>Ga0105046_10003556_pt1 | contig 24722 bp, 17 predicted proteins | sample MAT03_FD_78385 | JGI IMG/M metagenome (GOLD analysis project Ga0105046, IMG submission 78385) | Freshwater microbial communities from Lake Fryxell liftoff mats and glacier meltwater in Antarctica - MAT-03 (megahit assembly) | ecosystem: Environmental > Aquatic > Freshwater > Ice > Liftoff...
AGACCGGGACATTCCCACTGCCCATGGAGGAGGGCTTTGCTCCGGGTCCAGCCGCTCCCTCGCCAACCGCACACGAGACGGCGGTCGCAAGCCTGAGGCCAGTGTGTGGCCGTCAAGCGAGGGGGGAAAAAACGTGAAGGCCGGCTCGGCACGCAGAGCTGCCCCTTCGTCAGGCTCGAGTCCTGCCTCCTGACGGATGGCGTCGAGTGGTGTGGTGGCCAACGCCACCACCCGGGCCTCGCCTTGAGTGTTGATGGAAGCAACTCGAGCGGTTGAAATGCCCGCCTCCGCGGCCGCGACCGCCGCGCCGAATTCCATCGATTCCCGCACGATCAGGTCTGGCTTCCACGTTTGAATTGTCGAGCGCAGTCCGGGCAACGCCGCACGTGCGTTGAGATCCGCGAATATCTTGCAGACGGCAGTTTTTATAACCTCGTCGGCCGACATGCTGGCGAAATGCCTCGAGACTTGGCCCAGTTGCTTGTCGCCTGGATGACCGAACACAGCATGGTCAAGACCGGCGTCGCGTATGACTGCACCGGCGTCCTGAGGGGCAGCGAACAGAACTTCATGGCCGCGGTCCAGCAGCGCATGTGCGTAGGGTAGCAACGGCCGTATGTGGCCCGTCATCCGCATGGATGAAAACAACACACGCATGCCGACCCCCCCAGTGCTTGCCAGCAGATCGGCCAAGTGGCGATAAGCTTGAGAGAACTGGACCGTGTTTCCCGTATCAATGCAATGCCGCAGTTGTTGCGTCAAAAGCGATCTATTGCGGCTGCGAGGCTTTTCGCGCCCTGCGGCGCTCAATGCCGAGTTTTCGTTCGCGCCAGACGATGAAGACGCCAGCGCCAATCACAATCGCACCGCCGACGATGATGTAGACAGTGGGTTCTTCACCGAAGGCCAGGTAGCCGACGACGATCGCCAGGATGATCGAGGTGTATTCGAACGGCGCCACCGTAGAGGCTTCGGCGTGGCGGTAGGCCTCGGTCATGAATATCTGGGCGATACCGCCGCAGATGCCTGCGGAAATTAGAAAGCCCGCCTGCCAGGCATCGATCGGCTGCCAGCCGAACGGCAGTGTCAAAAGACCCACGACGCTGGCCGTCAGCGAGAACCAGATGACGATGACGGCGCTCGATTCCGTGCGCACCAGACTTCTGACCTGCAGCATTGCCACTGCCGCCATGGCGGCGGCCCCCAGGGCGGCGATGACGCCGGCGAGTTCGCCGCTGCCGATTGTCGTTCCCCCGGTCAGCAGCGACAGCTTGGGCCACGACACGATCAACACGCCAACCAGGCCGACAGCCACCGCGGTCCACCGATGTATCCGAACCGTCTCGCCTAGAAAGAGCGCGCTGAACACCACCACGAAAAGCGGCTGCGCGTAGTTCAGGGTGATGGCTTCCGGCAGCGGCAGTCGCGTCAGGGCGAAGAACGACATCCCCATCGCACAGACGCCAATGACGCCGCGTGCAATGTGGCCGAGGGGCCGTTTGGTGTTGAGCGCTACCCGAAGGTCCCGCCGGTACGCCAGATACGCCAAGACCGGCAGAATGGCGAAGAACGACCGGAAGAAGACGAGCTGGCCTGCAGGGAGCTGGCCAGCGGCCTTGAGGAACGAGGACATCGCCACGAAAATGGCTACCGACACGATCTTCAACCCTATTCCAATGAGCGGGTTCGATCCATGGCCGTGCGCCTGGTTCAATTGTCGCCCACCCGCACGGCGCCGTCCTCCCCGTATTGTAGCCCGGCGACCGTCATATCTGCCTCGTGACGTGGAGTGCGCCTGAAACAAGCGGCGTTTCAGTTTTGTCGAGTTTGTTTTGTCGGCGCGGCGCGATCGTGTAAAGAGCGACCTTCGTCAAATTGCCTTGCGCGCTTCGGCGGTGCCAGGCGGCCAATCGACAGGGCAACCAATAGAATGCGTACAGATACCGGCCAGGTCTTTCGGCTCGAGGACTACCGCCCCAGCGACTACCTGATACCCGGTACGAGCCTGAGCTTCAGGCTGCACCCGGACGCCACCCTGGTCCGGGCGGAACTGACTGTCGCCAGGCGCGACGGCGTGGCCAAGAAGACGCCGCTGATCCTTCATGGCGACGGCCTCGTGCTGAAGTCGATCGAAATCGACGGCGCACCGCTGCCGGCGACGGCCTACCAGGCGACGCCGGAACAGCTTGTCATCCTGGCTCCGCCCGCCGCTGGGAAGTTCATGCTGGCGATCGAGACGGAACTCTCGCCCGCAACCAATTCGGCGCTGATGGGACTGTTCCGCACCAATGGCGTCTACTGCACCCAGTGCGAGGCCGAGGGCTTCCGCCGGATCACCTATTTCCTCGACCGCCCCGACATCCTGTCCGTCTATACCGTCCGCATCGAGGCAGCGAAGCTCGAGGCTCCGCTGCTCCTCAGCAACGGTAACCGACAGGAGGCCGGCGAACTGCCCGGCGGCCGGCACTATGCGGTCTGGCATGACCCCTTCCCCAAGCCTTCCTATCTCTTCGCCCTCGTGGCCGGCGATCTCGGCGTCGTAACCGATGAATTCGTCACTGCTTCGGGGCGCAAGGTCGATCTCGGCATCCATGTGGAGCATGGCAAGGAAGGGCTCGCCGGCTACGCCATGGACGCCCTCAAGCGCTCGATGCGCTGGGACGAGGAAGCATTCGGTCGCGAGTACGACCTCGACATCTTCAACATCGTCGCCGTCTCGGACTTCAACATGGGAGCGATGGAGAACAAGGGCCTCAACATCTTCAATGACAAATATGTTCTGGCCGACGACGAAACCGCGACCGACGCCGATTTCGCCAATATCGAGGCGATCATCGCGCACGAGTATTTCCACAACTGGACGGGCAACCGCATCACCTGCCGCGACTGGTTCCAGCTCTGCCTGAAAGAAGGACTGACAGTTTTCCGCGACCACGAATTCTCCGCCGACCAGCGGTCGCGCCCGGTAAAGCGCATCGCCGAGGTGCGTACCCTGCGCGCGCACCAGTTTCCCGAGGACCAGGGGCCGCTGGCGCATCCCGTCCGTCCGCGCCGCTACCGGGAGATCAACAATTTCTACACGGCGACCGTCTACGAGAAGGGCTCGGAAGTCGTGCGAATGATCCGGACGATCCTCGGCGCGGATACGTTCCGTCAGGGGATGGACCTCTATTTCGAGCGCCATGATGGCGAGGCATCGACGGTGGAGGACTTCCTGAAGGTCTTCGAGGACGTCTCGGGCCGCGACCTCCAGCAGTTCGCCCTCTGGTATCATCAGGCGGGCACGCCCAACCTGACGGTATCGGCATCGCACGATGCCGCAAAGCGCGAGTTCGTCATCGAGATCGAGCAGTCGGTTCCGCCGACACCCTCGGAAGCCCGCAAGAGGCTGTTGCATATTCCGCTGGCCTTCGGCCTTGTCGGCCGCAACGGCAAAGACATCCTCGATGCTGTTCCGGATGGCGCTTCGGTGGAGAACGGCGTTATCCACGTCAGGAAGCGTCGCCATGTCGTGCGCTTCCGAAACGTCGCCGAGCGCCCTGCCCTTTCGCTCAACCGGGGTTTCTCCGCGCCAGTGACGCTTTCGGTGGAACAGCGCCCGCAGGACCAGTTCTTCCTCGCCCGGCACGACAGCGATCCGGTTGCGCGATGGCAGGCATACAACACGCTGCTTACCCAGGCTCTGATTTCGGCCTCCAGGGACGGGCGCGGCGGTAAGAAGCCGACTTTCGCAGCGAAGCTGATCGACCTGGCGGGCGCGATTGCGGTGGACGACACGCTGGAGCACGCGTTCCGAGCGCTTGCGCTGGCGTTGCCCGGCGAAGCCGATATCGCCCGCGAGATCGGCCAGAACATCGACCCGGATGTCATTTTCGCGGCACGCGAGGGGCTTGCGGCCGCAATCGCTGGCTCGAACGAAGCGATGTTCCGCTCACTCTACGACTCGCTCCACTTCGATGGACCGTTCAGCCCCGACGCCGCGAGCGCCGGACGCCGCGCGCTGCGAAACACGCTGCTCGACTATCTCGCGCTCCTGCCTGAGGGCGTGGACCTGGCGGCCAAACATTTTGCCACCGCCACCAACATGACCGACCGGGCCGCCGCACTCGCGGTACTTGCCCATCGGCACCGTGAAACCAGGCAGGCAGAGGATGCATTGGCGGCGTTCGAGCGGCGCCATCACTCGGATCCACTGGTGATGGACAAATGGTTGATGATCCAGGCCACGGCGCCCGGCGCCGCAACGCTTGAGAAGGTCAAGGCGCTGACGCAGTATTCCGGCTTTACCATGGCCAACCCCAACCGTGTCCGGGCGCTGATCGGCACCTTCGCAACGGCGAACCAGACCGCCTTCAACCGGGCCGACGGAGCCGGCCACGATTTCTTCGCACGCGCTGTTCTCGAGATCGACCCGCGCAATCCTCAGCTCGCTGCGAGGCTCGCGACAGCGTTGCGGTCGTGGCGCTCGCTCGAGCCGGTGCGGCAGGGCAAGGCCCGCGAGGCGCTGCTGCTCATTGCCGGTGCGGAAAACCTCTCCGCCGACCTGCGCGACATCGTCGAGCGCACGCTGGCCTAGCCTCGCTTCGGCCGCTTCTCGGCGCGCAACTTTCGGTCTTTTTGCCGGCTGCCACTGGACAAGGCGAATCACCTTTGATTCCTTATGGATGATTCGGGTGTGCGGTGTCGCCGAATCGTCAATTCCAGTGTTGGGAGAACGGCATGGCCGGAGCGGACGCGTGGGGCGCGCCCGAAGGCTCGACCTTTGCCCGCCGCCACGAGGCGGGTCGGGACAAGGTCGCAGGGAATGCGCGCGTCATTGCCGCGCCCGCCTATCGTCGTCTTCTCGCGGCCGAACCTGTGCTCAGGCGGTCCATCCCTGTACTGATCCTGATTTTCCTGATCGTCGTCGCGTCGGTGCGCGTCCTGTCGATGATGTCGATCCGCGACGATGTGGAGCGGGACGCGAAGGGCATGCTGGGGCTTGCGGCCGGCCAACTTGCAAACGCGTTGACCATCGCGGAGAACGAAGGTGACGACATACCCGCCGAAGCGCCGCAGCTGATCCAGGAGACCATGCAAACAGGCGCGCTCGCGGACAGCCATGTGCTGGCCGTGACGGACGGCTCGTTCCGGGTCATTGCAACGAGCGCCAGCGCCTCGGCCTGGCGCGGCCAAAACCTCGACAGCCTGGCGGAGGGCGGGCAGCCGCTCTTCATGTTCGGCGACAGAGCGGGCGTCATGGCCATCGCGATAGACGGCCGAACCTGGTTCGCCTCGGTCGACCTGAGCGACGACCGGTCAAGCGCTGCCGTCGCCATGATTCCCTATGACGCGGTTTTTGCGGAATGGCGCAGGACCGTATCGATGAACGTGACGCTCTTCGTCATCACGGCCGGCGTCCTGCTCGTCATCCTCTACGCCTATTTCAGCCAGGCAGCACGCGCGCAGACGGCCGACCGCATCTATCTCGAAGCCCACCAACGCATCGATCTCGCGCTTGTGCGCGGCCGCTGCGGCCTGTGGGACTGGGACATTGTGCGCGGCAAGATGTACTGGTCGCGATCCATGTACGACATGCTGGGCTACCGGTCCTGCGAAACGATGCTGTCGTTCGGCGAGGTCGCCGAGATCATCCACCACGACGACGGCGACCTGTTCGAACTCGCAAAGAGGATCGTTGCGCGCGAGATCGACCAGATCGACCAGATCTTTCGCATGAGGCATGCGAACGGCCAGTGGATCTGGGTGCGCGCGAGGGCGCAGGTGATCGATCCGGAAGCGTCAGAGATACAGCTCATCGGAATCGCCGTCGACGTTACCGAGCAGCGTCACCTCGCGCTGCGGTCGGAGGCCGCCGACATGCGGCTTCGCACGGCGATCGAAAGCATCAACGAGTCGTTCGTGCTTTGGGACGCCGCGCAACGGCTTGTCATGTGCAATTCGAAGTACCAGCAGGACAACGGCTTGTCCGATCGCGATGTCATGCCGGGAGCCGGGCGAACCGAACTGGACTCAAAGATGCTGGCCTTCGCTTCCGAGCGAAGGCTGGCGAACGCCAGCGGGCCAAGTGGCGGCTCCAGCTTCGAGCGCCAGTTGGCGGATGGACGCTGGCTGCAGGTAAACGAACTTCGCACCCGTGACGGCGGCACGGTGTCGGTCGGCTCCGACATAACGCAGATCAAGCAGCACCAGGAAAAGCTGGTCGACAGCGAGCGCCGCCTGATGGCGACAATCCACGACCTGAGTCTCGCCCGCCGCTCCGAACAGGAACGCGCCGGTGAACTCGTCGAGCTCAATCGAAAATACATGCGCGAAAAGGAGCGGGCCGAGGCGGCGAACCGAGCCAAATCCGAGTTCCTCGCCAACATGTCGCACGAATTGCGCACACCGCTCAACGCCATCATCGGCTTCTCGGAAGTCATGGAATCGAAGCTGTTCGGACCGCTGGGGTCCGACCGCTACGAGGAATATGCGCACGACATCCAGGCGAGCGGCTCCTATCTGCTCGGGGTCATCAACGACATCCTCGACATGTCGAAGATCGAGGCCGGTCAGTTCTCGGTGGAACGCGAGGAAATCGATCTCTGTCCGCTGATCCACGAGACCGTCAAAGTGATCTCGCTGCAAGCGGCGGGAAAAAAGATCTCCGTGGAAACGCGGATCGACGACACTCTGCGCGTCTATGCCGACAGGCGCGCGGTCAAGCAGATCGCCATCAACCTGTTGTCGAACGCCGTGAAATTCACCGGCGTCGGCGGCCGAATCTCCGTACGCGCCCGCAATGTCGGCGGCGCGCTGATGCTCACCATCGAGGACAATGGCTGCGGCATCCCGAAGGAAGCGCTAAGCAAGCTGGGGCGGCCATTCGAGCAGGTACAGAACCAGTTTTCCAAGAACCATACCGGGTCCGGCCTCGGTCTCGCCATCTCGCGGTCGCTGGCCCAGTTACAGGGCGGCGCGCTCAAGATCCGCTCCACGGAAGGGGTCGGCACAATCGTCTCGGTGCGCCTGCCGACCCGAAAGCTCGAACAGGCCAAGGCCGCTGCCTGAGCGGCGGGCTACCGCCGACCGACGGCCAGCAAACGGTCGAAGTGACCGCGCACCATGGCCGCGGTTTCCTTCAGATGCGCTTCAAGTACCTTGATGTCCGGCAGGTCGGTCGCGGCAAGCAGCAGATCAATCAGCCCCGGCGGACTATCCTCTCGCTCGAAGTGACCGGTGAGGCACAGGCGGATCATCTGCGTCAGCGACAGATAGAGCGCCCAGGCTTGGGCCAGATCCTCACGCGTCTGGCCGTCCGCGAAGTCGTGTGACAGCCTAGCCAGCGTCGCTTTCGTTCCCGTCGCCCTGCCCTCTCCTTCAACACCGCCTGTCAGAACGGCTACCTGCGCAATGAATTCGAGATCGATCAGGCCACCCGGCACGAGTTTGGTGTCCCAGATGTCGCGCGGTGGCTTTTCCTTCTCGATCAGCGCCCGCATCTCGACAGCTTCGGCCGCCGTCTTCGCCCTGTCGCGCGGCATGGCCAGAATTGCGGCGACTTCTGCCTCGATTTCCGCCGCCAGCGCGGCATCGCCGCTGACCACCCGCGCGCGCGTCAACGCCATGTGCTCCCATGTCCAGGCCTCGCCACGCTGGTACTTCTTGAACGCATCGACATGCGTCGCCACCGGCCCCTTGTTGCCCGACGGGCGCAGTCTCAGATCTAGCTCGTAGAGCACGCCCTCTGCCGTGGGAGCCGACACCGCTGCGATGAGGCGTTGCGTCATCCGCGCGTAGTAGTGCGAGGCGGCAAGCGGCTTCGCGCCGCCGGATTCCTCGGCGTCCGCATCATGATCGTAGAGCAGGATCAGGTCGACGTCGGACCCGGCGGTGAGCTCGCGGCTGCCGAGCTTGCCCATCCCTAGGATGGCGACCCTGCCGCCCGCCACGTGGCCATGCCGGCGCCCGAATTCGGCCTCGACGGCTTCCAGCGCGGCGCCGATTGTCAGGTCGGCAAGATCGGAAAAGGCCTTGCCCGCGCGGCCGGCGTCGATTGCGCCCGCAAGCAGCCGCACGCCGATCAGGAATTTCTGCTCGGCGCAGAATATACGCAACCGGTCAAGCACATCCTCATATTCGGCGGAACGGTCGATGAACGCGGCAAGTCGCGCCGACAGGTAGGCGCGATCGGGCAGTTCGGCCAGCAGCGCCGGGTCGAGCAGTCCGTCAAAAACATGTGGCCGGCGCGTGATGATGCCGGCCAGCCGGGGCGCTGCGCCCATGATGGTCGCAAGCAGCTTCAGCAGGCCCGGATTCGATTGCAGCAGGGAGAAAAGCTGGATGCCCGCAGGCAGACCGGCCAGGAACTGGTCGAACCGCATCAGCGCCTTGTCGGCCTTGTGCGTTTTGCCGAAAGCTTCGAGCAAGGCGGGTGTGAGTTCGGTCAGCCGCTCGCGCGCCTCGGCAGATTGGGTGGCGCGATAGCGGCCGAAATGCCAGCCGCGTATAACCCTGCAAATGTCGCTTGGCCGTCTGAACCCGAGCCCCGAGAGGGTCCGCAGCGTATCGGGGTCGTCCACGTCGCCGGTGAAAACCAGGTTGCCAATGCCCGACGATAGCTCCGGCGCGGCCTCGAACAGGGCCGCATAGTGGCCCTCGACCGCCTGCAGCGAGGCGCGTAAGGCTGTGGAAAATTCGGCGGCGTCCTCGAAGCCGAGCATCTTCGCGATGCGCTCAAGTCCTTCGTCGGTCTCGGGCAACGTGTGCGTCTGCTCGTCCGCCACCATCTGGATCGCATGCTCGACACGGCGCAGGAACCAGTACTGGGCGGTCATCGCATCGCGTGCGCCGGCGGTGATCCAGCCGCGCAAGGCAAGTTCGCCAAGCATCGGTACGGTCGCGCGGCCACGCAGTTCCGGAAAACGCCCGCCGGCAATCAGTTGCTGGGTCTGCACAAAGAACTCGATCTCGCGGATCCCGCCGCGGCCGAGCTTCACGTTGTGGCCCTTCACCGCAATCTCGCCGTGCCCCTTGTGTGCGTGGATCTGGCGCTTGATCGAATGAACGTCCGCGATCGCCGCATAGTCGAGGTATTTGCGCCAGACATAGGGCTGCAATTCCTTGAGGAAGGAACCGCCCGCCTCGATGTCACCGGCGATGGGCCGCGCCTTTATCATGGCGGCCCGCTCCCAGTTCTGACCGCGGCCCTCGTAGTAATTCAGCGCCGCCTCGACCGGGATCGCAAGCGGGGTCGAGCCCGGATCCGGGCGAAGCCTGAGGTCGGTGCGGAAGACATAGCCATGCTCCGTCCGGTCCTGAAGAATGCGCAGCAGCCGCCGCGACAGGCGAACGAACAGATCGGTGGCTTCCATCGGATCGATGACGGCGGGCGCTTCGGGATCGAAAAGGACGATGAGATCGATGTCGGACGAAAAGTTGAGCTCGCGCGCGCCGAGCTTGCCCATGCCGAGGATCACCCAGCCGGAACCGGAGCCGGGCTGGTCCCCATCGGGCAGACGGAGCTTGCCCTGGCGGTGCGCGTCGAGCAGCAGGAAATCGATCGCAGCGTTGACGCAGGCGTCGGCCAGGGCGCTGAGCCTCTCAACGGTGATCGCCGGATCTGCCTCCCCCGCGAGATCGGCGAGCGCAATCAGGAAATGCGCCTCCAGCTTCAGCCTTCGCAACGCCGCCATCAGAACGTTTTCGGTTACGTCTTCGGCGCGCGGGCTTGCCGCGATCGCCCTCAGCAGCGCAACCAGTCTCTGGTCGACCGTCTGGTCCAGCAGGCAATCGAGCATTTCGGGACGCCGACGCGCGCAGTCGCGCAGGAAGTCCGAGAGATCGAACGCAGCCGCCAGAAAATGCTGCTCCAGGCCGGTGACCGACAGGTAGGCGGAAAGCCTCGGCAGGCCGTGTTCAAATGCCGCCGCCGCGACTTCGGCAAGCTCGGCTTGCGCCGCTTCCGCATCACGCGGCGCTATCTTCATTCCTGGTTTGAGCAGCAGTCAGGTCTCCTCCCCAGTCTTTCCCGCAACCGTATCCTTTGTGGCAATTGCCGGCGTCATCCACCCTTTGCTTTGGGGAATGTCATTACCACGATCAGCCCCGGATCGCCCGGCAGCAGCGACAGGCTTCCGCCATGGAACTTTATGACTGCCTTGACAAGGCTCAAGCCAAGCCCCGACCCCGGCTGCGAACGGCTCTGCTCCAGCCGCACGAAGCGTTCAGTCGCACGATCGCGGTCGCTCTGGTCCGGGATGCCCGGGCCATTGTCGGCCACCTTGAGGCTGATCTCGCCATTGTCCTGGGTTATTGAAACTCGAACGGCGGGCTTTTCGATGGCGCCGGCCGAGTATTTGATCGCATTGTCGACGACGTTGGCCAGCGCCTGTCCGATCAGTTCGCGATTGCCGTCGATGACAAAGCTGCCCTGGACGGCGGGAGCCTCCAGCGTCACACCAACCTCTTCCGCAGCGGGCTCGTATAGCTCGACCACGTCATGGATTGCCACGGCCAGATCGACCTTCACCAGCGCTTCGGCGGAATAGCCCGCTTCAAGGCGCGAAATCATCAGTATGGCGTTGAAGGTCTTTATCAGACGGTCGGACTCGGAGATGGTCGCCTCAAGCGCCTCGCGATAGCCCCCCTCGCCCGGATCGCCCGGATCGCTCGCAAGTGCTGCCTCGGCGCGGTTGCGCAGACGCGTCAGCGGCGTCTTCAGATCATGCGCAATGTTGTCGGAAACCTGCTTCAGCCCCTCGTTGAGCCCGGCGATCCTGGTGAGCATGGTGTTGAGGTTCTCCGACAGGCGGTCGAACTCGTCGCCGGCGCCCGTCACCGGCAGCCTGCCGGTCAGGTCGCCGCCCATGATTCGTTTACCCGCTTCAGAAACGCGGTCGATGCGCCTTAGCGCGCGGCGGCCCACGAAAAACCAGATCAGCAGGCCGCCCAGGGCCATCATGCTGAGTGCGAAGATCAGCGCCCGGCGCACCACGCCTCGAAAACGTTCGGGCTCGCCGAGATCGCGTCCGACAAGCACGATCATCTGATTGGGAAGGCGCGATATCAGGGCGATCGCGGCGTGTCTGGTTTCGGTCGCGGCGGACGCCGCCTCCAGATCGCTCAAGCGCGGCGCACGGCGATCCAGCGACCCTTCACCATAGCGCTGGTAGGTGAAGGGCTCTTCCGTCCAGCCATCGGTTTCGAGCACGCCCGGCTCCAGGCTCTCGACATTGCCCGTCAGGATGCGGCCGTTGGAGTCGGCGATCAGGTAGAGATTGGCGCCTGGCTGGCGCGACCGCTGCTCGACGACGCGAACGAGGAATGGCAGGCCACCGCGACGGTAGGCGTTGTCCAGGCCCTGCACTTCCTCGTTGATCGTCTCCTTCGTCTGCGTGTTCAGCATGCTTGCCGACAGCGACGTCATATAGAAGACCAGAAGCACCGCGCAGAGAGCAAAAAGAATGAAATAGAGAGCCGACAGCCTCGCTGCCGTCGTGCGCATGATCGCCGGCAGCCGCAGCGCCATTGCTCTACGCGGCCTTGAGCATATAGCCCGCACCGCGCACCGTATGCAGGATGGCGCTGTCGAAACCCTTCTCGATCTTGCCCCTCAACCGGGAGACATGAACGTCAATGACGTTGGTCTGCGGGTCAAAGTGATAGTCCCAGACATTCTCGAGAAGCATTGTCCGCGTCACCACCTGGCCAGCGTGGCGCATCAGATATTCGAGCAGGCGGAATTCGCGCGGCTGCAGGGTAATCTCGCGGCCCGCCCGCTTGACGGTGTGCGACAGGCGGTCGAGTTCGAGATCTCCGGCGCGGTAGACCGTGTCGGCGTCCCTGGAGGTGGCGCGCCTGTTCAGCACCTCGACGCGGGCGAGCAGTTCGGAGAAGGCATAGGGCTTGGTAAGGTAGTCGTCGCCGCCTGCGCGCAGTCCGGTCACGCGGTCGTCGACCTCGCCAAGCGCCGAGAGGATCAGCACGGGCGTCGTGTTGCCGCGCGAGCGCAGGCCGGCAATCACCGAAAGCCCATCCCGGCGCGGCAGCATGCGGTCGACCACCATGACATCGTAGTCGCCGGAATCGGCCAGCGCGAAGCCGGTCTCGCCGTCCCGTGAGACGTGCGCGGTGTGTCCCGCTTCGGCGAAGGCCTTTTCGAGATAATCGGCGGCTTCGCGGTCGTCCTCGATGATGAGAATCTTCATTGGACTTCTATACGCGAAAATGACGCCAGTCGGATATGATGAAGCGTTCCGGCAGCAGGCAGTGAATGCCTGCTGCCGCCGAACGTCCCGCGCAAGACTGACTCAACGCGGGAAGCACGGTTTCCGGCGCCAATGCTCGGGGGGGTGTGAGCTGCGGCGCCTGAAACGTCAGCCAGCTCAGCCCTTGGCCACCGGCAGGGTGATGAAGCGGCTGGTGTCGTCGCGCGAGACCTGCACAAGCACTGCCTTGCGGCCCGCCTTCGCGGCGTCTTCCATGGCCTTTTCGATGTCGCCACCGCCAGCCACCGGCTTGGAGTTGACGTTGGTGATCACGTCGCCTGCCTGCAGCCCGCGATCGGATGCGTCGCTGCCCGGATCGACGTCGGTCACGACAACGCCCTTGCCATCGTCCGAGGGGGCGATCGTCAGGCCAAGGTCGGCCAGTTGACCGCTCTGGGCCGGCGCCTGCTCATCGCCGCCGCCCTGAATCGATGCTTGCTTGTCCTGGGTGGGCAGTTCGCCAAGGTCCACCTTCACGGTTTCGGACTTGCCGTTGCGCCACAGCGTCACGTCCACCGGCTTGCCGGGAGAAATGCCGCCGATGATGCGGGCGAGTTCCTTTGGCGAGGAAACCTCCTTGCCGTCAACCGCGGTGATGACGTCCCCGGCGACGAGGCCTGCCTTCTCGGCGGGGCTGTCGTCCTGGGCGTTGGAGACCAGCGCGCCCTTGTCGCCGCCGGAAAGGCCAAGTGAGTCGGCTATTTCCGGTGTGACAGGCTGTATCTCGACGCCGAGCCAACCACGCTGCACCGCGCCGTCGCGGATCAGGTCCTGGGTGACTTCGCGGGCGGTCGAGGCCGGAATGGCGAAGGCGATGCCGACGTTGCCGCCCGACGGCGAGAAGATGGCAGTGTTGACGCCGACGACCTCGCCATTGAGGTTGAAGGCCGGGCCACCCGAGTTGCCGCGGTTGACTGCGGCATCGATCTGCAGGAAGTCGTCATAGGGACCTGCGCCGATGTCGCGGCCACGCGCCGAGACGATGCCGGCGGTGACCGTGCCGCCCAGGCCGAACGGATTGCCGACGGCCACGACCCAATCCCCGACGCGGACCTTCGCATCGTCGGCGAAATCGACATAGGTGAGCTTCTTGCCGTCAGGATCGACCTTCAGCACGGCGAGGTCGGTACGCGGATCGGTGCCGATCAGCTTGGCGTCCAGTTCCGTGCCGCTGTCGGTCACGACGGTGAATACCGCGCCACCTTCGACGACATGGTTGTTGGTTACGACATAGCCGTCTTCGGAAATGAAGAAGCCGGAGCCCTGCGCGACCGGACGCGGGCCGTCGTCACGGCGATGGCGACGTTCCGAGTGGCGTCCCTGATCCTGGTCGCCCCAGCCACGGAATTCCTTGAAGAAGCGCTTCATCGGGTGATCGTCCGGGAGGTTGTCCAGGCCTTGGCCGAACATCTGCATATCACCGCCAGCGGCCGCCGGCTCGATTTTTGCCTTGACGCGAACGCTGACGACCGCGGGCGAGACGCGCTCCACCACATCCGCAAAGCCCGGCGCCTGCGGCGACTCTATGCGAACGGCCTCGGCCTGGACGGGAACGGTGACGGAGGTGATGGCGCTGAGGCCTGCGGCGCCGATAATGGCGATGGATGCGGCGGCGGCGAGCAGCTTCTTGCGGCTGGTCGAAGTTGGCTTGGGGGAGATAGTCATCGTGTTTCAATCCTCTGTTCAGGACGCTGCCTCGGCATCCTTCGGCATCAGAGATAGAAACCACCACATTACGGCGCCATTTCCGGCGAATGAAATTTTGGTAATGTTGCGAACTGAATACGCTTGGCGCAAGGCCGCTTTCAACGTCGCAAAATGTCGTCCAGCGCGGCCGCCTCGTCGGCCGTCAGTGCAACCGGTGGGGCCTTCCGCCGCGAACGCGCAACGAATACGACAAGCATTCCGCCGCACAGCAGAAGCAGCACCGGGGTTCCCCACAGGAGTGCATTGCGCATGCTTAGGCGCGGCTTCAGGAGCACAAATTCGCCATAGCGCGACACGACGTAGTCGAGTACCTGCTTATCGGTATCGCCGGCCATCAGCCGTTCGCGAACAAGGACCCGCAGGTCGTGCGCCAGTTCAGCGTCGGACAAGTCGATCGACTGATTCTGGCAGACCATGCAGCGCAGTTCTCCGGACAGTGTCCGTGCCCGCGCCTCCAGCGCCGGATCGGACAGCGCCTCCCCCGGCAGCAACGCCGCAGCCGGGCCTGACCAGCAGGCGACGGCCACCATAAGCGCGCCAAGGAGCCAGGCGCGCTTCATGATGCTGCGGCTCCAGCCTGCACGACGCGCCGCCTGCGCGAGGGCGCGCCTACCCGCAGACGCCGGTCGAACAGCGAAACGGCGCCTCCGGCCATCATGGCAAGCGTCCCGCCCCAGATCAGGGTTACTAGAGGCTTCCACCAGATGCGTACAACCAATCCGCCGTCTGCCGTCTCGTCACCGATCGAGATGTAGAGCTGGCTCACCCCCATGGTCTTGATGCCGGCCTCGGTCGTAGGCATCTGCCGGACGGGATAGAAGCGCTTCGACGAAACGATCTCGCCGTAGGACTGTCCGGCCGCGTCGATGAGCGCGAACCGCGCACGGCTCTCCGTGTAGTTCGGCCCCCGGACCGGCACGACGTCCTCAAAGCGCAGCATGTGGCCCGAAATCTCGGTTGTCTGCCCCGGCTTCATGGTGAGGATGTTCTCCGTCTGGAAAGACATGACGCCAACGATGCCGAGTGTCGTCAGCCCGAGCCCGAGATGCGCCAGCGTCGTACCGAACATCGACTTCGGCAGGCCGGCCAGACGCCGCAGCATCGTGGCGGCGGGCACGGACCCTAAGCCGGCCTTGAGCGTCAGGTCAGTCAGCGCACCAAGCACCAGCCACACCGCAAGCCCGATGCCCAGCGCGGCCAGCACCGACGCGCCGTCGATGAACAGAAGCGTTACCATGACGGCCAGAAGCGCGCCGGCGAAGGCTGTCATCAACCGCTGCGCCACCGCCAGGATGTCACCCCTCTTCCAGGCGAGCAGCGGCCCGAACGGAACCAGCAACAAGAGCGGCGCCATCAGCAGCCCGAACGTCAGATCGAAGAACGGCGCTCCAACGGAGATCTTGTCGCCCGACAGCGCCTCCACCGCCAACGGATAGAGCGTGCCGACAAGCACTGTCGCAGTCGCCGTGGTGAGAAAAAGGTTGTTCAGGACCAGCGCGCCTTCGCGGGAAATCGGGTGGAACAGCCCGCCGGCAGCCAGCGTCGGCGCGCGCCACGCGAAAAGTGCCAACGAGCCTCCGATGAAGAGCATCAGGATGCACAGGATGAAGATGCCCCGGCTGGGATCGGTGGCGAAGGCGTGGACGGAGGTGAGCACACCAGACCGAACGAGGAATGTGCCGAGCAGCGAAAGCGAAAACGTAAGGATCGCCAGAAGCAGCGTCCAGATCTTCAAGGCCGAGCGCTTCTCCATCACGATCGCGGAATGCAGCAACGCGGTGCCTGCCAGCCACGGCATGAAAGAAGCATTCTCGACGGGGTCCCAGAACCAGAAGCCGCCCCAGCCGAGTTCATAGTAGGCCCAGTAGGAGCCCATGGCGATGCCGCCAGTCAGGAACGCCCAGGCGGCGAGCGTCCACGGCCGCACCCAGCGCGCCCATGAAGCATCGATGCGTCCGTCGATCAGCGCGGCAACCGCGAAGGAGAAGCAGATCGAGAAGCCGACATAGCCGAGATAGAGCAGCGGCGGATGGATCGCGAGGCCGATGTCCTGCAGAACCGGGTTGAGGTCCTGCCCCTCTATCGGCGGCGGCGACAGGCGCGCGAAGGGATTGGATGTCCAAAGGATAAAGAGCAGGAAAGCCGCCCCGATCCAGCCCTGGACCGATAGGACGGTCGCACGCAGGCTTGCCGGAAGATTGTCACCGAACAGGGCGACCAGAGCGCCGAAGAACGTCAGGATAAGCACCCATAGCAGCATGGACCCTTCATGGTTCCCCCAAGTGCCTGTGATCTTGTAGAGCATCGGTTTCAGCGAATGGGAATTCTCCCAGACGTTTGCCACCGAAAAATCCGATCGCGCATAGGAGACCGTCAATACCGCAAACGCCAGCGCGACCGACGCAAAACCCGCCATCGTGACCGGCCCCCCGACCGCCATCAGGCGGTCGTTGCCGCTGCGGGCTCCTGCAAGCGGAACTACGGACTGGACCAGCGCCAGGGCGAAGGCCAGCACGAGTGCGAAATGGCCGATTTCAACCATTTGGCTCAACCGGCGCGGACAATCTGCTCATTGGCTCTCTTCCTGCCACACGCCCTTAGCCTTCAGGCTGTCGGCCACTTCCTTGGGCATATAGTTTTCGTCATGCTTGGCGAGCACGCTATCGGCAACGAACACGCCATCTGGCCGGAAGCTGCCCTCCGTGATGACGCCTTGCTCCTCGCGAAAGAGATCCGGCAGGAGGCCCGAATAGGCGACCTTCACCGAGCGTTCCATGTCGGTAACGGAGAATCCGACTTCGGTGCCCTGGTCGCGCACGATCGTGCCCTTTTCGACCAGCCCGCCCAGCCTGATGCGCTGTCCGGGCTCCAGTGTCGCCGTGGCAAGGTCGGCCGGCATGTAGAAATACGAGGCCTTCTGGCCGAGCGCGTAGAAGGTCAGCGCAACTGCAACGCCGAGGAAGCCCAGCGCGCCCGCGATCACCGACAGTCGTTTCTGCTTGCGCGTCATCGGGCTACTCCGCCGCCGTCAGGCCAAGGCTGTTCGCCACATCGGCAAGGCGCTTGCCGTCATCGGTGCCTTCGCCGAGTGCGACCAGCCCACGCTTGAGCGCCTCTTGCGCCTCATCTGTCCTGCCAAGCACCTGATACGAACGAACCAGCCTCGTCCAGCCTTCCGGATCGCGTGGATTCTGACGCAGCTTTTCGTCGAGGCCGGCCACCATCGTCTCGATCATGGCGTTGCGGTCTTCGTCCGACATGCTGGCTGCTTCATCGATCTGCTGCTGAGTCGGTCCGGGTGCCGCGGCAAGCCTGTTCCCTGCCTCAGTAATCGCCTGCTCTACCGCTTCGCGCCAGTTCGAGTCGGCCGGCAGTGAAGCCAGCATCGCCTGCCATGCCGTCTCGGCCTCGGCGACCTTCCCTTCCTGCGCAAGCGCCGAGGCGAGGAAGAAGCTCGCCTTGGGCTGGCCGGGTTCGAGTTCCAGCGCCCGCTTGAAGGCTTCCTGCGCCTCCACCGTGATCGCGCCGCCGGCGGCCACCGCAATAGCCTCGCCAAGACCGGATTGCCGGGCACCGTCAGCGCCTGAGAGCCGTATAGCATTGCGATAGGCGGTGACCGCCTCGTCGTAGCGTCCGAGCCGCGCATAGATCGGCGCCAGAACCTCCCAGCCTTTGCCATCGTCGGGGTTCGCCACGAGGTGGGCCTCGGCGCGGGCGACAAGCTCGTCGACCGAGCTGTCGGCGGGATTTTTGTCGAGCCGGGCCGCCAGCGGTTGCGACGGCAGGTCGGGCGAACCAGTCGCCGCGTAGATGCCCCAGCTCACCAGCGGCACGGCAAGCACGGCTGCCACGCCGATCGCCCGGCCGCTTCTGTTCAACGCGGTGCCCGTCGCAACTCCGCCGGCCTTGTCGGCTTTCAGGATGCGTCGCGCGATTTCCGCCCGCGCCTGTTCTGCCTCTGCAGGCTGGATAAGGCCGCGTTCGGCGTCCCGGTCGAGTTCGGCGAGTTGGTCGCGGTAGACTTCAACGTCGTGCGAACCGTCAATTGCGCGCGTGGGCCCGCGGCGCGAAAGCGGCAGCAGGACTGCAAGGCTCGCGCCCAGCGTCAGCAAAGCTGCTATGACCCAGAACAACATGGTGTTCAAATAGCCCCCGCCGCATGGCCTGCCAATATCGCGCCACTGCGGCGGATTGTCGAAAAGAGCGGCCGGGCATCAACAAATCGTCAAGTGAGGGGAGTCCAGCTGCCGTCCGAATTGCGGCATGCCGTTCCCCGCGCCGCCCGATTCTGACCGCCGACCGTCACGGTCTGCGTGTATTGTCGGCAATCCTGGGAGCCCACGCGATAGGGCTGGGCGGCAGCCACCGAGCCTTTCGGAGCGCCTCCGGAACCCTGCCAGTCGACTGCCTTGCCTGCCGGCGAATATTCCAGCGCACGGTATTCCGCCTGCAGTGCGATGCGCCGGGCGCTGTCGCTGAGGCCCGAACCTATCGACCCGCCAATCAGTCCGCCGTCCATGGCGGCTATGATCGTTTCAGGCGCCGCCGGGCCGGTTGCCGCGGCGGATCCCGAGGACACAGCCCCGCCGCCGCCCAACCCCACGGTCGAGCAACCCGACAAGGCGACCGCCGCAGCGACCAACGCCATTTGAATTCGCATTCATTCACCCGGTTTCGACAGCGCCGCAACTCATCGAAGCACCGGCGCTATGGTGGATATTTGGCCGAAGTTTGTCCGGAATGCCATGGGGAAGGTTCCCCTAGATCGCCGTGCGTCCTATTGGGACGCACAAAGGACGATCTAAATTATAGATTGAGCATCGGGACAATCCGAAAACCGGATTCCACTTTTCGGTCCGATGCTCTAAACGCTTCGCAGTTCCACAACTGCCCTGAGACCGCCGAGTTCCGACCGCTCCAGCAGCAGCCTGCCGCCATATTCGTTGACCAGCTCGGACACGATCGAGAGCCCGAGACCCGAGCCTGGTTTGCTCTCGTCGAGCCTGTTTCCGCGTTTCAGCACCTCGCGCGCCTTGTCTTCCGGTATGCCGGGCCCGTCGTCCTCGATGGCTATCGAAAAGCGGCGCTGCGCCTCGCCCGTCGGCGAAATCTCGCGCGCGGAGACCCAAACGCGGCCCTTCGCCCATTTCGCGGCGTTTTCCAGCAGATTGCCGACAATCTCCTCAAGATCCTCCCGTTCTCCCGCAAAAACGATCTCGCTGGGCGGCAGGTCGAGCGATATCTTCATGCGCCCGAGTTTTTCGATGACGCGCACCAGCCGTTCAAGCAGCTGAGATACCGGCGTGCGATAGACGACGCTGTCGCGCTGCGCCGCCACGCGGGCACGCTTCAGGTAGTGGTCCAGCTGGTCGCGCATCGCCGCCGCCTGCTCGGCGACAAGCGTGCCCTTTGGGCCGCCGATCGCCCGTCCCTCATTGGTCAGCACGGCGAGCGGCGTCTTCAGCGAGTGGGCGAGGTTGCCGACCTGCGTTCGCGACCGTTCAACAATGCGGCGGTTGTTCTCGATCAGCGCATTGGTTTCGTTGGCGAGCGGCTCGATTTCGGCCGGAAACCTTCCATCCAGCCGCTGCGCTCCGCCTTCGCGCACCATGGCGAGCGCGTCGCGCACCCTGCTCAGGGGCCGCAGCCCCAGCAGGATGGCCAGCGCGTTGATCGCGATCATGCCCAGCCCGAACAGCGACAGATAGGTGAACAGCCGCCGGTCGAACGTCGCGATCTCGCCCTCCAGTTCGGTGCGGTTGCCCATCACGCGGAAGCGTCCGATCCGGTTCTGCGCGTCGAGTACGAACTCGCTCTCGATCACTGTGAGGTCCTCGCCGGCCAGCCCGTCGATGAGATAGCTGCGCTGGAACTGGGCGTTGAACGGCACTTCCGATACCGGAGGCGACGGGATCGGGCTGGTCATCGAGGAGGACTTTACCTCCCCGGTCAGTCCACCCGCGACCGGCTCCACCGAGAAATACCAGCCGGAATTCGGCGCCGAAAACCTGAGATCCCCTAGATTCGGGCTGCCGGTCAGCGCGCCTTGACCGGATACACCGACCGAACCGATGAGGTTAAACAGATGCGCCGAAAGCAGACTGTCGAAGCCCCTTTCGCTGGCCTGCCGGTAAAGCGTCGAGATCACCGTCGAGATGACAATCAGCGCAAGGATCGCCCAGCCGGTGGAAAAGGCGATGACGCGAAACGCCAGCGAGCGCGGGACGAGCGACATGCCGAATGAGCGCGAGCCGGCCAATCGACGCTCACTTCTCGGGTTCGCGCATGCGGTAGCCCATGCCGCGCACCGTCTCGATCATGTCGATGCCCATCTTCTTGCGCAGGCGGCCGACGAACACTTCGATCGTGTTGGAGTCGCGGTCGAAATCCTGATCGTAGAGATGCTCGACCAGTTCGGTGCGCGAAACCACCTCGCCCATGTGGTGCATCAGATAGGCGAGCAGCCTGAACTCATGCGAGGTCAGCTTCAGCGGCTTGCCGTCGACGTCGGCCTTGGACGCCTTGGTATCCAGCCTGAGCGGCCCGCAGGACAGTTCGGACGAGGCATGGCCGGCGGCGCGCCGGATCAGCGCGCGTACGCGCGCCAGAACCTCTTCGATATGGAAAGGCTTGGTCACGTAGTCGTCGGCGCCGGCATCGATGCCGGCAACCTTGTCGCTCCAGCGGTCGCGCGCGGTCAGGATCAGGACCGGCATCTTCTTGCCGTCGCGCCGCCAACGTTCGACAACGCTGATGCCGTCCATCTGCGGCAAGCCGATATCCAGCACCACCGCGTCATAGGGTTCGGTATCGCCGAGATAGTGCCCCTCCTCGCCGTCGAACGCCTTGTCCACCACATAGCCTGCGTCCGTCAGCGCCTCGGCGAGCTGGCGGTTGAGGTCCTTGTCATCCTCGACGACGAGTATGCGCATGGGGCAATCCTGTTGGACGGGTCAGGTGCGGACGAAGGACGGCATCGAAACGCTCCCGTTTCAATTGGCGGGAACCACGAATTCCTGGCGGCGCGGGTGAGCCCCATCCTTACCAGGGATCAGCACGACAACCACGCAGACAGTCTGTCCACCCTGGTTCGCCTCGCGCACGTTCGCAAGCTGGCCACCGTTCTCGGCGGCGATCTGCTGGCCGATGCCAAAGCAGTCCGCCGCCGCGGCCGGCTGCACGCCAAGCATCCCGACCGAAAACAGGCCGTGTGCAGCGAAGCGAAAAAGGGCGCTAAACGTCTTCATGACACGCTTTCTAGCGCATCGCCGCTGAACGGGGAATGAACGATCAGCCGGATTTTCGCGAACAAGCCCTCCAGCTCACCCAATCTTGGCGTTCGCCCCCAATCTGCCGAAAATCGCCACCAGCCCGCTGATGGCGGTGATCGCCTGCAGCAGCGTGTCGGTCAGCGCTGAGTTGTCGATGCCGGCCACCGGCACGCCCACCACGCCGGCCGTCGCCGTCACGATGGTGATCAGCGAGGCCCAGATGGTGCGCGAAAGGTACCACGGTTTGCTGTCGGTCATGTTCTTCCTCATGTGTTGGATTGGTTATGAAAGCGAAAGGCGGCGCGTCGCCGGCAGGCCCCAGCCGGCCGCGAGGCTGAGCTGGCGCACGGTGACGTCGATCTCGTCGGGCGGCGCGCCGAAGTCGGCGGCGATGTCGGCGCTCGCGTAGAGATAGTCTGGCGTCGGCGAGGTCGCGGTGCGCACCACCGCGCCGCCGGCATGGGCGATCTCGACCTGATATTCCTCGCGCTCCTCGCCGAGCGGAATGTCGCTTGCGGTCCAACTGTCGGCGCCGATCCGGCCGCGCCGCGTCCAGCCGATGACGAGGTCGCCGGACGGATCCTTCTTCGCCCGCAGATGGACCGGCGACAGCGGCAGAAGCGCGCGCAGCCCGCCGGTCTCGGAATGATCGGAGAAGTTCGCGCCCGAAAAATCAGCGCCTGCGGGCCCGACGCGCCAGTTGAGCAGCAGGCCGATCTCGCCGGCCGAAAGCCCGGCCGCCTGAACCGCCTCGTTGAGCACGACGACATCGGCGCCGGCCTCGGCTCCGGATGCTGTCGCGTCGTCGGTGCCGAGCTGGCCGCGCAACAGTCCGCCAAGCTTCCAGATATCAGGCTCGATCTCCTCGGCCGACTCGAACTGGACGATCTCCCAGACCCCATTGGCCGAGCGGATGGCGATGCTGTTTGCCCCGTTCAGGAGTTGCGCGCGGCTGACGCTCGAAAACGCGCCGCGATAAAGCTCGACGGTGATGTCCACCGACCGATCGGGACGCCCGCACACGCCTGGCGGCAGCGGCTCCACCAGCACGCCGATGTCGGCGGCTCGGTCGATCGTGGCGCGCTGGGCGAAGCCTGTGTCCTCGGGCGAGACGAAAACCGCCTGGCTTTTCCACTTGCTTTGCCAGGCGGCGACGCGGAAATGTTCCTCGGCCGCTTCGCTCTCCTGCACCATCGGCAGGTCAAGAAACACCGCCAGCGGCTGCCCTACGATCTGCACCGGAGCCGTCACCGCGCCCGGATTTGCGGATTGCCAGGCGGTCGGCGCTGCGCGCACGATCTGCCGTGCCGAAACCTTGCGCACCAGCCCGTCCTCGATCTCGGTGACGAGATAGTCGACTTCCGAGTCGGGCAGGCGGAGGATCGCGCCCGGCACGATAGCGGCATTCGGCTGCGCCACGGCAAACCCTATGCGCTCGCGCCCCGCCCATGCGCGTCTCAGCCAGTCGCCGATCAGCGCCCTGCCCTGCCCGGCTTCCAGCGAGCCGGGAAAGCCGATCGCATGCTGGCTGCGGCCCGGCGCGCCCGATCTCGTCTGGTTGACCGAAACCGTCTGGTACTCGACCACAGGATCGCGGAAGCTCAGCACCGCTTCCATGGGCAACTGATGGTCGGGCGACCTGACCGTCTCCATCACCGCGTCGCGGCCGTCCGACACCATCTCGTCGATCTGTACCGTCGTCGCCTGATCGGCCTCGCCTCGAAAAACGAGCCCTTGCGCAGTCTCGATCACGGCGAGCCCGAAGAGGTCGATCAACGGATCGAGCGAAGACCGCGCCGAACCCGGCTCGTCGATTACATAGCCATGCACCGTTCCGTCAACGCCCTCGACGGCGGCGGGCGGCAGGCCGTGATCGGCAAGGATCGCGTTGATGAGTTCGCCGACGGAGGGATTGCCGATCCGCCCGTTCAGCCAGTGACCGTGGTGCCAGTTTCCACCATCGGACCACAGATCGCTGCGCAGCGGGAAGGCCGGATAGGGCCGAGCGTCCCAGGCCCACACATACAGTCGTTGCGGATCGACCATCCGTTCGCCATAGACGGTCGAGATCGGATTGTCCGTCGCCTCGAACGTCTCGCCGGCAGGGCTCCAGTGCGCATGATGCGTCGCGAGGAAACGTTGCTGCGCGATATCAGAGCGTCCGCCGCTGGAGAAGTACGGAAGGCCGCCCTCGGCCGACTTCGGATCGGCGAATATATTCGGCTGGTTGGGTCCCTTGTCGGTCGCCGGGCAGCCGAGCTCGGTGAAGAAGTACGGTTTGCTCTCAGGTGCCCAGGCGGTCGGCTCCTCGGCCTCCTCGCCGTCGATCCGGTTGTGGTGCGGCTGCGACCACCAGCTTTTCAGGTCCTTGGTGCGGAACACCCAGGGCTTTGCGAAAGCGCCGTCCGTGATCGGCGAACGGTCGCGCGAACGCCGCGCCTCGTAGGTCGGGTAGTACCAGTCGAAACCCTCCCCGCCGGCGACCGCCGCCCGCATGCCCGCCGCATCGTAAGGTCCCGCAAATCCGTCGGGATTGCCCGCCGCATGGTCGGCATCGCGCCAGTCGGAGAGCGGCATGTAGTTGTCGATGCCCACCGCGTCGATCGCCGCGTCCGCCCAGAGCGGATCGAGATGGAAATAGACGTTGCCGGTGCCGTCGAGCGGATGGTAGCCGAAATATTCGCTCCAGTCGGCGCCGTAGGTGATCTTCGTCGACGACCCGAGAATCCCGCGCACGTCCCCCGCCAGGCTGCGGAGCGCATCGACAAAGGGAAACTCGTCGTCCTCGTCGCGCAGCGTTGTCAGCCCGCGCAACTCGCTGCCGATCAGGAATGCGTCCACCCCGCCCGCCGCCTGTGCCAGCCGTGCGTTGTGCAGGATGAAGCGCCGGTATCCCCAATCATCAGGAGTACCGCTGAAGTTGATAGTGTCGGCCATCGCGTGGAACTGGCTGGCAAGTGCGTTGCCGCAGAAACCCTCGACCTGCTCGCGTGCTTGCGCCGTGCGGTCGGCGGTGCCGGACACCAGCGGCGCCGGCTCGCATGTGATGCGTCCCCGCCAGGGATAGGCCGGCTGCGAAGGGTTGCCGTAGGGGTCGGGCAGGTCGTTATCCGCAGGCACGTCCATCATCACGAAGGGGTAGAGCGTCACCTTCAGCCCGCGCGACTTGATCTCGGCGATCGCGTCCATGACGCTGCGGTCGGAGGGCGTTCCGCCATAGGCGGCGCCGCCCTCATGGGTCGAAACGACCATGGCCGAGGGGCGCGATCCTCCCGACACGGTCCACGATTTCGAGAATCCCGATCCGTTGCTCGTCGTCACAGCCGGCCGGATCCTGCATTCGCCTGCCCTGAGATCGTCGCCGAACCAGGCGACCACCAGCGCGACATGCTTGAGGTTGGGGCAGAGCATCTGCAGTTCGTCCAGCGAGGCGACAAGGTCGCTTTCGCCGAACAGGACGTTGCGGTTCACCGCCTTGGTGTCGCCTTGCCGGCGC
>Ga0105046_10003558_pt1 | contig 24720 bp, 26 predicted proteins | sample MAT03_FD_78385 | JGI IMG/M metagenome (GOLD analysis project Ga0105046, IMG submission 78385) | Freshwater microbial communities from Lake Fryxell liftoff mats and glacier meltwater in Antarctica - MAT-03 (megahit assembly) | ecosystem: Environmental > Aquatic > Freshwater > Ice > Liftoff...
CAGCACCTCCCGATCCTCGTCGGACACCGTCAACAACGCTCTTGGACGACCACGACCAGCCACCCGCTCATCGTACTCCAATCAACCCAACAACGCGAGCTATTTCTGACCCAGGACACTAGTCGGGATGAAAAGAAACTTGACGGAAACACTCCGCCCGGCTATTCTTGGAATCGTTTCCGCAAACGATACTCAATCACAGAGGAGGAACCAGTGTCTAAGTTCACAGTTGACGTGCTGAGCATGGGAAGCATGCCGCTGCCAGGACCGGAGGTATTCTGGATGAGCCACTGGGACGACTGGTTCGATTCGAAATTTCTGATGGTCGTAGCGCGTAATGACGAGCATACGGTTGTTGTGAACTGCGGCCCGCCACCTGAGCTTGCTGCGCTGAACGAACTCTGGAAAGGAATGCATCCCAGTGGCCGGGTGCAATTCCACCGGACGCGAGAGGAGGAACCTGTCAATGCTCTGGCTTCACTCGGTGTCGATCCGGCGGAGGTCACTCACGTTGTTGTAACCCCAATGGTCTCGTACGCCCTCGGTAGCCTCCCGATCTTCACGAATGCCGAGTTTGTTCTGTCGCGCAGAGGCTGGATCGAGGACATCTGGGCGCCGCCATGGCAACACGTGCCACGTGAGATATTCCTACCCGACGACATTGCCCAGTTTCGTCTCTTCGACGCCCGAGACAGGTATCGGCTGGTCACTGACGGAGAAGTGATACCGGGTCTACACGTGTGGGAGGCGGGTGTGCACCATCGGTCGTCCTTGGCGGTCTGCTTCGAGACTGCCAAGGGCAGCGTCGTCGCCACTGACGCCGCCTTCGCGTATGGAAACGTGGAGAACAACCACTATCTGGGAGCCGGTGAGAGCTACGCAGAGGCGATGACCACCTACGAGCGACTACGCAAAGAGGCCGACATCCTCATCCCGCTTTACGACCCGGAGGTTTTAGAGCGCCACCCGGGTGGACACGTGGCATAGCCGACCGATGGACGCCAAGGGAAAGCAAACTCACACACTTATGGATCGGATCTAGAGGTGCAGTTCGACGGACTAAACGACAGAGTAGCGCTCGTGACGGGCGCGCGGCAGGGGATCGGGCGCCGCATCGCAGAAGTACTCGCAGAACAAGGTGCCCACGTTGGCGCCATCGATCTGGACGAACCCGAGATCAGCGGAGTCCATGGGTTCTCGGCCGACGTCACGGACGAACGAGCTGTCGATGAGGCTTGTTCCGCCATCGAACAACGGCTCGGTCCGATCGATATCGTTGTGTTAAACGCTGGCATTCTTAGATTTGAGTCACTTGCCGACACCGATCTGAGCTCGTGGAATCAGACGATCAACGTCAACCTCACCGGGGCCTTCATCTGTGCACGTCGAACTGTTCCAAGGATGGCCAATGCCGGTTGGGGCCGCGTCGTAGCGATCGGCTCAAGCGCTGGCAAGACAGGGGGCGCGAAGAACACCGCAGCGTACGCGGCATCCAAAGCAGGGATTATGACCCTCGCACGCTCCTTGGCGAGCGAGTTCGCCGGTACTGGCGTTACCTCGAATGCGCTTGCACCTTCGCTAATTGACACCGACATGATCGCCTCGATGCCGGATATGCACGACAAGGTACCTATTGGCCGGCTCGGGACTCCCGATGACGTCGCTGGTGTCGTTGCGTTCCTCTGCTCGGATCATGCTTCGTTCATCACAGGTGAAGTCGTTGACGTCAACGGCGGATTCCTCATCGACTGAGATATCAAAGCGAGAAACTATGACTATAGAAACTTTAACCATGGGCGAGGCCATCAACCGCGCGATGCGTGAGGCGTTCGACCGGCCCGAACCGGTCCTTTTCTTAGGCCAGGACATCGGTGCATACGGTGGCACGTTCGGGGTTAGCCGCGGACTGTTCGATACCTACGGAGGTGAGATCATCCGTGATGGACCTTTGTGCGAATCGGCCACAGTTGGATTCGCTATCGGGCTCGCTGTGTCAGGCGTTCGAACTATCGCTGAGATCGAGTTTTTCGATTTCGCAGGTGTGGCAATGGACCAAATCTTCAACCAGGCTGCGAAGATTCACTACTTCACGGGAGGCAACCTCAGTGTCCCCCTTGTCATAAGGGCGCCGAGCGCAGCCCGGCTGGGTGGTGGGCCCCAGCATTCTCAGTCACTCGAAGGATGGTTCATGCACATCCCCGGGATAAAGGTGGTCGCTCCCTCCAATGCCGGAGACGCTCTCGGACTAATGCGAACGGCGCTCCTCGAAAACAATCCAGTACTCTTTGTTGAACATGTTCAGCTCTACGGCCGTCGGTCCAGCGTGGACCTGTCCGCTCCACCGGTGCCGTTCGGCTTGGCAAGAGTTGCCCTGGAGGGCTCCGACGTCACGGTCGTGGCGTGGTCCGCGATGGTAGACGAAGCATTGGCTGCGGCCGACGTAGCGTCCAAAGAAGGGATCTCGGTCGAAGTGATCGACCTGAGATCGCTGAGCCCGCTCGACATGGACTCAGTTCTGAACTCGCTCTCGAAGACGCACCGCCTAATCGTTACTCACGAGGCCCACCGCAATGTCGGACCGGGAGCCGAGATCTCCGCGAGGTGCATGGAAGAAGGCTTCGACCTTCTCGACGCCCCAGTGAAGCGCGTCGCCGCACTTGATGTCCCGATCCCCTGTGGGCCCGGACTCGTCGACGTTTATCCAGACGCCGACAAGATCCTGGCGGCGGTTCGTGAACTGACGGCGACGTGACTGACGTCTCCGTTCCGAAGCTCTCGATGGCGATGGAGGACGCCGTCGTCCTCAGGTGGCTGGTGGAAGACTGCGACGAAGTTGTTCAGGATCAGGCAATCCTTTTCGTCGAGACTGACAAATCCGAGGTGGAGATCTACGCTCCGGCGACAGGCACAATCCGGCTCTGTGCAACGGAAGGCGAGATCGTCAAAGTGGACGGCCTCCTCGCCCGAATCGTTGCTCCCGGCGAAACGGACGACGGAGGCGGGGACGAAGCGGTTCAGAGCCAGCGCCCTTCGGGGCGCGTCGAATCACAGGATGAAGTGGTGCGGGAGATTCGTCCCACCCCTGCGGCGTCGAAGGCTGAGGGACGAATCGCTGCGTCACCGGCGGCAAAGAGCCTGGCCGCTGCTGAAGGTGTCGATTTGGGTGACCTAACTGGCAGCGGTCCAGGCGGCCGAATCGTCGAGGACGACGTGCGCCGGCAGGTCGAGTCCAAGTCACGCGGGACCCTGGATCGGCTCTCGGTGCATACCGCCGGGAGTTCAAACCGTCGCCGAGCGGTCGTCGCTAATCTCGCGGCCAGTTGGTCAAACATCCCTCACATCAACATCGGAGGACATCTGGCGGCCGATGGCTTGCAGGAGGCACGAACAATCATCCAACGGCGGGCGACGGATGGGATCACCATCTCTGACCTCCTGATTCTTGCGGTTTCGGCCACGTTCATCGATGTCCCGGAGCTAGCCGGGACAACCGACGCTACAGGTGCACGCTCGGCAACGAGCGGGGTGCATCTAGCACTGGCTGTGGCCGCTGCTGGGGGTGTCGTGGCCCCAACACTCAGGAACGCCGAACAGCTTGGACTGTCGACGATATCGACGGAACGAGCTCGTCTAGTCGACGCGGCCCGGTCGGGCAACCTCGCCCCTCGCGACTCGTCGGGGGCTACCTGCACACTATCCAACCTTGGTGCGTTTCCCGTCGACTTCTTCACGCCCGTAATCACTGGGCCGCAGGTGTCGCTGATCGCTGTCGGTCGCGTCCACGCGACCACCGTTGTCGAACACGACCGGATCGGAATCGGTCATCGCCTCTGGGTGAACGTAGCCATCGATCATCGCGTCGCTGATGGCGAGGCAGGCGGGCGCTTCCTGAAAGCGCTGGAGCGACATCTCGTGGAACTGCCACGACGCGTCCTTGACGAACTCGAGAATGGAGAAACACATTGAGCACGAAACTACCGTTGACAATCGACCAAGCTGAGATCGGCGACCGGCCGGACCTGGACGACGAGATTCTCCTGAATCTGTACCGCACAATGACGCGGATCCGATCTTTCGAGGAGCAGGTAGTCGATGCGTTCGCAAGACAGCTGATCCCCGGCTCGACTCACCCATGCATCGGGCAAGAGGGCAGCAAGGTCGGCACGATTGACGCGCTTCGGCCTGACGATCTCGTGCTTGCCACGTACCGAGGTCACGGCGAGGCACTCGCCAAGGGCTGTGATCCTCTGAGTGTGATGGCCGAACTTATGACACGCGAGGCAGGGCTCTGCAAGGGCAAGGGAGGATCGATGCATCTGTCCGATCCCGCCCGAGGACTCGTCATGACGAATGCCATCGTGGCGGCCCACATACCGATCGCCGGAGGCGTGGCCTTGTCCTGTAAGACTCGCGGCACGGATCAAGTCGTGGTGTGCTTCTTCGGGGACGGAGCGAGTTGTGAAGGCGAGTTCTTCGAGACTCTAAACATGGCAATGCTCTGGAAGGTCCCGCTGGTGTTCGTCTGCGAGAACAACGGTCTCGCCATCAGCGTCCCGACTGAGCTGAGTCAGGCTACGCCCGACATCGCGGACCGGGCGACCGGCTTTGGCATGCCTACCACAATCGTCGACGGCAACGATGTGCTCGCAGTCCGAGACGCGGTGACGAAGGCCGTCGATCGGGCCAGAGGCGGAGGGGGTCCGACGTTCATCGAGTGCAAGACCATCCGCTGGGAACGTCACTCCGCTCTCTCAGCCGGAGGGACCGACGCCGGAGCGCAGCGCCTTGCGTGGCAGAATGCCGATCCGATTATCCGATTCGCTCGCCGTCTTGTCGCTTGGGGCGTTTGCAGTGAAGCCAACCTGACTTCGATTGCGTCCGCCGCCGCCGACGAGGCCGTCGCGGTGCGCTCCGAGGCAGAGGCTCTACCGTTCCCCGCTCGCGGCGCGATCAACGATGACATCTTCGCGCCGAACGACTGACACTTTCCACTCGGGCGGAGCGACCCCTCGATCGTGGTTGTTCGTGCCGGGAGACCAACCTGAGCGGTTGATGAAGGCAATGCCTCGCGGAAGCGACGCGGTGGTGATCGATCTCGAGGACGCCGTAAGTCGTAGTCGAAAGGCTGATGCACGCAAGGTCACCGGACAGTTCCTTGAGACCGTAGAACGACAAGAGTTGGGCCCGTCGCTCTGGGTTCGCATCAACGCTGCCTACAGGTCGGGTGACTCTCTGGACGAGGATCTCAAAGCAGCCCTGCGCCCATCTCTTGATGGGCTGGTTCTTCCGAAGTTGAATTCAACCGCTGACGTGGAGGCTCTAGCGGCTGCCCTGGCATCGTATCCGCGGGAGTCGATGCCAGCTCTAATTGGAATGGTCGAGACTGCAGCTGGTGTACAAAACATTTCACAGCTCGCCCAGACAGGTCTCCTCAGCGGAATCCTAATGGGCGAACAGGATCTCAGCGCGGACCTTGGTCTTGCGCTCGACTTTGATGGTTCACTTCTGGAACCACTTCGGCTTCAAGCCGTCGTGGCGTGCGCCGCCGCAGGGCTTCCTGGGCCGATCGGATCGCCGCAGCTCATCATCCACGACGCCGAAGAACTCCGTCGGTCGTCGCGAAGACTGGGTGCGCTCGGGTTCAGCGGCCGAGCCGTCATACACCCGGAGCAGATAGCGGTTGTCAACGAGTCCTTCCTGCCTTCGTCCGACGAGGTGCAGCAGGCGCGCAAGATGGTCGACGAGTTTCAGGCGTTCGACGAGTCAGGCCGCGGCGTTCATGCCGATCAGCAAGACCGGATGATCGACGTAGCTGTAGTTCGGCGCGCCCGACGAACCCTCGCTCGAGCGGACCGCCCCGCCCGCCACGAGTAGCGACGACATCAACAACTGTCCGTTGGTCACGCGCTGGATCCGTGGTCGAACACGAGCCGATGACTTGCGATGAAGTCCCAGTCCAGTTCCCATCCAAGTCCTGGCTCCTCGCTCAAGGTGATGAATCCAGAGACGGGATCTGGACGATTGGCGAGGATGTTCCACCACACTGGGTCACGGTCGGGAAGGAACGTCTCAACGAAGGTGCCGTGGGGAATTGAGGCGAGCAAGTGTGCAGCGACCTGAGCCTCTTCATGGTGTGCCATCGACACGTTGTAGCTACGCGCCATGGCAGCCACCCGCCGCCATTCGGTGGGACCGCCTGACCATGAAGCGTCGAAGTTGCAGTAGTCGATCGCTCCCTCTGCCATGAGATCGCGACAACCTCCTGCTGAGAACTCCGTTTGACCGGCACAGATCGGTACGCCGGCGCCGTACCGCACATCCCGCATCGCCTTGCGATCGTTGTCCCAGGCGCAGGGTTCCTCAAACCAGAACAGGTTCGCGTCGCGGACAAGGTGACAGAACTCGATCGCCTCGCTGGGCGACCAGGCCTGGTTGGCGTCGGCCATCAAGATCAGGTCGTCGCCGGCCGCCCTACGAGCGGTCCAGAAACGCGCTGCGTCCTCTTTCGGGCTGAGACCACCGACCTTGAACTTGATCCCGGCGAACTGCCGCTCCATGACAGATTCTACCTCGGCACCGATGTCGGCATCCGGGAAGTAGTAGCCGCCGGCGATCGTCATTGGCAGTCGGTTCGTGAAGCCACCCCACAGTCGCCACAGAGGTTGCCTTAGGAATTTGCCGATTGCATCCCAGATGGCAGTATCCACACACGCCGACGCGACCAGACCAAGTCGCCGGTCGCGCAGAATGTTCATCGTCACCGGCCGTGCCAGCTCCCAACAACGCTCAACCGACATAGCATCCTGCCCGAGAAGCACCGGTGCAATCTCACGGTGGATGATCCGGTCGATTACCTCGAGGCCGTCGTCTTCATCTCCCGCATAGGCCTCTCCAACGATGCCGTTTTCCATGTGGATGCGAATCACGATCGTCGATCGATGGGTCATCTCGTACTTGCTCCCGCGATAGACCCGGCCTAAAGGTACTCGAATCGGGAACGTCTCGATTTCGCAGATCGTGAGCTGACTTGTGACCCCACTGGGGGGGGTGATCTGCAACTGCGACATTCTGATCGCCTTCCTTTGCCCATCGGGCCCAACTATTGCGCACGTGATTGCTAGGTGTAACGTTTCCAGTAACGTTTCTAGCAGACCAGTAGTGCCTAAAGCAACAAAGGAGCGAATGTGAGTACACTTCCACTTGAAGACGTCACAATCTTGGCGGTTGAACAGTACGGTGCCGGTCCATGGGCGACGCTGCAACTGGCCGACTTAGGCGCGCGGATCATCAAGATCGAAGATCCGCGATTCGTTGGTGACGTTGGCCGCTACGTGCCGCCGTTCGCTGAGGCCTCCGATTCACTATTCTTCGAGACGCTCAACCGCAACAAGTTGAGCATCGCCCTAGATCTCGGATGTCCGGCTGGACGCGAGGTCTTCGAGCGTCTCGTTGGCCAGGCAGATGCCGTATTTTCGAACCTCCGCGGCGACCTCCCCGAGAAGCTGAAGATCACGCATGCCGACTTGCGACGTTTCAACGAGACGATCGTGTGTTGCTCACTGTCTGGCTTTGGCATGACGGGACCGCGGCGATCGCGGGCTGGCTACGACTACATGATGCAAGGCCTCGCAGGCTGGATGAGCCTTACCGGTGATCCTGGCAGCAAGCCCACCAAGACGGGTCTCAGCCTGGTTGACCTGTCCGCTGGCTACGTTGCCGCCATCGCCCTTCAGGCGGGCATTATCCAAGCGCGTCGTGATGGTGTGGGTTGTGACTGTGACCTCTCATTGTTCGAGACCGCCCTCTCACTGTTGTGCTACGTCGCGACGTGGAACGCCACGATGGGCTACGAGGTTCACCGCTCTGCCAATTCGGCCCATCCGTCGATCGTGCCGTTCCAGAACTTTGCCACTGCCGATGGGTGGATCGTTGTGGCGTGCGCGAAGCAAAAGTTCTGGGAGAGATTCTGCAGCGCTGTCGGTCGCGCGGATTGGACTGCCGACGAACGGTTCAGAACCATGAGTTCGCGCAACCAGTTTCGGGATGATCTCCTGCCACTGATCGATGGTGTGATGTCATCTAGGTCTACCGAGGAATGGCTATCGGTCCTCGATAACCACGATGTGCCTTGTGCGCCTGTGAACGATGTCGCCGAGGCGCTAGCGGACGTACAGACAGTCGCGCGAGGAGCCGTCGTCTCGATACAACATCCGCGATTCGGAGAAGTACGCCAGGTCGCCTCGCCGCTTCGCTTTCGCGGACAGGCCCAGAGGCTGGTGCGCGCGCCGTTTTTCGGCGAGCACACCGAGGAAGTTCTTGCGGGGATGGGTGGATACGAGGTGGATCAGATCCGGTCTCTTCGTGACAGAGGGGCGTTCGGCCCCGAATCCCCGATCGGGGCAGAGTGATGACTGACCTCGATCGCTCCGCAGCACCAAAGGACTGGAGGGGACGCTTCCTCGAAGACTTAGCAGTTGGTGACTTGTTTCGGAGCCGGTTTGGGCGCACAGTGACGGAGACTGACAACGTCTGGTTCACATGTCTCACCATGAACACGAATCAGCTTCACTTCAATGACGAATACGGCCGCCAGTCAAGGTTCGGTCGGACACTCGTCAATAGCGCGTTCACCGTGGCACTCGTGAGCGGCATGACGGTGCCGGATCTGAGCGAGAACGCCACAGCGAACCTGAGTTGGACAGACATTCAGCTTCCGGCGCCGGTATTCGTGGGGGATACCTTGTGGGCGGAGAGCGAAGTGCTCGGAGTCCGACCCTCCCGCTCCCGGCCCACCGTCGGAATCGTGGATGTGCGCAGCCGAGGGATCAATCAGCGGAGCGAGGTCGTCGTTTCGTTCAGTCGGTCGTTCATGCTGAGTCGGCGGAATGCTCCGGAGGCAGCCTCGTTGTTTCCTGCTGACGTGCCGCCATGGGGAGTGCCGAGGGCGTTATCTTATAGGAATCAAGCAACGACAGGAGGTGAGTGAAGGCATGGCCGGAGCGCCGACCATGCATGACGTGGCAGCTCGTGCTGGTGTCGCGTTATCGTCTGTATCGCGGGTGCTGAGCGGTCATCCAGACGTAAGTGGGCAAATGCGGGGACGCGTTGTGCAGGCTGCTGAAGAGCTGGGATACGAGCCGCACTATCTTGCGCAGAGTCTTCGGCGAGGATCGACAATGACCGTCGGATTCACCGTACGGGACATCGCCAATCCACTGTTCGCCGACATCGCTAAAGGAGCGGAAACAACGCTTCGCCCAGAGGGTTACTCGATGCTGCTCACCAACTCCGACGGGGATCCCGAGCTCGAACTGTCACATCTGTCGCTCTTTCGCCGTCGCCGGGTCGACGGGTTGATTCTGTCACTGGCCTCCGAAGTTTACGGTCCGACACTCGACCTGCTGGGCGCGATTGGGAGACCGATGGTGTTGGTTGACCGCGATGTTCCGTCACTAGCGGCCGGCTCCGTCCTATGCGACCACTACCCGGGTGCAGTCGCAGCTGTCTCCGACCTCCTCTCGAAGGGTCGCAATCGCATCGCATTTATTGCTGGCGACGAGCGTCTCCGGGCGACGCGGGAGCGCCTGAAGGGGTACACCGAGGCCCATCGGGCGGCGGGTGTCGATGTAGACGATGACCTGATCTTCCAAGGCACCTATACCGAGGCATACGGCCGATCAGCGACGGAGACAGTACTTACATCCGTCGAGAAGCCTTCTGCCATCTTCGCCGGCGGAGTTCAGTTGACAATCGGATCATTATCGGTGCTGCAAGAACGCAACATCACTATCGGGTCGGATATCGGTTTCGTGGCGTGCGATGCTCTCCCGGTCATGCGGCTGCTCGCACCCGGTCTTTCCGTCGTCACCCGGGACAGCCTCGAGATTGGGCAGAAGGCCGCCCAAGAGCTCCTTCGACAGTTAGCTGGCGAAGATGCGTCGGTTACGACGGTGTCGACTGAGTATTTCCCATGAGGCGAGTCTGCTCGTGCGCACCCCATGTCACCGGCGAGAGAACCACCTACTCAGACGGCCAAAAATGCCTGAAACGGCCGGTCAAGCCCGAAATGGCGATCAGAGCGAATAGCAACCGATTTGAGACGGATATCGGTAATTCGGGGTATCCACTTAAGCGGAGCACACCTGGTCAGGCGGCTCTCCATGGTCGGTTCGCCGGCGAGCTCTCCAGGCTCGGTGGATGCCCTGTGCCGCCGGTTGTTTTCGGCGGGTTCTTGGCGGGTGTCGAGGAGACGATGAGGTCGTGGTAGCGGACGGGCTCGTGGATGACTGCGAGTTCGAGGACCCGGTAGAAGACGAGTCCTCGGCTGCGCGAGGTGCGCCGGTTGAAACGGAACACGAACTCGTCGAGGTAGCTCTGCAGGTGGGCTTCGTCGACCGATCCTTGGTGGGTGCCGAGCAGCCACCGTTTCGCGAGCGACTCGATCCGATGCACACCGGGAAGCAGTTCGGCGGGGTCATCACCACGTGCCTTCGCTGCTCGCTGGCTGCGCCTGTCGTGGACGTAGCCGAGCTTGTCGATCTTGCGGTAGCCCTGCCAGCCGTCGGTGATCACCTGCGAGCCTGCCTCGACATGATCAGCAATCATCGACTGCAGCGACACAGCTGACGCGTCGGGGATGATCGTCATCCGACAGCGGCCGTGGCCCTTCGGTTCGCGAAGCTCCACAGCGACAGCTACCAGGGACTTCTTGCCTCGTGCCCGTCCTCCACGCAGTCCGGGTTCCTCACTGGCGATGAACGTCTCATCGACCTCGACGATGCCGGAAAGTCGTTCGCGGACGGGACGGATCAGCACCGACCGGAACCGGTGGAGCATCGCCCAGGCCGTCTGATACGAGCCGATCTCCAACGATCGCTGGAGACTCTGCGCGGACACGCCGTCTTTCTGGGTGGCGAACATCCAACATGCCATGAACCACACCGTAAACGGCGTGCGTGTCCGATCGAAGATCGTCCCAGCCGTCACCGAGGTTCGACGCGAACAGCCTGCACACTCGAACCGGCCATCGCCGAGACAATGGTGGCCGGCACAAATATCGTGCTGCGCTCGCTGACAACCAGGCCGCCCGCAACGGGTGCCGCCCGAAGTTGGGCTGGACTGTTGAGCGGCCGTTGGTGTGGGAACGGGTGCAAGAGTTGTTGCTGACCAAGAAGTGGTCGCCGCAGCAGATCTCGGTGTCGTTGCGTCACGAGCATCCTGGTGAGCCACAGTGTTGCGTGTCCCACGAAGCGATTTATCAGGCGATCTTCGTACAGGCCAAGCCTGAGCTGCGTAAACAACTCGCTGCGTGCCTGCGCAGCGGACGTGTGCATCGTGTGCAACAAGGGCGCGCCAGTCGTGGCGGCAACGGGATCATTGGAATGATCAACATCTCCCAACGCCCTGCCGACGCTGATGATCGGGCCATCCCTGGTCATTGGGAAGGCGACTTGATCATCGGGAAAGGCAGCCACTCAGCAGTCGCGACGCTGGTTGAACGTTCCACCCGCTTCGGGATGCTGATCAAGATTGACAGTAAGAACGCCGCCCATGTCGCCGACCGGATCGCTGCCCACATCACCGCCCTTCCCGGGCATCTGGCACGATCGCTCACCTGGGACCAAGGCACCGAGCTCGCTGATCATGCCCGGTTCAGCATCGAGACCGGGATCCCTGTGTTCTTCTGCGACCCGCACTCACCATGGCAACGCGGAACCAACGAGAACTGGAATGGCCTCGTGCGCCAATTCCTCCCCAAAGGCACCGACCTATCGGTCTACACCCAAGAGGACCTCGACAGCATCGCCCGCCTCCTCAACCAGCGTCCACGCATGACCCTTCAGTGGCAGACTCCAGCCGAACGATTCGAACGACTTATCGCGACCACCACCTGAAACCAAGGCGGTTGTAACCCTCGGGATCAGCGGGCGAGTTCCGCGCGGAGCTGGTCGAGGCCGATGGCACCGAGCGTGAGGGCCTTCGTGTGCCAGGCCTTCAGGTCGAAGGCGTCACCCTCGCGTTCGACGGCATCGGCGCGGGCTGCGTCCCACTCACGCTGGCCGATCTTGTAGCTGATGGCCTGAGCGGGCCAGCCGAGGTAGCGGTCGATTTCGCTGCGCATGAAGGCCTCGCTTATACCGGTCTCCTTGACGCTGAACTCGAACGCGAGGTCGGGGTTCCACACTTCGCCCCCGTGGAACGGCGTGCCGTCGTTGAGTGTCGTGCCCTCTGGGATTCGGTAGCCCAGGTGCATGCCGATGTCGATGATGACTCGCGCACTGCGCAGGATCTGGCCGCTGAGGAAGCCCAACCGATGATCGGGGTTCTCGAACCAGCCGAACTCGTCGCACAGCTGCTCGGCGTACAGCGCCCACCCTTCGCCGTGGCCGGGAATGAAAGAGCTGCGCTGGATGCGGCTCAACGATGCGGCTTGCATCCGGGCGTAACCGATCTGCAGGTGGTGGCCTGGCACCGATTCGTGGTAGCAGGTCGTGACGTCGCCCCACTTGGGAAAGAGGGTGCGGCCGAGCGTTGGGTACCAGGTGCGGCCGGGGCGAGTGAAGTCTTCCGACGGGCCGGTGTAGTACGGGGCAGCGGCACTGCCGGCTGGCGGGATGCGCGCTTCGCAGCGATCGATGATTGTCGGAATCTCGAAGTGCTCCTTGCTGCGTTCGAGAGCCTCGTCGGTCATCGCCTGCAACCAGGCCTGGTAGTCGGCGGCGGAGTGGAGTGCGCGGGCGGGCGCGGGGTCTGTGTCGAGCAGGTCGATGACCTCGGCGAAGCTGCCGCCGGGCAGGATCTGCTCGCAGGTCTTGGCAATCTCGCCGCGCAAGTAGTGGAAGTCGCCCCACGCCCACTCGTACATTTCTGCGGGGTCCAGATCGGCGCCCAACATGGCCCGCACGCCCAGTGCGTAGCGCTCCGGGCCGCACGCATCGTTGGGGTCTGCGGCGGGTGCGTAGTCGTCGCGCAGGTACGCGCCGAATGCGCCGAAGGCTGCGTTGGCCAGCGTCGCCGCTGCGGCAAGATCTGCCTGCGTTGCGGCCGTTACATCGCTGCGCGCTGCGGCTTCGTCGGCCAGCGTGTCGAACCACTTGTTGTCCGCCCACGCGCCCACCTGGTCGGCAGCAGCGAAGGCTTGGCGACGTGCGGCCACGATGCCCTCGGCTCGGCCGAGTTCGTAGGTTTCTTTCAGTTGGCCGAGAGCGGTAGGAACGGCCTGCACGCGAGCCACGATGTTGGCCCACGCCGCCTCCCCGTTGCGGGGCATCAGGTCGAACGTGCTGCGGAGGCCGCCACCCGGCCATTGGAGGGCACTGATGGCACGCATCCAGTCGCCGGCGTCGAAGGACGCAAGTGACGTCTGGAAGCGTTCGATGATGAACTCCTGGGCGCGGCGGTCGTCGTCGTTGGTGATCGCCAGTGAGGTCAACTCGGCGAGCGAGGCCCGCACGTGACCAGCGCGTTGCCGGTAGCCGGCAGGGGAGAGATCGGTGAGGAGGTGATCGAACCCGGGGATACCACTTCTGATTGCAAAGTTGGGGTCCAGTGCCGCCTGTTCGTCGACGAACCGATCAGCGAACTCGAAGATGGGGGAGAGCGATGCCTGCGACATGTGTGGCAGCATAGATCTGAACGTCGTGAGAGGTCAGCGCCGAGACGCTTCGACGTCGCGTTCGCTCAGTGGCTCGAGGTCGTTTGGTCCGGCCTCGATCAGAGCAACGATGGTGGCTGTGTCGATGGGTCGCCACGCCCACGCGTCGCAGCCGACATTGATCATCCGATCATGCTGTCGCCACTGCTCGTGGACGTGGCCGTGCACCAGCCAGCGGCCCTCATCAATGGGTCGGGCCTCGGGGTAGCGGTCCGTGCTCTGGCTGTCGCCGCGATACGGGAAGTGGCAGGCCAGTACGTCGTGGCCGCCGAAGGTCAGCTCCATGGTTCCCTGATGGATCTCCTCGAAGCCGGCATCGCGATAGCGCTCGATCCACTCGGTGGCCTTGGTTCCGTGCCCGTTCCAGCAGCGATCGTGGTTGCCGGCCAGCAGCAGCTTGTGCCCGACGAGTTTGCGAACGAGCGGCAGCGTGTCGGTGATCTTCCCCATGGCCACGTCGCCCAGGACCCACACGGTGTCGTCGGGCTGCACCAGCGCGTTCCAACGTTCGATCAGCGCCAAGTTCATGTGGTCGACGCTGTTGAACGGTCGACCCGAGTACTCGATGATGTTGGCGTGACCGAAGTGGAGGTCGGAAGTGAACCACGTCGTCATGGACACAGTTTGGCGTGTGGCGGGGCGGGCCCGGGGGTGATTTGTGCGTGGGCCGTCACGAGCTCAGGGTGCTTGTCGAACCTTGCGATCGATGAAGAGCGCGATCAGGTCGGCGACTTGATGGCCGAAATCTCTCTCTGCGTCGAACGCGTGCGGCGCGCCGTCGTAGATGTGTAACTCGACGGCGGCTCCGGCAGCATTCAGCGCGTGATACATCGCAAAGCTGGCATCGACCGGAACGACCTCGTCGGCGTTGCCATGGACCAGCATCGTCGGTGGAAAGTCGCAGTTCGCGTAGGTGAGGGGACTGGCTCCGTCTTCGATTTCCCGCGTGGCCTGGCCGCCGAGCAGCATTCCAATTGCGTCCTTCGGGTGGGTCACGCGCAGTTCGGTCGGCGGGTAGATCGCAATGCACGCCGCCACCGCTGTCGAGACACCTGCGTTGCCGCCGTCACCCTCCAACTGGCCGTTGGCCGATCCGGCCAACATCAGTGCGAGATGGGCACCGGCGCTGTTCCCCGAGACGGCGATCTTGTCGGGGTCGATGCCGTAATGATCGGCGTTGGCGCGCACCCATCGAAGTGCGGCTTTGACATCGTGAATCTGCGCCGGCCAGATGGCTTCGCCGGACAGCCGGTACTCGGTTGCGATGCACACGAAGCCGTAGCGGGCCAGCAGGATGCCGTAGCCGCGTAGCTGGCTGCGGTCGCCCTGCATCCATCCGCCACCGTGGACCAGCAGGATCGCGGTGCGGTCGGTGCTGGATTCGGGCGGTAGGAACACGTCACAGTGAAGGTCGCGGCCGCCGCCGGTTCCGAAGATGACACGTTCCTCGACGCTGACGCGTCCTGGCTGACGATCTGGCATGGTCGCCAGCGTCGCACACTCTCGGCCGTCTGATCGGCACGGGTCCACACCGGTTGTGGATCTCCCCGACCAGACCGGCGGATGGAGCGTGCCCTTCCTCGGCGATGGACCAGAACTGGCGCAGGTGGTGGAAGTTAGGCTTGGCACAGACTTGCCGATCGTTCACTTGATGTAAACGAATCTTGCGCCAACATGTATTGGACAGAACAACCTGTGATCACAAGAGTTGGTAAGCCGCCCCGTACGACTTCGAAGGCTTCCCTTTGACCGCCCTCGTCGACTCCCTCCCGCTACCGAACCTCTCTGCGTGGGCCACACTGCTCGTGTTGGCACCTGCGCTTGTCGCTGCCGGCACGTCGCTGACCATTCATCGGGCCTCAGTGGCGACCTCGTGGCGTCTCGCGCGGGCGGCATCGGGTGTCATGGCGCTCGCATCGGCAGCGATTGTCGCCCTGCGCGTCGCTTCGGGGCCGCACGCCAACGGGCTCGTGCGTGTCGACAATGTCACGGTGTTGGTGCTGCTGCTCATCTCGCTGGTTGGTTGGGTGGTCGTCCGTTACTCGTCGGCGTACCTGAGCGGCGACGCGCACGAGCGTCGGTATGTGCTTCTGCTGCTCGCCACCCTGGCAGCGGTGGCCGTTGTCGTCGTCGCCAATCACCTGCTGCTGCTTGCGGCGGCGTGGGCGGCCGCCAGCGTCACGTTGCACGGGCTGCTCACCTACTTCGGCGATCGACCAGTCGCGGTTGCCGTCGCCCACAAGAAGTTTCTCCTGGCGCGCTGCGCAGATGTGTGCATGCTCGGCGCGGTCGTGGCCTTCGGCGCCACGTTCTCCACGTTGCGAATCGACGCCATCGTCGGTCGTGCGATCGCACTGTCGGAGCTGCCATCGGGAGCCCGGGTCGGCATTCTGCTCGTCGCCGTGGCCGCCGTACTGCAGTGCGCCCAGCTGCCCTTTCACGGATGGTTGATCCAGGTGATGGAGGCGCCGACGCCGGTCTCGGCGCTCCTGCACGCTGGCGTGGTGAACCTCGGTGGTGTCGTGCTGCTCCGCTTTGCGCCGATCGTGGATCGTGCCATCGAGACGCGAACGTTGCTGGTGGTCGTCGGCGTGGCGACTGCGGTCGTCGCTTCTCTGGTGATGACGACGCGAGTGAGCGTGAAGGTGGCATTGGCGTGGTCCACCTGCGCGCAGATGGGCTTCATGCTGATGCAGTGTGGGCTGGGCATCTGGGAGATGGCACTACTGCACCTCTTGGCCCACTCCGTCTACAAGGCGCATGCGTTCCTCGCGGCTGGTGGCGTCGTGCGTCAGACGCAGCGCCGGCAGCTCGCGATTGCCGCCGATTCGCCAGGCATTGGCCCGGTGGTCGTTGGTGCTGCGGTCGCCGTTGCCGGTACCGCTGCAGTCGGTGCGCTGTGGGCGCTGGTTCCCGGCTCGACACCGCTGTCGGCCCCTGCGTGGGTGCTGCTCGGGCTCGTTTCCCTGGCCCTCGTCCCGCTGACGACACCGTTTCGCGAGCGTGGGCATCGTTCCCTGCTGGCTCTGGCGTTGATGGTGCCGGTGATCTACGTGGTGTTGCACGAGGCGGTCAGTCGACTAGTACCGCACGGCAGAACGCCGCCCGCTGTTTTGCTCGGGTTCACCGCGCTCGGCTTCGTCGCGCTGTTCGTGATGCAGGCAGCGTGCGTTGCCGCTCCTCGCGGTCGATTGGCCCGGCGGATGCGGCCGTGGATCTATGCCGGATTGTTCCTCGACGAAACCTTCACTCGGCTGGCCTTCAAGGTGTCGCGCCCGCCCGCAGCGACGCCGTGCCCCACACTGCTTCCGCAGCGGTCGGTAGTGACCGCTGTGCCCATCGCCTCCAACGTGACGGGGTCAGTCGTCACGACACTGCCAGTTGATCCATCTGTCGCGACGTTGCGCTGACCCGCCCTTTCTTCAACGCCGGCCTCCGAACGGAACACTCCATGAGCACCGCCATCGCACCTGAGACACCCGCCGCAGTGCGCCACGCCATCGACGGCGCATGCGATCGCGTCGCCCCCACCTGGCCCCTCGATCGCTTCATCGCAGTGAACCCTTACTGGGGTTGGCGCCGGTCGCCGATCACCGACGCAGCTGCTCGGCTCGGCTCGCTCGCGGGCACGGCGCTGACGATGCCGCAGGCGTGGTTCCGCGAGGAGTGGGTCGCAGGCAGGCTCGCCGACCACCACCTCGCGAGTGCTGCGTCTGCGCTCGGCGACCCCGGCCTCGCTGCTGTCGCCCGCCAGCTGCTGGAATCTCCGCAGGAACCCGAGACGCCTGCGCTGATACGGCTGCCACTGATGTCTGACGTCGTCGACTCGGATTCGGGGTCGGGCCCGGTGCCGGGTCGAACCTGGTCCGATCTCGTCGCCCATCAGATCGGGCAGCACTGCGCCGCGCATTTCGACGAGTGGCAGGCCACCTGGGCGCCCGACCGGGAGCACGATCTGTTCGATGCTTGGCGCTCCGATCCGTCGGTGACTCACGGCTTCCGGTGGCGGCGTGGCAGTGCGTGGGCGCGAGAGCGGCTCGACTCTCTCCCTGCATCGTCGGCAGATTCGATCGCTGTAGTCGTGCGCGATCTCGGCATCGCCGACGCGGCCTGCGAGGCGTACCTCACCGCCGTGCTCGCATCGGTGAACGGTTGGGCCGCATGGTGTGCGTACCGGCGGTGGCAGGCGCAACTCACCGGTGGTGACGACGCCACCATCGTGGATCTCCTGGCCGTCAGGATGGCGTGGGATTGGCTGCTCGCCTCCGACCTGGACGACACCGCTGAAACGCGAGCCCGCTCAGCGTCGTGGGCTGCCGGGTGGGGTCGCGCCGACGACGTGGTGAACTCGAACCACGAAGCGCAGCGTGTCGACTGGGTGTTCCAGGCGGCCATGGAGCGCACCTACCAGGACTGTCTCATCGGAGGTCTCGGGGCAGCGACACCCTCTGCTGGTCTGCCAACCGTGCAGGCAGTGTTCTGCATCGACGTCCGCTCCGAGATCTTTCGTCGGGCGTTGGAAGCCACCGAGGCATCGATCCGAACGAGCGGGTTCGCCGGGTTCTTCGGCCTACCGATCTCGTACACGCCAGCTGGTAGTGCCCTGACGCGACCACAGCTTCCAGGCCTGTTGGCACCCGTCATGGACGTGACGGAAATTGCCTCGGACCGCCAGCGTCAGGACGCGATCGCCCACCGATCGGACGTGCTCGCTGAACGGCAACGCTGGGATGCGTTCCGGCGCCAGCCGTCATCGGTGTTCAGCTTCGTGGAGGCGCTGGGCCTGTTCTACGGCGTCAAGCTCGTCAAGGAGAGCCTGCCCCATCGGCAGCGGCCCGACAAGTGGGAGCTCGATGGTGTGGGCGACGGCGGCGACAGCTTGCGGCCCCGGCTGGCGCTGGTCGACGACGATCCGGTCGCCGCCGCCACGATTGCTCACCGAGTGCTGGTTGCGATGGGGACGCTCGACGACTTTGCATCGCTGGTGATGCTGTGCGGACACGGGAGCCTCACCGCCAACAACCCGCACGCCGCCGGCCTCGATTGTGGCGCCTGCGGCGGTCAGCCGGGCGAAGTGAACGCCCGGGTGCTTGCCGATCTACTGAACGACCCGAAGGTACGCGACGAGCTGCAAGGGATCGGTGTCGACATACCGACATCCACGTGGTTCATCGCCGCGCTGCACACGACCACCACCGACGCTGTCGATTTGTTCGACATCGACCTGGCACCGGAGTCGCACCGGAAACCGATCAGCGAGCTCGAGGGGTGGCTGCGTGTCGCCGGGGACAGCGCGCGTGTCGAGCGAGCTGGGGCGCTCGGCCTCGGCCACCTCGTGTCCTCCCCTCGTCAGCTGGAGCGCAAGGTGATGGAGCGGGCGAACGACTGGTCACAAGTTCGGCCCGAGTGGGGGCTCGCCGACAACGCCGCGTTCGTTGTCGCTCCGCGCTGGCGCACACAGCATCTCGACCTGGAGGGCCGCTGCTTCCTCCACGACTACGACTGGCGTCTCGACCCGGATCTTGAGGTGCTCACGTTGATCATGACCGCGCCGATGGTGGTGACGAACTGGATCAACATGCAGTACTACGCCTCGACCGTCGACAACCGACGCTATGGCAGCGGCAACAAGGTGCTCCACAACGTCGTCGGTGGTCACATCGGTGTCTTCGAAGGCAACGGCGGCGACCTTCGAATCGGGTTAGCAATCCAATCCCTCCACGATGGCCAGTCGCTCCGCCACCGCCCGCTTCGCCTGTCCGTGTTCATCGAGGCGTCCAGCGCAGCGATCGATACCGTGATCGACGCTCAACCGGTGGTACAGGACCTCGTGTTCAACGGTTGGCTCCACCTTTTGCGCATCGAACCCCTGACCGGTGCGGTCGAGGAACGGACCCGCGATGGCTGGCAACCCCGGCCCGCCCGTGGGGCGTGACCGGATGCTCTGAGTCGTCTGGTCGGCGCGATCCGACAAGGGTCGTGGATCTCCGCCGGCAAGACCGACGGCGGGAGTTGGCTGAGCCCTTCGACGTGCTGTCCGGTGACTTGGGCGCTGAGCTCGTAGTCCGTGTCGATACGGAGCACGGTGAAAACGCGAAACGCACGTTTTCTACGGGCGTAGGATCGAATCATGCGCAGTCAAGCTGCCGTATTGGCCATCTCGTCGATGCTGGTGTTTGTCAGTTGCTCCGACGACGACAGCACGGTCACGACACAACCGGCCGTGGCGACGGTCGCTCCGGCCACTGTCTGCGCTGCGGACGTCGACGACGAGGTGAAGACCGTGACCATCGAGATCGACGACGTCAGCGACGGCTCCGGGCGCTTCGGGCTGCGCATGCCGAACCCACTTCCTGCCGGCACGATTCGGCTGCTGGTGGAGACCGCCGCCGACAACCCCGAGCCGGTAACAATCACGGTCACGGGCGGCGACGCAACCGTGTTCGAGTTCGTGCGCGTGCAGCCCGGAGTGGAGTGTGCCACGGTGCTCGAACTGGTCGCCGGCGACTACACCGCGACGTTCGGCGACTCGTCGAATACGTTCACGGTGACAGCTGCGGGCTAGCGCGCTCGAGGGAACGCATTGATCTTGCGGTGCGCATGCCGTACCACGAGCCGTGACCCATCGGACGAACCTGAAATGCAGCAGGCCGAGCCGGATCGCAGGATCACTTCCTCGGGGACGTTCGGAGGGGGTGCCAGCCACGCCCAGGTCCGTTCGGTTTGCACGCCGCTGGCTTGGGCGAGGTCGCCTGAGTTGCGGATCAACTCGGCGGTGATCTCGCTGTGGTCGATCTCCGTGCTGATCGTCTTGAGCTCCGTGACAGCGGCCGCGTGCTGGCCCTTGGTGATTCGCCCGGTCCACCCACTCCTCGTCGTACTTGCCGGCCTCCGAGGGGATGAGCGCCATGTCCATTCCCATTCACGTGAGTTCGAGCCGCCCCCCTCGGAGACCTCATGACACACCACTCTCCGATGAATCCCGTGCACTGCCGGCTCCGCCTCAGAGCGCAGCGACGGGCACTGCCCACACTCGGTCGCCGAAGCGCGCAGTGAGGGGGCCGGTGTGGAACAGGATGCCGCACTCGAACCGTTCTCCGAGGCGTTCCCGTAGGGACGTCAGGCCACTCGTAGCGCGCTGGTGCACCGAATGGGCGGATTTCACCTCGATCGCAATCACCCTGCCATCGGGTTGCTCGGTAATCATCTCGACCTCGATGCCTGACGGTCGGGACGCCCTCGAGGGCGGTGATGCCCTCGATCGAGGTAGTAGTGCTCACATGGAGTACAGAGGCAGAAAACGCCGAGGCGCAGCAGACTCGTTCAAGAAACTCTCCGTTGCACCTGGGTTCCATTGTGCTGCCAAGGTCTTCTCAGTGTCCTCGCCCACGTGTACATCAGAGTCGTAACGTGGCCCTCGACTCGATCGTCGTTCGAGTCATCAGTCGTCCTCGTGTCGGTCAGGGTTGGCTGAGCCGCTCGACGGACTGTCCGGTGACTTCGGCGATGAGTTCGAAGTCCTTGTCCACGTGCAGCACGGCGAGCTGTGCCAGTTCTGCCACGGCGGCGATGAGCAGATCGGGAATGGAGGGTGCCCGGTGCTGGCCTCGCTCGGCGAGGATTGCTTGGACCTCGATGGCGCGATCTTCGATCGCCGGGGTGAAGTACTCCACAGGCATCGACCGCAGCGGAGCGGAGCCGAGGGCATGACGAAGGTCGCCGGCCGAGCGAGCGGAGAAACCGACTTCGAGCAGCGTCACGCTCGTGACGCGGACGAGTCCCTGCTCGATCCGATTTGCCCACTCAGTAGCGTCAGGGCTGGCCCCCAGGCGGACCAGCGCGGACTTGTCGATGAGCCAGTCGGTCATCGCCAGGCGCGGTCCGTGACTTCGGGGTCGGCGAGATCAGCGAACGTATCGCCGAAGGCGGCGAGGTCGGCCACCGAAACCGCAGCGGGTGTCACGTCGCGCTCGCGAGTGAGGGTACGACGCAGATACTCGGTGCGCGAGAGGCCGAGCCGGTGGGCCTTGAAATCGATGGCCGCAATGACGTCCTCGGGGACGTCGCGAATCAGGATGTCAGTCACGGCACCTCCTTCGATATCAGACGATATCAGACGATATCACTCTGGCTGCACAGTTGGCAAGGTCGAAGCTCACCGCGTAATGCGATCAAGGCGAACGCGGTCCTCGTCCATGATTCGCTACCTCGACGGCCGGTTCAGCTGCCTCTGCTGAGGAGCGCCTGAACCAGCGACGCCGTGCCATTCTCTCATGCGCCGACCGCTGCTGCTCTACTTGCCTGCGATCGGCTCGACTCCCCACTCCACTGTCACTTCCTTCGAGAGAGGAGGGAGGTCATCCGCAGACCGTCCTTCGATCGTCAGCCGACCCTCGGTCACGAACACGAGCGGCATCGAGGTATTAGCCCTCCTGGCCCTTGGCCAGCTTCCCGATGCTCAACATGGCTGGGCCGCCGTGACGACGAGGGCCGCGACGGCCACGCGCGCCTGTGGTGCAAGTTCGTGACCTTCATCAGTGCGTGCGTGTGCGACGTTCGGTGACGCTGTGCCGGCCGTTGCGAGGCGGCCGCTCATGCTGGGACTCGGCCAGCGGCCATGCGCTGGATCGGCTCGGACAGGAACCGGATCGATCGACCGATGCGAACGGCCGGAAGGCCCGCCTTGCCGCCGGTCTCGATGTACAGCTGCGCGTCCTTGTGGGCCTTCGTGCGGCTGATCTTGAAGAGGCTGGTGACCTCCTCGACACGGAGGAACGGTCCATTGTCGGTGATGGCACTCATGCGGTTCTCCTCGCTCTCGCCAGCCGCGCTCGCTTCGAGAGCGAGGATCTGTGACACACCCCTCATGCACACTGGAGGTGTGGGACCGGCGCTCATCGCCTCGCCGACTCGGCCACATCCTGCGCCCTCTCGAAGGAGATGCTCATGAACGGCCGTTCTGCTCGCCACCAGTCCGCTAGGAACCTCGCCAACTCACCTACGTTGTGGGACGTGGGACCAGCTGCACCTCCGAGCACCATGGATGAGGTGCTGCGGCGCGTATCGGGCTTCCCGCGTCTGCGCTACATGGGGTCGAAGTACCGCCTCGTGCCCCATCTCGCCGGGCTGTTCGCTGAGCTGGGTGGGTCCACCGCGCTTGACGCTTTCAGCGGCAGTGGCGTGGTGTCGTACACCCTCAAGTGTCTCGGGTACGAGGTCACTTCGAACGACTTTCTCGCCTTTCCCAGTGTGATCGCCGGCGCGGCCGTCGCCAACCAGCGGACGAAGCTCTCGGACGCGGAGGTGGCTCGCATCGTCGGTCCGTCGTTGGACGGCCGCGACTTCATCCAGACGACATTCGACGGCTTGTACTTCACAGCAGCGGACCGAGAGTTTCTGGACTCGGCGTGGTCGCACATCGACGAGCTTCGGGGTGCCAGGCGCTCACTTGCCATCTCGGCCCTTGTGCTCGCCGCCGCACGAAAGCAGCCGCGAGGAGTGTTCACGTTCACCGAACTGCGCTACGACGACGGTCGGCGCGACCTGCACCTCCCCCTCCGGGAGCACTTCATCGAGACCGTGGCGGAGTACAACTCAGTGGTGTTCGACAGCGGCGCAAAGTGCCGGGCCATTCAGTCCGATGTGTTTGACGTCGAGCCATCGTTCGATCTCGTGTACCTCGATCCTCCCTACGCGCCGCCTCGGGACGACAACTGCTACATCAAGCGGTACCACTTCCTCGAAGGTCTCAGCGTCTATTGGCGAAACCAAGAGATCATGCATGACACCAAGACGAAGAAGCTTGCGAAGCGGTACACGCCGTTCAGCTACAAGCACACGATCACCGACGCGCTGCGGGATCTCTTCAAGAGGTTCTCCGAGTCGACGATCGTGTTGTCGTACTCGTCGAACGCGGTGCCTGATGCCGCCACGATCGAGGCCCTTCTCCGCGACTTCAAGGACGATGTCGAGGTGAGGACGATCGACCATCGCTACCACTTCGGAACGCACACGACCGCTCAGCGGCGCGAGGCAGTCGAGTACCTCTTCATTGGGAGATGACGATTTCTGCGTTCGACGACTACCTCAACTCTCTCTCGCAGCTGAGCAATCCCTTCGACCCCACGGTGCCAACCGCGGATAGCGAGGAGATTCGGACGGTGGCCGGCGCGCTTGCCGCCCTCGCGAACGTCGATCGGAAGTCGCTGGCCGACTTCATCGCTGAGACGCCTGACGCCGTACCTGTTCTCGGCCTCGCAGTCGGATTGACGCGCGAGAAGCTGAAGAACGTTCTCAAGCATCATCTCGGTTCTGCCGGGTGGGTCACCCTCGCTCGTGAACGCCCGTCGGATCTCATCGACATGCTCGACAAGAACTACGACGCCGTTCGCTTGATCAACGAGCAGCGGACGCGTACTTACAACTTCGGAGATGTTCTCGTTGCGCGTGCGGGCACGCGGCGCACGGCGACGGACGCTGGCGCTACTGGACGCCGTGTCGAGGACGAGATCGAGGGCGTGGCGAAGGATCTTGGATTGCCGTGCGCGACTCGCACTCGGTTCGATGGCCGAAATGGCATGACGGCACCGTGCGATCTGGCAATTCCGGCGGGCGGGGCCGAAGCGCAGATCGTGGTTGCTGCGAAGGGATTCGACTCGACAGGGTCAAAGCTCACCGACGCCGTGCGCGAGGTCGAGGAGATGGCTGAGAAGCGCCTACCTTCGCAGTACGTCATGGCAGCGGTCGACGGCATCGGTTGGAAGAGCAGAGTCAAGGACCTTAGGCGTATCCATGACCTGTTCGAGACGAAGCAGATCGACGGGCTGTACACGCTCACCGCGCTCGGTGCGTTCCGAACGGACCTCGAGGCCGCCGCGAAGCGCCTCGGCCTGCTGCCCTGACGGCGGGTGCCCCTCTGTGTCATCGGACGCTGTCACACCCTTCGTGCAGAGTGTCGACTACGGGTGATCTTCAGCCTCGCTCTTTGGGCGATCGCCTGGCGCCGGTTCGTCTCCAGGCCTGGTTTGGTCCCTGCTGCGGTCCGCCGCGGCAACTAGTTTCTGGAG
>Ga0105046_10003560_pt1 | contig 24715 bp, 19 predicted proteins | sample MAT03_FD_78385 | JGI IMG/M metagenome (GOLD analysis project Ga0105046, IMG submission 78385) | Freshwater microbial communities from Lake Fryxell liftoff mats and glacier meltwater in Antarctica - MAT-03 (megahit assembly) | ecosystem: Environmental > Aquatic > Freshwater > Ice > Liftoff...
ATTGTCATATTCGAGCGATGCAGCCCTGGCCAAAGGCGTCGTCGGTGCTGCAGCGACGGGACCAGCCGCCGCTGCGTTGTATTGTGTCGCAGGTTGCTGTCATCCCGGACAGCGACGCGCCTGTCATAAGTGTTGCCCGTGTCTCCGACGCGGGAGTTCCCGACAGCAATATACATGGACGCTGCGCCTTCCCCGGCAGATTCGTTGAACATCAGGGGCGTTTGCTGGTTGGTGCGGGCGACGGATGGCTGGAGATTCTGAAACTGCAACCCGAAGGCCGGAAAGCCGTCGATGGACGATCGTTTGTGAATGGATATCCGCTGGCTGGGGGATGGATTTCTGACGTCGATTGAAAGGAATGAATCATGAATCAGAGATGTGTGCATGTGCATGGAACTCCTTTGAATTCACTGATTCTCTGCGTAGCATTGATCGGCATTCTCCAATCTCACAAAGTCCACGCTGCAGAGCGCCCGAATATCCTGTTTGTCTTCGCGGACGACTGGGGACGATATGCCAGTGCGTACGGTGCCGCCGAACCGCACGGCCTGAACGCAATTGTGAAGACACCGAATTTTGATCGTGTTGCTGCGAGTGGCGTGTTGTTTACGCGTGCTTTTGTCAACAGCCCGTCCTGTACACCGTGTCGCAGTTCGTTGCTCTCGGGACAGTATTTCTGGAGGACGGGTCGCGGTGCAATTCTGCAGGGCGCGGTCTGGGATTCGTCGATTCCCGCGTTTCCACTGTTGTTGCAGGAGTCTGGCTATCGCATTGGTCATTCGGCGAAAGTCTGGAGTCCCGGAACACCCGCGAACGCACCAATCGGTGCCGTCAAAACAGCATTCAACAAGCGTGGAAACCAATTTAACACTTTCTCTCAACACGTGTCCTCCGCAGACAACCCTGATCAAAAGCATCAGGAATTGCTGGCTGAAGTGCGCGGCAATTTTCAGGACTTTCTGAAAACCTGCACCGCAGACGAGCCGTTTCTGTACTGGTGGGGACCGACAAACACGCACCGCACCTGGATTCAGGGATCTGGAAAAACGCGATGGGGGATTGATCCGGAATTGCTCGACGGCAAATTGCCGGAATGGTTACCAGATGTCCCGGTGGTGCGTGAAGATGTGGCGGATTATCTGGGTGAAGTGCAGGCGGTCGATGCCGGGCTCGGCGTCCTGCTGAATGAACTGGAAACGACCGGTCAGCTGGCGAACACGTTGATCATCGTTTCCGGCGATCATGGGATGCCGGGTATGCCGCACGCCAAATGCAATCTCTATGATTCCGGTTCTGCGGTTTCGCTTGCCGTGAGTTGGCCTGGCCAGATTCAGGCTGGTCGAGTTGTCGATGATTTTGTAAGTCTGCCTGATCTGGCCCCGACGTTGCTGGACGCGGGTGGTGTCACTGTTCCGGACGTGATGACCGCTCGCAGTCTGATGCCGGTCCTGCGGGCAACGGGCAATGGACAGATCGATGCGACTCGGGATCATGTCGTCATTGGCCGCGAACGACATGTCGCAAACGCTCGCACCGATTTTCTGCCGTATCCGCAGCGCGCGATCCGCACGGCGGAATTTCTGTACGTGCGGAACTTCAAGCCGGATCGCTGGCCGATGGGCATGGCTCCGGGATTTGGCCTGCCGGAAGGTCCAATGCCGTGCGCGACAGCACTGGATGCCAGCACGTTCGCGGCATTCGGTGACATGGACGCCAGCCCGACAAAGACATGGCTGCTCACGGACGGACTGTCAGATCCCCAATACCGCCGATTCATTGATATGCAGTTCGCGCTGCGCCCTGAAGAAGAACTCTACGACCTGCGGCACGACCCGGATCAAATTCACAACGTGGCATCCGAACCAGAATTCGCACAGGCCAGAAAAGAGCTTTCGGACCGGTTGTTGACGATTTTGAAAGACTCAAACGACCCTCGCGTCACGGGCGACGGTTCCACGTTCGATAGCCCGCCGTATTCAGATCCAGCGAGGTAACTACGCTTACTTCTCAAAACATGTTGCAAATGAGTCAAGTTTTGGGTGCGATGGCGACACGATCGAATGTAGGATGGACATTCATGTCCGTCGCATGGCCATAAAACACTGTCGAAGCGAAGGTTATTGTCCTTGACAGCCGCTCGGTAATGAAACCGTGTTGGTCATTATCTCGGACATGAATGTCCAAGCTACCGGAATCGCAGCCTTGAGCTGCAATAACCCGGCTCCACATCAGTTCCATTCCGGATTGCGAACGTCGTGCGGCAGAACGCGAGTCATGCGATGCAGTTTTCGCGTACAGACTTCCCACAGGCCGTATGGATCTTCGTCCAGCAACAGACTTCCGGCAGAAGACAAGACATTCCAGTCGCCGCGCGCCATTTCACTCTCCAGCTGACCTGCGCCCCAGCCGGAATAGCCGCTGATAAGTCGGAACTGGATGTTCCTGTCCGGCGGCGCTTTCTTTCGTACGACTTCATCAAATGAAGCTTCGCTGCCTGCGAGGAACAATCCCGGTGAGATTTCCTGATCCTGTTTGCCCAGCGTCACGCAGTTGTGCAGTATAAAGAGTGCATTCTGTTCAACAGGCCCGCCACAGAAAACAGGGGCATCGATGCCGTTGACCGGGTCATGCTGTGCCAGTGCTTTTCCGATCGTGGTACTGGTCGGGCGATTCACAATGAGCCCCATCGCGCTTTCCGAACTGTGTTCCAGCAGCAACACAACGCTGCGATAAAAATTCGGATCACGCAGGTGATGCGCGGAGATCAGAAACGACCCCTGGAGTGAAACGGTCATAAATGGCCTCACCAAATCGGGCGAGATCGGCTTTGGACAGAAAATGGAGCGACACCGGCGAAAACGACTGCCATGACGATCCATCGTATGCGAAACAAAGTTGTAGTCTGTTATCATGACGATGTTGTTCAAGGCGGTAATGCCGAATTTTTGCTGTGATTACAAAAAAGTCCGGAAGATCTGCTCCGTATGAAAGTGCCGCAACCGAACCCGCATGTGCATGTCGAACTCTGCACGGGCGGCATTGACGACGTGCAACTCGCCGCAGAAATGCAGGTTGATCGGATTGAACTCAACTGTGGCATGGCTGTCGGAGGCCTCACGCCACCCGCGGGCCTTGTGGCATCAGCACGGCGGATCTTTCCTGGTCCGATCATTGCGATGGTGCGTCCGCGCGAGGCGGGTTTTGCGTATTCCGAGGGGGAATTTACGCAGATGCTGGACGACTGCGAATTCCTGATGGCCTCAGGAATCAACGGCATCGCCATCGGATGCCTGATGCCGGATGGCAACATTGATATTGATCGATGCACAATGCTTCGCCGACTGTTTCCGGCAGCAACGCTTGTCTGCCACAAAGCGTTCGATGTGACTCCGGATCTGCAGCTTGCCAGTCAACAGTTGATCGACTGCGGCTTCGACCGTATCCTGACAAGCGGTGGATTTGCCGCCGCGATTGACGGATGTCGCACGATTCGAAGTCTGCTCGACGCCTACGACCGGCAGATTGAATACGTGGTTGGTGGCGGTGTGCGAGCCCACAATCTGGAATTGATCATTCGTGAATCAGGCTGTGATCAGATTCACACGGCCGTGCGCAGTGTGGTTGCTGATCCGTCCACGAATGGCAACGACACATTCGGATTCGGCAACATTCGCGAACACGGAAACTCCGGCTACGGTGCCGCAGACAGATCACAACTGCGGGAACTGATGGCCGTTTCCTCGAGGATTCTCGTACAACGACATGTGAAGGAGTCGTGACGATGACGCATTCACTGCCAATCATCGAATCGTGCGATCACTGCTCGGCCTGCTGTCGTCGGACTCCGATTCCACCGTTTGAACCGGGTGAGGAATTCGCCTGGAACGTACCTCGGGAATGGATGATCCCCGTGGAGCAGCGCATTGCAGCGGATCAGCAGTTTGAACTTCTGCCCTGCGTCTGGCTGGATCAAAACTCCAACCGCTGCCTGCATTACGAATTCCGCCCCCGGGCCTGCCGCGACTTCCAGATCAACAGCGATCTCTGTCGCTTATCGCGCTGGGATGAAGAGGCGAAATCAGCAGAGCTTCAATGCGAGCGACGACACTCTCAATGACCTCGCTGGAGACGCGATACTTTTTTTGAGCATTTCGAATCCGCCAATCAACGTTTCGCAGATGATCGGCAAGAATCACACTGACTTCGCCGTCAGGGCCAGTAGTTACGACTTCAAACCCGTACCCCTTTTGCTGCCTCGTTGCCGGACAGATGACGCACAAACCCGTTTTCCTGTTGTATTCCTTTGGGCTGAGAACTAAGGCTGGACCACGCCCTGACTGCTCGTGCCCCAGAGTCGGGTTCAGCGTGATCCAGATAAAGTCGCCACGATCCGGAATGAAAACTCGCGTCGTCACTCGATCACCTCGCGTCCGACATCGGGTCCAAAGTCGGTCTCTCCGTGCAATTGGGAAGGCTGACAGTCACAGAGCAAATCCTTCAGGTTCAGTCGCCGCCTCGCCAGGAGACGAACGACGAATTCACCGTCTCGCACCTCAAGTTGGACCTGTGCGCCTTCGGCGACATCCAACTGGTTGGCTAAAGCCGCCGGTATCCGGACAGCCAGACTGTTTCCCCACTTTTGGATCGTTGCCATATCTCACCTCCACCTCATGATGTGTCTACAATGAGTCTACATCGTCGTATCAGCCGTGTCAAGGCAGACATCGTTGGATGGCACGGCTGGCCGTGTGCAATAATTCAGTCTCGTTTTTCATTTCCGCCGATTCAACTTTCGATGTCGGCGGCAGAGACCACTTCTTCAGTCCGCAATGCTGACACTCTGAAGCAGGACACCATTATTCATGCTGCACATTTTTTCGCAGTGGTCGTTTTCTGGCCAGAAGTCGGACAAGAATGTCCAACGTACATTGCACATTGTTACGGTGCCATGTGGGGATCGCAGGTTTGAGCTGCGGACGAGGCATCCACGGTGTGTTTGACCGGAACTACGGGGAAGCGGCGGTGTTGGGTTTCGAGCAGGTGTTCAAGCAGAATGCGGCGAACTTCGGCGACGGCGTCCGGGTGGCGATGGACTTCGCTGTGGCTGGCTCGGACGATTTTTTCGCTGGACGCATCTTCACAATGAGCACTGCGGTACGCGACGACTCCATCCGTCCAGTCGGCCTGGGACGTACCGCGACTGATCCCGACGATGTTGTGGTGTTTGACGTCGTCCGGAATCCGAGTCTCCCGGATCAGTCTCAGTACACCCGATTTCTTTGTAAGCGAATCCATACTGGTGCGCGGGGCAGAAAAGCTTTCCCACCAGCTTTTGTCATCCTGTTCAAAGATGACGCGGCTGAGCTGATAGGTTCTTGCCGGAAGCCAGACGAGCGAACCACTCAACCACTGCGTGAAACGATTTGAGAGCGAACTGCCACTGTACGGGCTGGCAATGGTGACGATGCGATCGACTGATGGATTTGATTCAAAGAAAAACACTCGGCGAATCTCCGATTTCACTTCTTCATTGGCTTTGAGGTCATCGACCGATCTGTTGCTCACGGAACTCCACAGCTTATCGCCGCTGTTGATCGTCAGCATCTGCGAGATCAGTCCACCCATACTGTGTCCGACAACGACCATTTCATCGAGTCGATCGTTGCGATGATACGGGTCGCAGTCGTGCCGTACCTTCTGCAATTCTTCCCGCAGTTTGGCAGCCGAGAACGCCAGAGGCTCTCCGGTCGGATACAGATAGAACCAGAACTGGTACTTGCGGCGAATTTCCGGATCCGCCTGCAGGTCGTTGAACATTTCCATCCATGTCATGGGACTGGACCAGACGCCATGCACCATTAAAACCGGGATCCGGTCCGGATCATATGGCTGCACCATGTACAAACCGGAAACCTTGTCAGCACGATCCGGACGAAGATAGCCCCAGGTATCCAGCAGACTGATATCTTTGTTACTCAGATACCTTGCCAGCGGCGTACTGACGTCTGTCTCCAGCGGCATCACCGTATCGCCGACCAACATCCCGTCGGATTCACGCGGATCAAAGATCTGCAAGCGCGCGTCTGCCGGGGTTTCGTCGTCGAATCGCAGCACGAGTGAAGCGGCAAAACTCATCCCCTTTGTATAGTATTTTTCAACGGGATCGCGTTGTTCCGACTGCCTGCGAATCACGATAATCGGCACTCCGAGACCTGCGAACGTGTTACGGCTGCGAAGATTCTTGAGTTGGTAATCGGAGACAAATTCGAAATCGCCCATCTGATCGGGTGTCAGCAGTCGCGACGAAAACGGAATCTCGAAATCCAATTGCCGGTGAGTGATCGGCATGAAAATCGATTGTCCGAGTTGCACTTTTCCGGCTGTCCTGGCAATCCGCAACAACTGCTCAGAACTTGCGTTGTAGACTTCAGCCGTGCCGCGATGCTGCGGGTCATTCGGATCCGGTTGTCGACCGCCGGAGTCCGGCGTGGCAAAGTAACGCCATGCGGATTTGGCAGAATCAAAATACAATTCTGATGCCAGCTGGACATCGTGGATTTTTGCAGCTTCAGCTCCAAGGTACTTGAGCTCCGCCAGTGCGTGAGCTGCTTCGTGAAATTGTTCGGTGTTGATGTGTTGCTGAGTGTGCAGAATCATGCCCTTCAGATCGGCAGTGCCCTGATATCCGGTTTGACGCAGGAACAGATCGGTGCGCTGAGAATACTTCACCAAACCAAAGGCGGTCGTATTCATACGATCCGCCAGCGGGTTATGAGGTTTCTCACGCAGTTTCACAAATTCTGTCGTCGCGCAACCGTCGGCAATCAGCAACAGGCAGCAATAAAGCAGCACTGGCCGGACCTGCGAGACGAAGTGGCGAGCGGACGACATGGAGACTGGAATCAGGATTGGGACAGAAGATCGAGAGACAGGAAAAACGAAAAAGCCACCGCGCAGCATCAGCCGGGAACGCGACGCGATTCGTTTTACCGTGTAGAGTCACCGTTCTTGAAAACCGGGTCAATATGTCATTGCCTGGGGCCGGGGCTTCAGTGAAGCTGGATAAGATGCTGTCGGGGATGCAGTGACTCGTGGCCGTTCGGCGAGCGGCAGATTTCCGGTTACCGTCGAAAACCGGCGTGCTAGCAGGCTGCGGCTGATAAAATCAGCCGCCACGCGCTGGCGTCCGGTTGTTCGGCTTGGTAGTTCCTAATCTGCCGCGCGCCTTAAAGCGTGAAAACTTGCCGAAGGAATCTTAAGATTCTCGTGTCTTCCTTCCCAAACAGCCTGGATCCCCAGATTGTTGGCAACCACCAAACGTCTCCTCTAATCAGCTGTCAGGAATGTTGTGGGTCGCTCCCGTGCTAAATCTTCGCCGACAATTCTGAGTGCCGTGTGCGGTTGCATTCTGATGTCGAGCATGGTTTGGATTGTGCTGACCGACACTCGGCTGAGCGACGGATTCTGGCCGCGCGACATTGGTGCCGGTGTCGTGAAGGCATTCGGTGGAACGGCGGATTTGCGATCTGTCGGTGCCGCAAAAATTGAACTTTCGTGGTTGTCGGTTCTGATCAGACTTGCAGCGATGCTGATATCGGGTGCAACGGTCGCGGTCCTTTGGACTCAGTTGCGTTCGCAGAATCATGCGGGACAGCGAACGTACCAACAGATCCTATCGGCGTTTCAATCGGCAATCACAGCGATTTCACGACCCTGGTGGATTGCGGCGCTCTGGATTGTCGCCTGGCTGCTGGCCACAGCGACGAGCAACCCCGCATTGCTGAATTTTCTGCTCTTCACAACAACGCTTGTGACCGCATTGATCTGTGCTCTGTCGCTCAACGGTTTCTGCAATTCGATTGCAACAGCGGCTCCAGCGACGTCAGCGGGCCGCAACGGCGATGGAAACGTGCAACGAGGCCGGAAGGAACTGCTGGTTGTGCTGCTGGCGGCAGTTTGCTGGGAAGCGACGTCGTTCTGGATGAATGAACGACTCTATGCCAGCCTGTTGGTGCCGCATGGAGATTCGGCAATGTACGAAGAGCATCTCTGGAATGTCTGGCACGGCAAAGGGTTCCGCAGCTATCTGGATCAGGGGCTGTTTCTGGGCGAGCACATTCAGGTGATTCACTTATTCCTGCTTCCGCTTCACAAAATCTGGCCGTCGTATCTGATGCTGGAACTGGTGGCTTCGTGTTCGTTGGCGATCTGTGTCGTGCCGATCTTTTCAATGACAAAGCGTCATTCCGGAAGTTCAAGAGCCGCCATGTGGCTCTCGTTGGCGTGGCTGCTGTTCTTTCCAATGCACTTTTTGGATATTGCGATTGATCTCAAGACTCTGCGACCCAGTTGCTACGGACTTCCGTTTTTGTTCTGGGGAATTGATTTTGCCGAACGCCGTCGCATCATCTCTTCGTCAGTGTGCTTTCTGATCGCGCTGACGACGCAGGAAGATTTTGCGCTGGTCGTCGGATCCATCGGAGCGGTCTTTTTTTTGATCGCACGACAGAATTCTGAAGCCATACCGGCTGATGAAGCAAAACGATTTGCGCGCTGGTCGATGGGGCTGCTGGTCGTTTCCATCGCCTGGGTATTGCTCGCGGTGTTGGTGGTGATTCCTGCATTCCGAGGTGGCGAAGCGGTCCATTACAGTCGCTATTTTGGGGATCTTGGTAACAGCCCCGGCGATTTGGTCCGCACGGCTCTGCATTCACCTGGCAGGATACTGTCGCAGCTTTTCAGTCTCAGGACGCTGTACTATGTGCTCGTATTGACCGTACCGCTGGGCCTGAATCCACTGCGGCGACCGATGTATCTGATTGCCGGTGCTGCCACGTTTGGTATGTTAAGCCTGATCCAGTTAGGGAATAGCTCCGCAACGAGCGATATGTCGGGGCTTGCCGAATTGCCGCCGATCCCGTTTCATCATTTTCACGCTCCGTTGCTTCCTGTGCTGTTCTGGGCCGCAGCGGCCAGCCTGCGCTCAAACCACAGCTCCAGCAGTCGGCGAGCGGGGCGGCGTCATCCCCCCGGTACACTCCGATCGAACCAACAAACTCGCGATCACGCCGTGAGTGCAGCCAGACTGACATTTTTCTGTGCTGCGTGTACAGCAATTTCAGGTTCGCTCATGCCAGTCGGAGCAACGTTCTGGTCGGACGCATCACCATTCGGCAGGGGAAACCTTTACGTTCCTGACGAACGAGCGGCTGAGTTTCAGAAAGTGCTCGCGCTGTTGCCGACTGATGCCCGAGTCGCTTCGACCGACTATGTTCACACGCGCCTGACGCACTTTGATCGGTCGTACGATTACAGCGATTATCTGCGAGCGGTCAACAACTACAAGCCCGGCGTGCCTGCAGACACCGATTATATCGTGATCGATACCGGTCATCGCTACAGCGAGATCAAATCGATCGATCAGGTCCGCGAACTCAGGGAAGAACCCGAACAGTGGGAAGTCGTCCCGCATGATTCTCACGCACTGTTCATTGTGCTGAAGCGAAGAGCCGTTAATGGTCGGTGAGGTGCATGTAGGATGGACATTCATGTCCGTCGCATTGACCATCCCGCTCAGTCGAAGCGAACGTTCTTGTACTGCGAGAGTTTGCCCGAGTGGGTTATTCTATGGAAACATCTCGGACATGAATGCCCAGGGTACATAAACACATTTTCAGGCTCAAGCCTGTACGCCAACATCAGCGCAAGAGAAGAGCCGTCGCGAAACCCGCACTTCGCGACGGCTCAGACCCCGAAACTGCTCAACTGCAGTGAGGACGAAAGACTGATTTCAGTACTGGCGTTCCGATCAGACCGCACCTGAATCGGGACGCTGATTCCGAAAGACACGTCTTTCGGAATCGACCGCATCCAGCCCAGCGTTTATTCAGCGGCAGTTCCGATGACGTTCTCTTCTTCTTCTTCCTGAATGATGATACGAGGTGTCACCATCAACATGATGCTTTGCGTTTCCCGTCCAACCCCGCTGTTCTTGAACAGGCGACTGACATAAGGGATCTTATTCAGAATTGGCACACCACTCATTTTGCGGCTTTCACGCAGACGCTTGATCCCGCCCAGAAGCACTGTACCTCCGTCAGGAACGCTGACTGTGGTGCTGACTGTGATTGCTGAAATGGTAGGCAACTGAACGGTACCCTGCGTAGAGCCCCCACCTTGGCCTTGCTGTCCTTGCTGGCCACCTTGACCACCACCTTGACCACCACCACCTTGACCACCACCACCTTGACCGCCGCCGAAGCCGCCGCCGATGCCGCCGAAGCCGAACTGGCCACCGCCGCCACCGCCGCCGCCGCCGCCCTGGCCACCGCCGCCGAAGCCACCGCCACCTTGACCGCCACCACCGCCGAGTCCAGCTCCGCCACCCAGGTTCACCTGAGTAAACGTCTGAACGTCGATCAGCTGCGTGAACTGAGGTGCAAGCGACAAGCGTACGTAGCGTCGATCTGCAGAGATCACTGCCACGACTGTCAATTGGATCCCGTCTGGAATGGGCGTGATGTTCGTCGAGAAACCTACCGCGCCGGTCCCGACGACCGGAGTCTGACCAGTCACCAGAAAGCGTGTTGTCTGATCGGAGATCGTCGCCTGCTGTCCGTTGTAGAGCGTTACTTTTGGGGCGAACATAATGTTGGCACGTGCATCTCCCTGAGCCGCCTGAATAAAGAAGAAGGCTTCGATATCGCTCAGGATCGCCATACCAACCTGAATCCCGGCATCCGGCGTGTATCCACCGAAGTCCGGTACACCGAGCTGAAATGATCCCTGGCGGAATTGAATGTCGTAGTCCTGAGTAAACGTGCCCGGTGCAGAAAGTCCTGCGACCTGACCTCTAAAGTCGTCCCGTGGTGAATTTACACGGTTGATATTGTCAAACAGACCTTGGGCCTGCTGACCACCCTGTTGACCGCCCTGTTGGCCACCACCACCCTGCTGACCGCCACCACGCAGGTCTTGCCCTTGCTGACCACCTTGACCACCGCCACCACCCTGACCGCCGGCAGCACCTCCACCGGGGAATGTCAACTGACGTGATCCGAATGCGGGCACACCGGGAGGATCACCCAGAGTGTCCTGGACGTTGAAGTCAAAGTCCACACCGATTCGTTCGAAGAAGTTGTCCGAAACGCTGATGAATCGAACTTCAACTGTTACCTGCAAGTCCTGAAGTTTGCGAAGCTGTGAAAGCAGGTCGGCAATCTGTTCATGGACAGCCGAGGTCTGACGGATCACAAGACTCAAGGTATTCTCTTCAGTCGCGATTGTTGCATGGCCACCATCCATTTCCCAGGTGCCCGGTTCAACCGATGTGGTGATCAGATCAATCAGACCAGAAAAGTCCGCGCCGTTGTTTGCCAGTGATCGGGGATCACTGTTCTGACGCCCCTTCGAACCACCAAGGCCGACGGTCAACTGATCATCCAGTTGATAGAGACCAGTGCCCGCTGCGGCACGATCAGCGCCCATCTGGATCATATTTCCGCCATTCGTCGATACCGACATACTGAGTGGCACGACAAGGTCGGCGACCGGATATGTGGCGAGGTCCATCGTCGTTTCCTGCTCCAGACGATTGCTGATCATCAGTGTTTCGTTCTCGATGGAATACACCAGACCACCCGCCTGATCCAGCAGCAGATTCAACGCACTCTTCAGCGTGATGCCATCCACGTCGATGCTCACGAGTTGATTTGCCGTCAAACCCTCAGTTTCGATCGCCCGTGTCTTCATGGCAATGTTGATGCCATGCACAGTCGCGATGTGTCGAATGACTTCTGTCAGGGGAACATCATGAAAATGCAGGGAGACTTTCTGACCCAGACTGGTTTCAATCTGCAGTTCGCTTTCGGTACGATCACGATTGTCTGGTCGATTGAACTTTTTGCGTCGACCGGACAGTTCTTTCCATGACTTTGCATCCGGATGATTGTATTCACCGGCAGGCAGAATGGACGCCAGATCAACATCGTTGAGCTGTCGCGTGAAGCTGTCAGCCTTGCGGTCCCGGACGTCCTGATTGAAGTAGTTCTGGCGATACATTTTGGCCTTGTCGACCATCAACGTTGCGGCAGCTGCGTCTGCATTCAGATCCTTCGCTTTCTTCGCCACAAGTTCCGCTTCCGCAAAACGTTTTTCCTTCAGCAACTCATTGTACTGATCGACCAACTCTGCGAATTCCCGTTCGATGCGGATTTTGGTTTGGGTTTCCCGCTTAATGTCTTCCAGAACGTTGCGGTTTTTATCTTCCCGAGCCAGATTCGGCGCGATCTGCTGCCGATATTCCTGAATCGTTTCCCGGCTCCGGCGAACATAGCCGGCCAGAGTCTGCTTCGATTCCTGGCTCATGTCTGCCGCTTCCACGTTCTCCAGTGTATGATCCAGAATCTGCAACGCTTCATCAGGACTTTCGGTCTTCAGCTTCTCAGCACGGAAGACGCTGTTCATCACTTCTGTTCGCAGTCGATCAAACTGCACGTCAGATGCCTGTGTGGCAACCGTCAGTGGATCTTTTTCCGTTGTCGGGTCTGACGCTGGTTCGCTCGCGTCCGAAAATCCGGATATCTCCTGCTGAGCCGAAGCCAGTTGTACATCTTTGGCACGAACGATGGCCAGATCCTGCAGGACTTCCTGTAGCTGACGCCGCTGTACGCTGCTGAGTTCTCCGGCATTCTTCCATGCCTGAGTAAACGCCAGTTTGGCCCCCGCTCGATCTCCACTTCGATACAGTTTAAGACCATGTCGATAGGCTTCGTCAGCCGACATGCGATCCGGTGCGATGACCGGAAAATCGGCTGTCGTGAATTCGGAATTTGTCGTTCCGGATCCGAATGGATTGATCACGCCCGGAGTCCCGGCCGGTGTCACATCCACCGGACTATTCCCGGCAATACCCTGATTGTCAGCATGTTTTGCGGCGCGGCGAGCCATCAACTGCGCTTCTTCCAGCACAAGTTCCGGACGATCTTCCAACAGACCGTATGTAATATCCTGCTGCTGAGCCTGGACGGCTAATTCCTGGGCGGCGTCGGTGTTTCCGTCGTCGAGTGCTTTGCGGGCATCGGCGAGTAGCTGCCGAGGACCAGACGCTGATGATGAATCATCTGCCGCGATTCCATTGTCGGCGTTTCGCAGTGACTGTACTCCGCCCTGACCATGCTGGACGGATTCCACTTCATTCAGAACCGATTCCGGAGTGTCATCCAGAACGTTGTACGTCACGTTCAGGCTCGAAGCCTTCTGTGCTTTGTCTCGTGCTTCTGCAAGTCGTCCCTGAGTCAGGGCTTTACGAGCTTCACGCAGCAACTGGCGAGCCTGATCTGCATCCGGAGACGAATTATCGGATGTCGATGCGAACGCCTTGAACGCTGAAGGGCCAGATCCGGCAAGGCGTTTGATGTCACGACTCACCATGGCCGGGCTGTCTTCAAAAATTCCGTACGCGACATCAAATGTCGCCGCTTCGTCCGCGAGCTGCTGTGCTTCAGACAGCTTACCGGCATCCATCGCTGCACGCGCCTGGCTCAACAGAGCAGTCGCCTGCTGGTAGGCATGTTCAGTATCCTTTGAACGAATCTCAGGGGCAGCGGCTGTGGCTCGTCCGCCCGGCAGGAAAGTTGAAGTATTCGATTTCTTATCAAGGTCGGCGAGTACATGTTCCGGACGGTCGTCCAACAGTCCCCACGGAGCCTTCAGTTGACGTGCCTGTAATGCTCGGGAGCGGGCAAGTGCCGTGTCACCAATGGCCAGCGCATGACGCGCTTCCTTGATCAGCCTCTGAGCCTGCTTCTTCTTCAGCAAATCACCGCTGGTGACAGCAGTGGGCTCTTCTGTATTCTGCGTAGCATCGCCACTTGCGACGGCTTCCTCGAACGGATTCACTTCAGCCGGCACGTGGGGCTGAGCAGAATCGGTTGCGAGGTCCGCATCCGGCTCCGACGCGTCAAACAGCGAGGCGTCTGCTTCAGACTCCGTGCTGCTCGCACTGAGCGACTTCAGGAATTGATCCGGTGACTGCTCGGATTTGCTCCAGTCGGAACACAGCGACGCTGCCGTTCCTGCCAGGCGGCGTGCTTCGGCAATATTGCCTTTCTGCGCCTGATCCCGAGCATCCTGAAGAAATCTTCTGGCGACAGCTCCGTAACCTTCTCCGGTTTCGGAGTCAGTCTGGGCTGACAGCGTTCGTGAGGAATCGCCGCCGCTGAACAAATACAGCGACACAGCCATCACCGAAGCACAGGTGATTAGTCCGATGGCCTTGTGCACTTTTGGATCCTCCTTCAGGAATACTCGACAGAACTTCCCAGTCCTGACCAGCGATCATCCATAATCTCCGAACCGGTCATTTCCGGTGCGGACCAGGATTTAGTTTTGAGTGACTCGATCCGAGTCCGGAATCCATTTCCGGAGCGTCGTTTTGGAACTGATCGAAGCCTTCTGTTTTCGTCCTTCCGTCTGCCTGGTATCGGCACGACTTCGGGACGATCATCGGGAGTGATAGCCGCTGCAGTCCGAGCCCGTCAATACGATGACAATACGATCTGAGACCATTTTTTTGGGGATTCACGAAACCCCATTTCGCTCCGGCATCCTGTGCCGAATGGCTGGAAAACCACGCATCAAAGGCCGAATTTGGGCTTCCGTGACCCGCAGTTTCCGCCCATTCCGGCACTCGATTCACCTCGACGGCATCGGCGCGATCGCTCGTTGACGTATGAAAAGTGATCGCCAATGGAAACGGATTCAATCACAGCGGATCGCAAACCTGCTACGGCCACTGCTCACCGCAATCGTTCAAGCCGCGCACAGCGTTCAGCCAGAACCATGCCTGCACATCGCTGCTTTCAAATTCCGTCTGCAGCAAAATTCTACGACGCACATAGAGTCTTTCTGCAACACCTTCCACTTCATCCAGGCGGCTCAGACATTCAAGGTCCACTTGATAGACTTCACCGCGAATCGCAAGTCCCTCAGGCCATTCCACAAGCCCCGGATACGATCCGAGATTAAACAGCCGATACAGCGGCTCCGTCACTGCGTTACCCAGGTACAACTGCCCCTGTAACAGCTCATGCAGCGCAAAGCCACGTTTCAGTGATCCATAGACGAATACGAGTTGCGATAACTGCTGCGGCATAGATCACGCACATAAAGTAGAGGCTCACTCATGACCGCGCGGAGTATAACGGCATTCTGGCTTAACTGAATGCTGTCAATTATCATGCCCGCTGCCATAAATGTCAGACAGACGTCAGCTTAGAATGCTGCCACCCCGACCATGCAACCAAGGAGTTTGTTCCGTGCCACGATTTCGCTATTGCCTGAATGCCAGCACCATCGCCACCACGCCCATCCTGCAGCAGATCGAAGTCGCAGCCTCGGCGGGCTATGCGGCCATTGAACTGTGGCACGATCATATCGACACGCATCTTGCGGTCGGAGGAACTCTGGCGGAGATCCGAAAAGCGATCGACGACAGCGGCCTGAAAATCCCGACCACGATTTATCTTGCCGGTTGGTTTCAGCCCGCTGGCGTCGAACATGATACGGCGATCAGCGAAGTGCGTCGCAGGCTGGAACAGGCAGCTGCCGTGGGAGCAGAATTTTCCATCGCTGGTCCGCCGCCTGGAATCGCGGATCGCGAACTCGGTGCCCGGCATTATGCCGATCTCCTTGAACTCGGGAAATCATACGGCGTGAAGCCGGCATTTGAGTATCTGGGTTTCGTGGATGACATTAATACGATCGACGATGCCATCGACATCATTCAGCGCTCAGGTCATCCAGAGGCCACGCTTGTCGTCGATCCGTTCCACTGCTGGCGCGGCGGCGGTTCTGCAGCGTCAATCCGCAAACTGCAGGCGCACCAGATTGCCATCTCACATTTCAACGATGCACCCGCTGTGCCTCCTGCCAATACGCAACACGATTCAGATCGAGTTCTGCCAGGTGACGGTGCAATCGATCTGCGATTCTACTGCGACCAGTTGACGGCGATCGGTTACGACGGTTATCTGTCACTCGAACTGTTCCGACAGGACTTATGGGACAGAAATCCTCTGGAAGTCGCCATGCTCGGATTGCAGAAAATGAAAGAGGTCACGGAACATTAATCCGACGGCCATGTCCGGAAGCAACACAACACAATTCCAGTTGTCGCTCGAATCCACCCCAGCCCGAGGATGCTTTATGTTAATCCGTTCGATCGTTTCTGTGACTGCCTGCCTGCTCCTGGTGGAAGTCTCTCTGCGCGACGTCTCCCGAGTGTTGGCGGAGGACCTCGCGACTGAACTGACACCGGTGATTGAAGCTCATGCGGGCGACGTCGGCGTCTACATTCGCCACCTGGAGACCGGTGAACAATTTGCCTGGCGAGCGGAGACTGTGCAGCCAACTGCCAGCCTGATTAAACTTCCAGTGATGGTGACCGCCTATCGCCTGGCCGATCGCGGTGAACTGGATCTTTCAAAACAGATCACGCTGACTGAGGCCGACAAGGTTCCAGGATCGGGGATTCTGACGGATCACTTGACACCCGGGCTCACGTTGTCGGTTCGCGACACGATCCGACTGATGATTCGGTACTCGGACAACACGGCGACGAATCTTGTGGTCGATCAGGTCGGGTTGCCATCCACCGCCACCACCATGGAATCGCTTGGGTTTCCGCAAACCCGTCTGAACTCAAAAGTCTATCGTGGTGACACATCGATCTCACCCGAACAAAGTCGCCTGTATGGGCTGGGCAGCACAACGGCCCGCGAGATGGTCGATCTGCTGGAACAGATTCATAAGGGCACCGTGGCTTCGGAAGTTTCCTGCAAGGCCATGATTGAGCATTTGCTCGCCTGCGACGACAAGGACATGCTCGTGAGGGAGTTGCCCAGGGGGACTAAGGTTGCTCACAAGTCAGGTGCGGTTTCGAACAGTCGCTGTGACGCGGGGATCGTGATTGGTCCCAAAGGTCCATTTGCCATCTGTGTGCTCACGACCGAGAATAAGGACCGAAGCTGGAACGACGATAACGCGGCCCAGGTACTGATCGGTCGAATTGCGCGCACGGCGTTTGATCACTTCAACCCGGAGTGGGAACGCAAAGTATCCGACGAGCCGACGGAACTGAAAATCGGGGCCTTCGGAACTCGGGTGGAGTTCCTCCAGAGAACTCTGAATACCCGCTCGCAGCCCTCGCCCGGTCTTGGCGTCGATGGCGATTTCGGGCCAGCTACGGAGGCCGCCGTCCGAAAATTTCAGGAAGCGAATGGGCAGGAGACGACTGGCTTTGCCGACGCATTGCTCTGGAAGGCATTGGGACCGGTCGTCGAAGAATCGGTCGTTGCGAGTCCGGAGATAGTGAATGCTGAGACACTGACGCGGCAGCCAATGGATGCTCTGGATGGACCGCCAATTGTTTCGTGTGACGGCTGGATAATCGTGAATGCGGCCGATGGAAGAACGGTCGGCGGCCACGGAGTTGCGGCGCCTCTGCCTTTTGCAAGCACCACCAAGATCATGACCGCATGGCTGATTGTGCGTTTGGCTGACGAACACTCCGAAGTCCTGGACGAGATCATCACCATGTCTCCCCGCGCCGACGAAACACGGGGCTCAACAGCCGATGTGCGGACTGGTGAATCTTTGTCCGTTCGTGAGGGGCTTTTTGGGCTGTTGCTGCCCTCTGGAAATGACATGAGCGTGGCTTTGGCCGAACACTTTGGAGCTCGACTTACTCCTCCGGCAGAAGCATCTGCGACAACCACCGAAGCAGACCCGCTCCTGTTGTTTGTTGCGGCGATGAATGCCGAGGCCGCCCGGCTCGGGATGGCGAGTACACATTTCAGCAATCCCCACGGTCTATCAGAGAAATCGCATCTGACCACCGTGAGTGATCTGGCAATTCTGGCTCGTGCAACGCTGGGGAGTGAATTGTTTCGAAACTACACTGCCACTCGCCAGCGCGGCACAACGGTCGGTGGTCCCGGCGGCTACACGCGAAACGTGCTCTGGAAGAATACCAACGAGCTGCTGGCGACTGAAGGTTATGACGGGATCAAGACGGGGACCACGGATCAGGCCGGAGCCTGTCTTGTTTCGACAGGAGAACGCAGTGGCAATCGATTGATTGTCGTTGTCCTTGGCTCGGCGGCCTCCGAGTCCCGCTACACCGATTCGCGAAACCTGTATCGCTGGGGATGGCAGCAGCTGGCGGGGACCACGGATTCGCAGAGCGCAGCGAGGGCTTCGTCCGCAACCAAAAGTAGCCATCACGCTCCGCCGTGATGAGCATTTGTCGATCGGCATTCAACTACCGAGACAGAGTTCATGGGTGAGCCTCGATGCATTGGGCCGAAGGACAATCAGCGCCGGGTCTCCATTCATGTGGCCCTGTTCAAGGCTCTTCACGGCGGAGCGTGACGGCTACTTTGCGATTTGCACGGCACCCAGGTCGAGCTCCCGTCATTCAGGAACATTTTGTGTCGTGCAAGCAGCAGGCCGACCAGGAACAACGTAGCTCCGATGACTGCGGGTGCGAGATGAATCGGGTCTGTGTAGCCAATCGCCGGATGGACCAGGACAGCAGTGCTCCAGCCCGCGAACCCGCCCACGGCCAGGGTCTGCCACAGCGCTCGAGAGGGCTGCCCAAACCAGACACTTGCCAGCGTCAGAATCCCGGCTGTTGTGACGGCACCGCCGAATCCCGCTCGGTCATGAGCGATCAATGGGATCAGTCGGGGATTGATCGCATTCAGTTGCTGACGATCGATTCCCATAAATGTCAGATCCGTCGGGACGAACACGTTTGTCATGCCGACAAATTGAATCGTCAATCCTGCGCCGATCATGCCGCACGCTGAAATGAGCAGAAAGATCCGGCCAAGATCAGCCCGGCTTCTCCATGTCACGCCGCGAGCCGGACGAAACACGTTCGACCATTTCTGGCACATCAACCCATCCCGCTTCGGTCGCTGCATCCACAGCCCCAGGCTGAAGCAGGGGAGCAGCATCAATGTCGCGACTCCGTGCCAGGTATCAAGATAGCCATAGCCGAGGTAAGTCAGGAAGCTGCCGAAGCCGGCCAGGCCGCTGACAACGAGCGTCCACCAGGCCCATTGTTCCTTTTGCCGCAGCGGAAACTCGGCCAGCCACAGATAGAGCACTGCGATCCCAACCAGCGCACCACCGAAGCTGATTCGGTCATGGATCATGAAATGCACGATGCGGCATTCGTTGATCCCGCAAAGTTCTTCGGGCTGCATCTTCAGATAGGCAACGTCATGAGGCAGAAAGTGTCCGGTCATCGATTGAAATGTCGCGAACAACCCGGCCAGTCCCAGACAGATACCGCAAAACGTGATCAGAGACCTTCCGTCGCCAATCAATGCCTCAGCAAGTCCTCGTGGATCGTGTTGCATCGGATCTTTCATACAAATATTGAATGCTGGCAGATGATACGACCGATCACAAGAGCACTTCCGGCCTGCCGGGTCCTGCTGTAGCAACCTTCAGCCACCGACATAGATGCTCGGATGGCAAAACGCTGACGGTCAGCATTCCTATCGCCGCGACCCGAAGCGCAACTGTCAGGAAAATCGAGGTGACAAGCCCTTGGTCACCTCGTAGACTCAGTTGTCCGCTGAGTGACCTCGATTGATTCCGCACACTTGCGCCCAATCCACGAGGCGAAGAATTTGAACGCAGGACAACGATGAGCGATGACGACATTCTTTACTGGCTCGTGAGTGACATGACCCGAGAAATGGCCAGCGAATTCGAGTTGTCTCATCGATCTTTCGTGGTTAGACTGTCCTTGGCCGTCCCGAAACACGCGCCAATCGGATTTCGCGTTTAACCAGCTGAAAGATTTCGAGGAGTGCATGCCGTGACGTTGCTTTTGGACACATATGCATTCCTGTGGATGTCCTTGGGAGGTTTTCCATGAAGTCCTACACAGTTGTTGTTGAGCGCTGTCCAGAAACCGACCTCTATGTCGGCTCCGTTCCCGGGTTTCCCGGTGCCCACTCTCAAGGTGAATCTCTGGATGAATTGCGGCAGAATATGCGCGAGGTAATCGCCATGCTGCTCGAAGACGGTGAACCGACCTATGAATCCGAATTCGTAGGCACTGAAACAGTAGAGGTGAGTTGAGCCGTGGCCGTCCCGGTTTTGAAGCCGAGGGAGGTGGTCGTGATCCTGACTGCGCTGGGATTCGTCGAAGTTCGGCAGCGAGGATCTCACAAGCAGTTTCGACACCCCGACGGACGCTTTACTACTGTTCCGTTCCACAAGGGTCGGGACGTTGCGCCGCCGCTGCTGCGGAAAATCGCCCGCGATATTGGCATGACTGTGGAAGCATTCGTGCAGGCCAAGCCGTGACTGACTGGCGAAACACTCGCCGAACATTTACGGATCTGACTTCGCGAATTCGGAAGGAGAGCGCGGAGTAGCATTCAGGATTGAATTGACGTCGCAGGAACCGCATGACGCTCAGTCATCGGCACCATCCGCTGTGGCGTTCGGCTGGTCACCCCACCCAAAATATCGCTACGTCGGGACTTTCGAAAGTCTGCGGTGCAATGTGCATGAGTCGCACACCGGTCCTCGATTCGCACATGCCGCATTTTGTGGTATCTCGCAGATCGAACCGCAAAAAAACAAGCCAACGGACCGAAATGTGCCTTGGGAATGCATACGGTTCTTTCCGCACATTCACGCGATCAGGCAGGAGTTACTGTCGTTGGCAAATGACAAGCCTCAACAAACTGCACATGGTCAGTCTCTTCGACTTTCGACTGAGCATCACTCGTTGCCGAATGAAGAGGAGCCAAGGCGCAGGTTTCTGACTGTCGCCAGTGGTTCGGCGATCGCTGGACTGCTTGGAGCTTATGGAACGTTTGCGTACATGCCTGGTGAATTCGTTTATCCCGCAGCAGGAAAAGCCCAGGGCTGGCTGTTGTCTGCACGGTCGATCATCTGCCTGAAGGAGAAGCCCTGGACTTTACTTCTCCGACCCGCGCGAAAGTGGTCGTTGCCAGGCAAGTAGCGCGCACGGCAGCGGAAGATTTCCTCGCCCTGTCCAGCGTGTGTTCGCAGCCGGGTTGCCGTGTTCACAGGGAGTCCCAAAACGATCGCTTCTTCAGCCCGTGTCACAACGGCGCATTCGATCGCGATGGGAAGCCGATTTCCGGACCTCCGCAGGCGGCGAATCAATCTCTGGTCGGGTTTCCGCTGAAATTGGAGAATGGTCTGCTGGCTCTGTACTATCAGCCTCCGACCTTCGGCTTTTGAATCGATTCGGTATATCACAGAAGAGGCGACCTTCGGTTGGTTTCTGCATAGCATGCACAAGTGGGCAGCAACACTGATGATTGCGGCCATGATTTTGCATCAGATGCGAGTCTACTTCACTGGAGCATACCGGCGACCGCGTGAGCTGAACTGGATGATCGGCATGTCGCTGCTGATGTGTACTCAGCTGAACCGTCCGGAGCATACGTGGTATGAGGAAATGAAGACGACGTTGAAGAATGGCTCTGCCGTGGGAAAATGGAGGGGTTCTGTATCGCGGCATGTCCCAATGATAGCCGTCCAAGGTAGAATACAGTGGCAATTTCGTATTCTACTCTCACAAGCTCTGGTTCCTGAATGAAGTTTTCCGCAAAGCGACCGTTGCTGGCTGATCAGCATTTTTCCAGTCTGCATCGCTGGCTTGGGATGGAGGGAGAGGCGGAACGGGAGAGGCTGGCTCAGCGGCGAAAAGCTCAGTCGTCAGACACCGCTGAACGCACGGGCGAAACTCTGCTGGATATGGTGATTCGAACGCATACGACAGGTCTTGGCGGGCGATATCTGATTACGCTGGCCAAACGAAGGTCCCCCGATCGGTTACCATGGAATCGATTCAAGGTCGGCAGCCCGATCCTGTTGTCTGACCATCGTGACGAGGACGCAGAATCTTTACAGGGCGTCGTGAGTGCTCGTCGCGTTGATTCTCTGGAAGTCGCCGTTGATGACTGGCCATCGAGCGATCGGTTTCGGCTGGATCTGTCACCCGATGAAGTGACTCGCAAGCGCCAGACTGCAGCATTGCAGAGCGCAGCGAAAGCCACTGGGCGTCACGCACAGCTTCGAGATCTGCTGCTGGGTGAACGCGAACCGACGTTTCATCGAAACATGAAACCCCCGACGGACATCTCACAACGACTCAACCCGTCGCAGCACGATGCCATCCGACATGCTCTTGCGTCCAATGATCTGGCAATTATTCATGGACCGCCGGGAACTGGAAAGACCACGACCGTCGTGGAAGTCATTCGACTGCTTGTCGCGCGCGGGCAGCGTGTGCTGGCGTGTGCTCCCAGTAATACGGCGGTGGATAATCTGCTGGAACGCCTTTTGGCGATCGGTGAACCGGCCGTGCGACTTGGGCATCCCGCGCGAGTTTCCGAAGACCTGCGACAACATTCGCTTGACGCCCTTGTAGGACGGCACGAAGCCATGATGGTCGTGCATCAGATGATGCGGGAAGCGGAGCAGATCGAACGGAAGGCGGCGAAGTATACGCGCGGCAGACCGGCTCCCGGACAGCGTGGCCAGCAGCGGCAGGAAGCACGGGAACTCAAACGCCATGCAAGGATTCTGGAAAAGCAGGCGATCGCTGATCTGCTCAAAGATGCCCGTGTCATCTGTGCGACGACGACGTTTGATGATTCGGTTCTGGATGATCTGCGATTCGACGTACTCGTCATCGATGAAGCCTGCCAAAGTGTTGAGCCCGGATGCTGGGTTCCGCTCCGTCGTGCAGATCGGCTCATTCTGGCGGGGGATCATCTGCAGTTGCCACCGACGATTCTGTCTGATGCGGCAAAGAAGGAAGGTTATGCCGTCAGCATGATGGAGCGTTTGGTCAATCACTACGGCGATCTCGTGACACGACAGTTGACTGTGCAGTATCGGATGCATGAATCGATCATGGGATTCTCGTCGCAGCATTTTTACGACAACTCGTTGATCGCGGATGAATCCGTTCGCAGACATGTGCTGTCAGATCTGCCAGGGATCCAGAATGACCTTGTCTCCGACGATCCTGTCACGTTCATCGATACGGCGGGAACCGGATGGTTGGAGGAACTGGAACCGGAGGGTCTGAGCAAACGAAATCCGGAGGAGGGTCGATTGGTTCTGAAGCAGGTCAATGCGCTGTGTGAAGCAGGTCTTGCCCCATCCGACATTGCCGTGATCGCTCCGTATGCCGCGCAAGTCCGTTGGCTGCGTGAAAATGCCATTTATGATCAACTGGAGATCGATACGGTCGATGGGTTTCAGGGCCGCGAAAAGGAAGCTGTCGTCATCTCATTAGTCCGTTCGAATGCGATCGGTGAAATCGGTTTCCTTTCGGACGCCAGAAGGATGAACGTTGCTCTAACGCGAGCGAAGCGAAAAATGATTATCGTCGGGGACAGTGCGACCCTGGCGTCCGACAGGTTTTTCCAGTCGCTGCTGGCCTGGATCGAAAAAAACGGCAGCTACCGCACGGCGTGGGAATTTGTGGACTAACGGCTGCTGCGAACCTGTGTGCATACATTTTTCGACAGGATCTGTTGATTTTCAGGCGAACTTTTTATACTTCACGCGGCCAGAATTGACACATTCGTCGTTCGAGCACACTAACCCAAAGCGTCAGCGAGAGATAGCTTTCCGTCCTGCCATCGAACAGATCGCAATCCGCTAACTGGATGCTCACGACATCCGCGGGAAGAGGAATGTCACAGCAGATGAAACAGACATCGAGTACGACAGCCAGTCCGGAAACAGTCGCCCCCGCTAGCCGCACTCCCCGAAACATTAAAGTGGGTATTCTGAGCAATATGCAAAGAATCCAGCGAGGCATCCTGCCGTGGAAGTTTAACGCATTGTGGCCAAATCCGGAGTGTGAAGTGGAGACGAGACGAGTTTCTGAAGCTCGGTCCATAGCTGCGATTCGTGTAGCTTGGACATTCATGTCCGAGATATTGGCCATGCGACGGACATGAATGTCCATCCTGGATTCGATTGTTCCGCCATCGCACACAAAACATGACTCATCTGCTACATGTTTTGAACGGTAAGCGTAGCGATGGGAGTCGCGGATTGGAAATGAGTGGGATCTGGAGAATATGTGGGCTGTTGGCGTGCTGAAGTCGATTGGCGATCGGCAGTATTTCACGCCAACGGCACACTGCTGAAAGAAAAAACGAAGAGAATTTCCCATAGAGGACCGATTTGTTCCCGCGCGCCCGAACTTGAGGGAATCAGAGCTTGTCCGAGGGCCTGCCACGGCGAATTTGGGAAGTGCAGAGCTGTAAAGTGCTGAGTTCCCCCGTTGTTGGGAGCTTTCGGGGATCTGCCTTGTCTGGCAGAAACCGATTGCTATACTCCGCCGCTCGCTATCGCACGCGGTCCGCGCTAGTGTAGCTCAATTGGCAGAGCTCCGGTTTTGTAAACCGGTGGTTGTGGGTTCAAGTCCCTCCGCTAGCTTCAGCGAATGAATTGACCTGTTTCTCTTGCGATTTCGGTGTCAGGTTGGGGGAGAATTCTTGAGAGAATGACAGGTCAGAAATAAATCAAGTAAAGGGGGAATACCCGAGTGGCCAAAGGGGCCAGACTGTAAATCTGGTGGCGTTAGCCTTCGCAGGTTCGAATCCTGCTTCCCCCATTTCCC
>Ga0105046_10003561_pt1 | contig 24709 bp, 20 predicted proteins | sample MAT03_FD_78385 | JGI IMG/M metagenome (GOLD analysis project Ga0105046, IMG submission 78385) | Freshwater microbial communities from Lake Fryxell liftoff mats and glacier meltwater in Antarctica - MAT-03 (megahit assembly) | ecosystem: Environmental > Aquatic > Freshwater > Ice > Liftoff...
AAGGACGAGGAGCCGCAACTGCCGCCGCTCGCCGCCAACCAGCCGCTCGACCGGTACGACCTGTACGAGTCCCAGCACTTCACCCAGCCGCCCCCCCGTTACAACGAAGGGTCCTTGGTGGAGGCGATGGTGAAGGCCGGGATCGGCCGGCCGAGCACGTACAGCAGCATCATCGAGGTGATTCAGAACCGGGGTTATGTGGAGCAAAAGGGCCGCCGCTTCTTCGCCACGCAAGTCGGGAAGACGGTGACGCACCTGCTGGTCGCGCACTTCCCGAAGGTCATGGACATGAAGTTCACGAGTCACTTCGAAGAGGAGTTGGACGAGATCGAGACCGGCAAGTTCAAGTACGCGGACGTGCTGGACGAGTTCTGGAACGAGTTCTCCATCGCGCTGGCGAAGGCCGAGACGGACATGCCGGCGCAGCGGGGCATCGAGATCGGCGAGGACTGCCCGAAGTGCGGCAAGGCGCTGGTGGCCATGTTCAGCCGCAAGACGGGCAACAAGTTCATCGGGTGCAGCGGGTGGAAAGACCCGGAGAACCCGTGCCCGTACAAGCGGGGCGAGGACGGGACCGAGAGCATGGGGCCGGAAGTGACGACCATCCCGTGCCCGGCGTGCGGCAAGTTCATGGTCAAGAAGGACGGGCGGTACGGCGTCTTCTACACCTGCGAGGGCGCGCCCGACTGCCCGACCATCATGAACGCCGGGGCCGACGGCAAGCCGGTGGTGAGTACGTTGCCGAGCAAGTACCCGTGCCCGAAGTGCAAGAAGCCGCTCCTGCTGAAGTTCAGCAAGACGGGCAACCGGTACGTCCAGTGCTCGGACGCGAAAGGGTGTTCGTTCATCTCGGACGCGGACGAGCAGGGCGCGCCGATCAAGCCGCCGGACACGGGCATCAACTGCGAGAAGTGCGGCCAGCCGATGGTGATCAAGAAGAGCTTCCGGGGGCCGTTCCTGGCCTGCACCGGCTACCCCAAGTGCCGGGGGACGAAGGCCATCAACGCCGAGTTGCGGGAGAAGTTGAAGGACATTCTGCCGAAGGAGGAGCCGAAGAAGGCGGGGCCGGCGCTGCCGCACATCGACATCCCGGAGCCGTGTACCGACTGCGGGTCGCCGATGAAGCTGAAGCAGTACATGGGGCGATACTTCCTCAGTTGCAGCAAGTACCCGGCGTGCAAGGGCAGCCGCAAGCCGACCCCGGAGCAGTTGGCGCAAATCGCGGCGGCGACCCAGGCCACGGCCGGCGGGTAGAATAGAGGAATGACAACCAAGGGAGGCGTGCCATGGCCAAGAAGAAGGAGCCGAAGGGGATGCAGTACATCCAACCCGTGTACTTGCCCGGCAAGCATAAGGGGGAAATCTCCCCGGCCGCGATCCGGGCGGCGGTCAAGAAGGTCGTCGCCGCGCGGCGGAAGCGGGAAGCCGAGGCCGCGCGGACTTCGGCCACCACCGACGTTCCGGTGAAGTGATTCAAAGGGCAACCGCGATGTCCTCCGCCACCCGGAAACGGCCGTTCGATACCAGCGTGTTCGTGAACTGCCCGTTCGACGACGGGTATCAACCGCAGTTCCGGGCGCTCGTCTTCGTCATCGAATACTGCGGCTTCGGCGTCCGTTGCGCCCTTGAGGGGATGACTCCGGCGAGACGCGGGCGGAAAAGTTACTGCGGATCATCGCCGGGTCGCAGTACGGCATTCACGACATCAGCCGCACGGAGTCGAACGCCGAGGGATTGCCCCGGTTCAACATGCCCTATGAGTTCGGCCTGTTCGTCGGTTTTAAAGCGGGTGTCATAGCGAAACAGGCGAAGAAAGTCGTGCTGGTTCTCGACCGGGAGAAGTATAGATACCAACAATTCCTTTCCGACATCGCGGGTCAAGACATTCGCGCCCACGCCAACGCGCCGAACATCCTCATCCGCGAGGTGAGGAATTGGCTTCAAAACCAGACGACGCGGCAATTGCACGGCGCGGAACACATCGCGGCGCGGTATCGGGTGTTCGGGGATGAAATCCCGTCCCTTCTCGCGCTCTTGCGAAAGACTCCGACCGACTTGGAGAACTTTTACGACTACCATCGGCTCGTGTGCGATTGGGTCAGCACAGAGTTGGTGGCCGGCCTAAAAGTACCGCGGCACCACGCCGTCGGCGACGAACAAGGCCATCACCGCCATCAGGTACACCAGCGACCCGCGCAACACCGTGCGGGCGGTCGTCTTGGTGCGGTTCGCGGCGAACCGCAGGCACCGCAGCAGGAACCACACCGCCACCGGCAGCGACCCGACCAAATACACCCATCCGGCCGCCCCCAGCACGAACGGCAGCGCCGTGGCGAACACCAGCAGGACGGCGGTACTCGCCGTCGCCAACCCCGTGATGCGGCCGTCCGCGCGGTCGATGACGGGCAACATCACCATGCCGCCGCGGGCGTAATCGTCCCGATACATGAACGCGATGCTGTAGAAGTGCGGCAGTTGCCAGACGAACAGGATGGCGAACAGCGCCCACCCCATCGGGGCCATTTCCCCATACGCCGCGCACCAGCCGATGACCGGCGGCAGCGCGCCCGGCACCGCCCCCACCACCGTGTTCCACGTCGTCACGCGCTTTAAAGGTGTATACACACCGACATACAGAATAGCCGTAAAGGCGGCGGTAATCGCGGCGGCCGGCGTCGGCAATAATAGCCATAAATACGACACCCCGACCGCGCCCAATATCAGCCCGAACAGCAGCGCCGTCGCCGCGCGGACCCGCCCGGCCACCACCGGCCGGTTGGCGGTGCGGTGCATTCGCGCGTCCGGCGACCGCTCCAGCCAGTGGTTCAGCGCGCTGCCGCCGGCCGCCACCAACCCGGCCCCGATGAGGGTGTGCAGCAGCAGCCACCCGTGCAACCCGGTCCCGTATTCGGCGGCCCCCAGCAGGTAGCCGACGCCCACCGTCACCAGCGCCATCGTGGCGATGCGGGGCTTGGTCAGTTCCAGGAAGTCGGCGAACCGCGACTGGGCGGGCGAGGGCAATAGCGGGACGGCGATGGACATGGGGGTATTGTTATTGATCTTCAGGGAAGTAATGTCAGTCGGTCAATCGCGGTGGCCTGTCTTCCCACCTCTCCCCGCTGGGGAGAGGTCGGTTGCGAAGCAACCGGGTGAGGGGTATTGACTGACATTACCAGTAAAAAACCCCCTCACCCGGCAACTGCGTTGCCGACCTCTCCCCAGCGGGGAGAGGTGTTTCGCGGAAGTCGTCCCCATTTGAACTGACGTGACTTCCGCGAAACACTACGACGCATCGGGGCGAGTCCGGCGGTACACCCGCAGGACGATGACCACCGACGCCGCCAGGACCGCCGTACCGATCAGTTGGTGGAGGGTGCGGATCGCGCCGGACTCGACCGCGATCGGCCGCATCTCCGGCGGAAGCGCCATGTACGGCCCGGCGGCGGCGAATTTCGACATCCACGCTTCCACGCCGAGCAGGACTTGCACCGCCAGTATCCCGATCAAGTGTGACACATCGAAGCCCAATGACTTCCGCCCGGCGGGGGTACTCCTGGCGCGAACGGTCAGCCACACGGCCAAGCCGAGCACGACGAACGCGGTCAGAAAGTGCAGCCGCTGAGCCAGCGGCGTTGGCGCGTGCCGCACCCACACCGCCCACAGCAATTGTAGGAACACCGCCGCCACCAGCAGCAGCGACAACCCGCCCATGCGGGCGCGGTCCTCGGCTGGCAGGTCGAACTCCGGTTTCGGCCGCGCGGCCAAAATCGCCGCGCACACCATCGTCGTGAACACCAACTGCGCGAAGACGCCGTGCAGCGCGGACAGTTCCACCCCGACCGTGTTCGTCAGCCCGGTGAGTTGGTCGAGGAACACCCGCAGGCCGCCGAGTAAGCCTTGGACCATGACCGCGACCAGCACGAAGCCGGACAGCGCCCTCACCCACTTGCCCCGCGAACGACCGAACAGGTGAACAACACCCATCAGGAGCAGGAGCGCGGCCAGCGCGGCGGTGGCGTACCCGACGCCGACGGGGTACGTCAGCGGTTCGCCGGGGTTCGCCTGCCGCACCTCCCACACCGCCATCATCCGCCGGTGAAAGTCGCCGTAAGACGCGAGTAGCCCGGCGATCAGCCCCACCGCGACAACCCGCGTCGTGCCCTTCGCGCTGAGCCACGCCAGCACCGCTAGCAGTGAGGCCAGGCCGCCGACGATCCAGCCGGCCGCGCGGTGCGTGTGTTCCAGCAGGAAGCCGGTTCGCGCCTCCTTCCACGCCTGCCCGTTGACGATCAGAAACCACGGCTCGGTGGGCCACACCGGGTCGGCCATGCCCGCGCGGAAGGAGGTCGTCAGCCCGCCGAGGGTGAGCAGCAGCACGGCCACCAGCGCGAGCGAAATAGCGGCAACGCGGACGGCGCGGGGCACCGGGCGGGGAAGCGTTTCGTCGGTCATTTCTCCACCTCCGTTCGCACGTCGGCCGGCAACTTCGCCGGATACGGCAGGGCCATTACGAATGTCAACAGGTCGCGCAACTCGGCCTCCGTGAGCGCCGGGTTCGCCGGCATGTTCGCCGCCGGGATGCCGAACCGGATGCGGGCGGCGATGTCGGCCGGCTCCTTGCCCCAGCGGTACTCCGGCTCGGTCAACTCCCGCACGCGGTTCGGCAATCCACGCACGTCGTACCGGTACACGTCCGCCTTGCCGTATTTCTCGTGGCAGGCCACGCACCCGCCCTTCTTCAGAAACAACTGCTGCCCCCGACGGATCGCGTCCGGGGTGACGGCCGGCGGCTCCGCCGACAACGCGCTGTCACCGGGTGGCTGGGCGGCCACCCACGCGGCCAGCACCTTCGGGAACGTCTCCCGCACCGCCTCCGCCGGGTCGTCGAGGGCGTCGTCGCCGTCGGCGACCAACCGCCGCACCGCCGTGGCTTCCACCTCGCCGCGAATGGCCAGGTGAACCACATACCCGGCGGTCGCCCGCACCTCGTCGGCCGGGATCAGGTCGAACATCGGCATGGCCGTGCCTTTCACCCCGCTCCGCAGCGTCTTGACGATGTCGTCCAGGCGGGGCTTGGCGGTGCGGGCCGCGCCGGTGGTCCGCTTGAACGCCCCGGTACGGAAGTCGCGCGGATACGGGTCGATGAACGCCGCGTTCGGCCCCCGCCCGTCGCCGGGTTGCCCGTGGCACTGCACGCACCGCACCTTGAACCCGCCGGCGGCTCTCTTCAGCGACTCCGGGCTGACGGCCAACAGGCCAACCGTATTCGCGTCCGCCCCGATCACCGTCGGCTCGGCCGGGGTGCCGAAAATGGCGTCGAGCGCGGCGCGGAGTCGTTCTTTCTTGTCGTCTGGGAGTTTCAGCGGGTCGGCCACCTTGCCGCCGAGTGTCGGCAGTGTGCGGATGAAGGCGTCCATCTGGCCGGGGGCGGGCCGGCCGGTCGGGTGGGCCGGTGGCAGTTGGAGGACGACGGGGTCGGCGCGCAGCGGATACCGGGCGGTCGGCTCGTAGTCGGGCAACGAGGCGGGACCGCCACAGCCGGCCGCGAAAAAGAACAGGGCGAGTGCCGGCCCGGTCAACCGGGTGGCCCCGCCCCGCGAGAGTTCGTCATTCATCCGTGCGGCCCACGGCGTCGGTTAAAGGACACCCAAGTAGCGGGTCAGGTAGTCGGTCAGGGTGAACAGGAAAAACAGGCTAGTCCAGAAGACGCCGGACGCGGCGATGAGCCACGTCACCTTGTCGGCCTGCCGGAGGTCCATCAGGTAGAAGGCGAGGATGCCGGCTTGGACGCATGCGATGGCGAGGTTGGCCGTCAGTTTCCACGGGCCGAGGCCGTCGGAGAAGCCGACGAACAGGGCGAGGGCGGCCAGGGTGACGATGAAGAAGAAGGCGACGAACGTGGGACCGGGCGCGGCCACATCGTGGACCACCGCCTCTTCGGTGTGAACGTCCGTCTTCGGGTGGTGGTCGTGATCCATGATTGGCTGCTCCGGGGGCTTTCTGGTTCCCCCCTCCCGCGGCGGGAGGGGGGAACAAAACCAGTCAGTGTCCGCCGGTCATGCCGACGGACTTCTTGAACATCTCGATGGCTTCGCCGGCGGTGTGGGGGCCGGTCAGGTACAACAGCGGCATCAGGAACATCCACACCATGTCCACGAAGTGCCAATACAGGCTCATCACTTCGATGTACACGAACCGGGCGTTGTGGTCGAAGAAGCCGCGGCGGGTGAGGACGTACTGCCACGTCAACAGGCCGACGCCGATGATCATGTGCAGGACGTGCAGGCCGGTCATGCTGTAATAGAACATGAAGAACAGTTGCACTTTAAACGGGTCGTAGTCGTGGGCGTTGGCAGCCGACGGGGTGCCCACGTCGTACGTCTGTTCGTCCAGGGGCCGGCCCTTGAACGCCTTGTTGTGGGACAGCACCACCTTCACGTTCTCGTTGAACGCGACCGGCGGCTGGGCGGCGCGGGCTTTCAGTTCGATGCCCCGCTCGCGCAACTCGGCCGCCTCCGACCCGGACTTCGTTTTCGCCTCGGCTTCCAACCGGTCGCCCTCGGCGGCGAGAGCGGCCATTCGCGCGGCGTGCTTCTCCTTGGCCTCCGGGGACAGCGTACTGACGTTCGGGATCAGCCCTTCCTCGTAGTCCATGTGGTATTCGCGGGCTTTCAGCCCCAGGAACGCCACGCCGAGGAGTGTCGTCAGGCACAAGTACCGGCCGAGCGCCTTCGTCCGCGAGGTGTAGGCGGCGCGGATGGCCAGGGTGATCGTCAGCGAACTGAACAGCAGCAGGAACGTGTTCACGCTGGCGATGCCGACGTTCAGGGCCGCGCTGCCGGCCTCGAAGTCCTTCGGGTACATCAGTCGGTAGACGGCGTACGCGCAGAACGCCCCGCCGAAGAACAGGATCTCCGTGGCCATGAACATCCACATGCCCATGCGGACGGTGGCCAACTGCTGGCCCATGTTGTTGAAGTGGTGGGCGACCGGCCCGTTCACGTTAGCTGCCATTGGTCACCCCCGCGCCCGTGTGGGCACCGTTCGCGTGAACCGCCTTCTTGCCCAGGTGGCCGTCGGCCACCAACCTCAGGCCGTCCGGGACGCCGTATTCGTACGGCCCGAAGTACACTTCCGGGATGTCTTTGAAGTTGTGCGCGTCCGGCGGGCTGGGCACTTGCCACTCCAGCCCGGTCGCCTTCCACGGGTTGTTGCCGGCCGCCCGGCCGAAGAACAGCGACGCCGTCAGGTAGAACACCGGCATGAGGTAGCCGAACCCTTGGATGGTCGCCCCGGCGGTACTCAGGATGTTATACACCTGGAACTCGGGCGGGTAGTTCGGGTACCGGCGGGGCATGCCCTGGAAGCCGGCCACGAACTGCGGCAGGAAGGTCAGGGCGAACCCGGTGATCATGACGATGGCGGCCAGGCGGCTCCAGAAGTCGGAGTACATCTTGCCGGTCATCTTCGGCCACCAGAAGTGCAGCCCGGCCTGCCACGCGAACATCATCCCGCCGACCATGGTGAAGTGGAAGTGGGCGATGACGAAGTACGTGTCGTGCAGGTGGATGTCGGTGCCCATCGTCCCCAGGTACAACCCGGTCAGGCCGCCGATGGTGAACAGCACGATGAACCCGATGGCGTGAATCATCGGGGCCGGGAAACTGATGCTGCCGCCGTAGAGCGTCGCCGTCCAGTTAAAGACTTTGATAGCACTGGGCACGGCCACCAGCATCGTCAAGAACGCGAACACCATGCCGAGGTAATACCCCTGGCCGGCGAGGAACATGTGGTGGCCCCACACCAGGAAGCCGACCAACGCGATGCCGACGCTGCTCCACGCCACCGCCTGATACCCGAAGATGTTCTTCCGGCTGAAGCAGGTGAGGACTTCGTTGATGACGCCCATGCCCGGCAGGATCATGATGTACACGGCCGGGTGGCTGTAGAACCAGAACATGTGCTGGAACAGGATCGGGTCGCCGCCGATGGTCGGGTCGAAGATGCCGACGCCGAAGACCTTCTCGACGGCCGCCATCGTCACCGTCACGGCCAGCACGGGCGTCGCCAGCAGTTGGATGACGCTTGTCGCGTACATGGCCCAGATGAACAGCGGCATCCGCCCCCACGACATGCCGGGGCACCGCATCTTGTGGACGGTGGCGATGATGTTCAACCCGGTCAGGATGCTGCTGAAGCCGGTGATGAAGATGCCCAGACCAGCGTACAGAACGTTCGTGTGGCTGTACTTGGTGCTGTACGGCGGGTACAGGGTCCAGCCGGGGTCCAGGCCGCCGACGATGAGCTGCCACAGGAAGAAACTCGCCCCGATGGCCCACACGTAAAAGCTGGCCAGGTTCAACTTCGGGAACGCCATGTCCTTCGCGCCGATCATCATGGGCACGAAGAAGTTCCCCAACACCCCCGGAATGACCGGGATGAGGAACAGGAACAGCATGATGGTGCCGTGGGCGGTGAACGCCTTGTTGTACTGGTCGAGTTCCAGGATCGCCCCGTGCGGGGAGACCAGGTTCACCCGCACCAGTCCGGCGGCGATGCCCCCGAACAGGAAGAACACCGTCACCGCCACCAGGTACATCAGGCCGATCCGCTTGTGGTCCACCGTCAACAGCCACGACAGCACGCTGGTCGTGTGGTTCAGGTAGTTTCGGCGGGTGCGGGCCTGTTCCGGCGTCGGTTCCGGTTCCGGAATCGTCTGCGGGGTGTAATCGAGTTTCGGGATCGGGACTTCGTCGACGGCCATTATTTCGTCCCTCCTTCTTTCTTGGGCTGCGGCGGCATCGGGATCGGGTTCGGGTTCTGCTGCTGGCTGAGGGAGTCGGCATCGACCGACCCGCCGACGGGAGCCGGCGTGTATTCGTTGCGGCTGGGCAGGTCGCCCGGCTTGAGCGACTTGATGTACAGGATCAGGTCGCGGAGTTCCTGCTCGCCCACTTGGCGGGTGCTGAACGCCGGCATGATCGGCTTCCACCCGTCGCGGACGTGCTTGGTCGGCACCCGGATGGACAGGGCGATGTATTCGTCACTCGCCTTGATGTTGATCGTCTTGCCGGCGTCGTCGCGGACCGCTCTCTCTTGGCCGGCGATGCCTTCGAGCGACGGGGCACGGGCGGACGACTCCTTGTTGTGGCAACTGATGCAGTTCAATTTGAAGAACAGCTTGCGCCCGCGCCACGAGGCGGACCCGTCCACCGGGTGCGGGAAGCTGCCGTCCGGGTTCTGCCGGCGGTAGGTGCCGGCCAGGAAGTCGGCGTAGTCGCTCTGGCTCAGCACATGCACCTTGCCCACCATCTGCGAGTGCCCTTGGCCGCAATACTGGTCGCAGAACAGGTGGTACGTCCCCTCTTTGGTCGGGTAATACCAGGCCGACGTGTACCGGCCGGGCACCACGTCGAACTTGCTGCGGAACGCCGGGATGCCGAAGTCGTGGATCACGTCCTCGCTGGTGCCGGTCACTTTCATGGCGCGGTTCACGGGGATGTGCATCGCGTTGTTCTCCCGCTCCCCGGTCGGGTGCTGCACTTTCCACATCCACTGCTTGCCGAACACGAAGAACTCGTTGTCCTTGGCCTCTTGCGGCGGGTTAATGGCCACGTCGAACAGCCGCGCCCCCCACACGAAGAAGGTCAGGAAGAAGATGAGCGGGACGATCGTCCAGATCAGTTCCAGCTTGGTCGAGCCGAGGATCCGCTGCGGGGCCACGCCCTCTTTCTTGGCGAAGCGGAAGCAGCAGTACGTCAGCAGCGCGTACACCACCCCGCCGCCGAACACGCAGACGGCCGTGATGTAGTAGAACAGCAGGTCGTACTGCCGGGCGAACTCCGACGCCTGCGGCGGGAGGACCGTCGGCAAGTCGATGGCGGCGAACATATGGACAACTCCCGTCGTTGTGAACGTTGCGTATGAACCCCGACACCGACCGTTACTTCTTAATGAACGATTGGAAAATGGAGAAAACCAAAGGGCGACACCCTTATCATTTTTTCCCATTCCTCATTGTCCATTCTCCATTCCGCCATTCTCCACTCCTCGCAGCGCCTTCCCTTCCTTCCGCGTCCGGCGGATGACGTACGCGGCGATGCCGAGGACCGTCAGCCCGACCGGGATGCTGACGTAGGTCATGACGGTCATGATCTTCTGGTAATGCTCGCTCACCTGGTCGGTGGTGAAGCAGGGCAACACCCCGTCGCGGGTGGCGGGCTGTCCGATCCGCCCGGCCCCGGCGTTAATCAGCGCGTCCTTCAGCAACCCCGCCGGGTAGTCCACGCCGAACAGGTATTGCGAGACGCGGCCGTCGGGCGTCAGGACGGCGACCACGGCCGGGTGTTCGATGTCCATTTCCTTGCGGCTCTGCATCCGCTTCACCAAATCCAGGTCGGCCGTCTCGTAGGGCACCATCTCGCCCCACTCGTTCTCGATCACCTTCTGGCCGGTGTCCGGGTCGCGGCGGAGTTTGGCGTCCACGAACCGGTACGGGTAGCCGAGGGCGTTCGTCACTTCGCGGATGGTCGTCTTGCTGGCGGCCACGTCGTTCCCTTGGCCGGGAGTGGCGGTGAGGAACCACCAGCCGGGGCTGTCCGGGTCGCGGCCGTCGTACTCCCGCAGGTAATACTCCCGCTTCGGCTTTGCCAGCAGTTGGGACTCGCGGGCGTCGATGCTGAAGGCGATCACGTTGAACTTGTCGCCGGCGGTCCAACGGGGGTCGTCCTTGCGCAGGTCGCGGAGGGCGACCAGTAAACCGTTCAGCACCTCGTTGCACAACTTCGGGCAGCGGTAGTAGGCCGGGACCAGGATGGTCGGCTTGTCGCCCATCAGTCGGCGGAGGGTGACCGGGGTGCCCTTCGCGCCGGTACTGGTGTGGTCGTAGAAGGTGCCGTCGAGCGGCAGTTCGGTGCCGAGCTTCTGTTCGACCGGCAGGAACACGTCGCCGGGGTCGGACCCGTTGGCCGGGCGCGGGGCGCGGCCGTAGGTGCCGACGTTCTGACCCGCCACCGGCGCGACGAAGCACACCGCAGCGACGGCCGCGAGGATCGGGCGAAGAGAGTGGCGGGGAACGGTCATTAGGTGCCTTTAACGAGTTATTCGGTTGGAGTTAGGGATGGTAAGCCCCCCACCCTTCGGGTTCGCTCCGCTCACCTCGCCGACCTCCCCCACGAAGGAGGAGGTGGGGCAATTTCCCATCTCGCACAAGGGAGTTTACACCAACCACGCACCACCTCCCCCCTCGTGGGGGAGGGCGATCCGAGCCGCAGGCGAGGAGCGGGTGGGGGGGTAACTAAACCCCAACTGCGGAACTCACATTCTCAATTTGCCCGCCTCACTTCTTCACCTGCCCGCCGTTGGATTGCTTGGCCTTGGCGGGGGGCGTGGGCACGGGGAGCGGTTTCTCAGCGGCGGGGACGTACCGCTTTTTCAATTCGTCGTCCTTCGTCAACAGGGCGATGGCCTCGTCGATGGGGATGCGGGCGTAAGCCGCGTTGCCGGCGATGGGCGAGGCCGGGTCGGCCAGGGGCATCGTCTTGGTGGCGTAATCGACGTACCGCTCGGCCCGCAGGTCTTCCGGGTAGATGTCCGGCCAGTTGCCGGTCGGCGTCTTGCGGAACGACATGACATACGGGGCCACGTCCTTGCCGTTGATGCGGAAGTCCATCTCGGGCAGCCCGTCCAGGCGGGGCGCGCCGGACGGCTGATGCCCGGTCATGCCCGGCGGCTTCACCCCGCCGGCCGAACTGATCCGCCCCAGGCGGGCGTTGATCGGCACGTCGTTGGACGCGATGGGGTCGCCGGTGTTGCTGTTCACGTACCCGAACATGAGCGACACGACGACGTAGGCCAGCACCAGGGTGAGAGCGATGGCGATGGGCACGGCGATGATGCCGCCGAGGCCGAACCGATCCGGCTCGTGCCCGACGGCGGCGCTCTTCTCGTCGAGTCCGGGCGGGGCCTCGTCGTGCCCGCCGGCGGACGCGCCGGACATGGCCACCCACAGTTGGGTCAGCGGGTTGTCGTGCTGTTTATCGCTCATGGCTGCCTCGGTGGTCTTTTGCAGGCTCCCCTCTCCCCTGGGGGAGAGGGGTTGGGGGTGAGGGGGAATCGGAGTTGGCTCCAAAGAGCCCCCCTCACCCCTGCCCCTCTCCCCCAGGGGAGAGGGGTTCCAACCGTCAGTGCCCGTGGCCCCAGGTCTGGAGGAACCGGGCCTCGTGGTTGCTCGGCAGGAGCGGCCGGTTGTTCAACTGGCCGCAGAAGAACAGCCCCCACAGGCCGCCGACGCCGACGATCGCCCCGAACGCCATCGGCAGGTGATAGATGGTGTCATACGGGACGTTCGGCAGGATCCACCAGATCACATCACAGGCGCACACGATTAGGAACAGCACGGCCATGATCTTCATGGCGATCGGGCTGGTCTTCACTTCGCGCATCAACAACGCGACGAACGGGATGAGCCAGTGGAAGGCCATGAGGAAGTACGTCATGTACACCCAGCCGGAGACGTTCTCCATGCCGCCGCCGCGCTTGCGGTAGTACACCAACTCTTCCGGCAAGTTAGCCGCCCAAACCAGCATGTATTGACAGAAACTGGCGTAGGCCCACACCATACAGAAGCCGAGCGTCAGCGACCCGATGTCGATGCGGAACTTGTCCTTCACGACGGCCAGCGACTCGCGCTTTTCCGCCAGGGTGTAGAACACCAGGGTGCAGAAGGCGAAAGTCGTCAGAAACATGTTCATGCCGAACACGACGGGGAACATGCTGCTCGCCCACGTCGGCTCGACCGACATCACCCATTGGGTGCAGAAGAAGGTCAGGGCCAGCACGGTGACGACGATGCCGGGGCCGGACAACCCGCGGGCGTCGGCGCTGGCTTGCGTGCTGTCATCGTCTTCGCCCTTGCGGCCGAGGCGGTGAATGTAGTACGCCAGTCCGCCCAGCAGGGCGAACACGAGTACGTACTGGCCGGTGAAAAACAGCGGGTTCAGGTAGTCGTGAATCTTGTGCTGGTTCTCGATGACCGCTTCGCGGTTGGCGAGGTTGTTCTCGCCGAACTTGGCCTCGGCGACGACGGCCGGCTCGCCTTCCCAGCCCTTATCGGCCCACCAAAACGGGGCGTCCTTGCCGCCGTTGATGAACAAGGACGCGATGACCGGCAGGCCGAGCAGGAACAGCACCGGCATCGTCCGCAAGGACGCCTGGAAGATGCGGCGGAAGACGACGGCCCAACTGGCCAGCATTTGGAACCCGATCATGCTCAGGAGCAGCGCGCCGAACGGCAGGCTGCACCAGAACACGAACCCGCACAGGTACGCGGTGAACAGGGTCCGCAGGCCGTGGTGTTCGTCCGCGCCCAGGTTGATCGCCCCCAGGACGCCGAACACGCCGAACCCGGCGATGGCGGCCACGAGGCACATCCAGCGAATAATGGACACGTCCGGGGCGTCGGTCGGGAACGGCGGGTCGCCCTGGCCGTGGTCGCCGGTGTGATGAGTCGCGTCGGCCATTAGTGCTTCCCCTCCGCCGGAGCGTCGGTCTTATTTTTCACGGGCGGGTGGTCGATGGCGTGCTGAAGTTCGGTCGACAGCTTGGCCTTCTCCGTCAGTTGGCTCAGTTGGAGGGCGCGGACGTACGCCACCACCCGCCAGCGGTCGGCCGGGTCGGGAATCTGTGTGGTGTGCGAACCCATCCCGCCATACCCCCAAGTGATGACCTGGAAGATGTACCCGACGTTCACTTTGTCCAGCGGCATCCGGATGCCCAGGCGGGAGAACCCGCGCGAGAACCCTTGCGGGTGGTCGGTGTATTCTGGTACCGCGCGGTCGCCGGGGCCGGGCTTCATGCTGGACCAGTCCCGCGCGCCGAGGACCTCGTTCGGGCGGGCGGCATTCACCTCGTCGTTGCCGGTCGGGTGTTGCGAGTCGCGGTGGTAGCTGGGCGGGCGAAGGAAGCCGCGCTCCGGCACCTTCCCGTCGCCGTGCCCGGCCGCCCCGTGGCACTCGGCGCACACGGCGCGGAACAGCAGTTGGCCCCGTTTGTAGTCGGCCGCCGTCATGGCGAACGGCAGTTGGGCGACGAAGTTCGCGTTGTCGGTCGGCGCTCCGGGGACGGTCATCACGTCCTTCATCTCCGGCGTCGGGTTCGGGTACGCCGGCGTCGGCGTCCGCCCTTTCTCCGTCAGCCACGTCGTCAGCGGGTCGCCGACGACGTGCTGGCTGACGTGAACGGTGCCGCGTTCAATCGGCCGGGCCGACTGCTTGTTCGGGAACAGGTTGCTCTCCGTGTACGGCCGCAGGGCCGGCTGGTCGGCCATCTTCTGCTGGCAACCCGCCAGCAATGAACAAGGGAGAATGAGCAATGAACAAATCCAGACGCCGAGCCGCGAACGGCCCGCCTCATTGTTCATTCGCTCTTCACTGTTCATTTTCCATTGCGCGAAGCGAATCATTCCGGCACCTCCGCCACGCTTTCGGGCTGCAATCCGTTGAGGAAGTCCGTCACTTTACCCACCTCGAACTGCGGGTCCACCGCTTCAATGCAGAGGAAGAAGCGGTCTTTGGTGGCGCGGATGAACTGCGGCACGTTGAACACCGGGTGGTAAGGCTGCGGCAACCCACACAGCACCAAGAGGCCGAACAACCCGCTCATACTCGCCGTCAGCACCAGCAGCGCCCAAGTAATGGGCACGAACTGCGGCCAACTCCAGAACGGCTTGCCGCCGATGCTGAGCGGGTAGTCGTAACTCGTGATCCACACCTGCATGAGCAGGCCGACGACGGCCCCGCACAGGCCGCCGATGAACATCACGGCCCCGATCTCGGAGCGGGGGAAGCCGAGCTCGTCGGCCACCTCGCCGAGCGGGTACGGGCTGTACCCGTCCATGCGCGAGTACCCGGCTTCGCGGGCCTTACGGGTGGCCGCGATCAACTCGTCGGGGGTGAGGAATTCGGCCATCACCCCGTGTAGGGCGGTTTCGGTGGTGGGGGTACTCACTTGGCGTTCTCCATGCAGGAGTGACCGTCGCGGCCGCCCTGTTTGAACGGCAGGAACTCCCGCATCTCCGTGATGGAAATCATCGGCAGGAAGCGGAGGAACAGGCAGAACAGGGTGACGAACAGGCCGATCGAGCCGAACATGACGGCGTAGTCCCAGATGGTCGGAGCGTAGCGGCCCCACGCGCCGGGGATGTCGTCGCGGGTGAGGGTGATGACGATCACATACCGCTCGAACAACATACCAATGTGGACCGAACCGGCGATGAGGAACAACATCAATTCGTTGCATCGCACCCGTTTGATCCAGAGCAACTGCGGCAGGATCGAGTTCGTCAGGATGAGCGCCCAGTAGCTCCACCAGTACGGCCCGGCCCACATCCGCTGCATGGTGGCCGACCACTCCCGTTGGCTGTGGCCGTACCACGCCATCCACACTTCCAGGGAGTATCCCCAGGTGACGAGCATGCCGGTGGTAATCATCACTTTCGCGCACAACTCCAGGTGCCGATCCGTGATGAGGTCTTTCATGCCGTAGTAGTGCCGCAGCGGGACGGCGAGCCACACGACCATGGCGAAGCCACTATACACCGCCCCGGCGACGAAGAACGGCGGGAAGATGGTGGCGTGCCACAACGGCACGACGGCGACGGCGAAGTCGAACGACACGATGGTGTGCACGCTGAACACGAGCGGCGTGCCGAGGCCGGCCAGCAAGAGGTACAGTTTTTCGTACCGCCGCCAGTGGTACGCCGACCCGCGCCAGCCGAGGGACAGGACGCCGTACACCAGCCGCTGGAGGCGGTTGCGGGCGGCGTCGCGGAGGTACGCCAAGTCCGGAATCAGACCGACGTACCAGAACACCAGCGACACGGTGAAGTATGTGGACACCGCGAAGGCGTCCCACATGAGCGGGGATCGCGGCTGCGGCCACACGGCCATGTTGTTGGGGAATGGGAACAGCCAGTAGGCCAGCCACGGCCGGCCCATGTGGATGAGCGGGAACAGACCCGCGCACATGACCGCGAACAGCGTCATCGCTTCGGCGAACCGGTTGATGCTGGTCCGCCACTTCTGGTGCATGAGCAGCAGGATGGCGGAGATCAGGGTGCCGGCGTGCCCGATGCCGATCCACCACACGAAGTTCACGATGGCCAGGCCCCACGCGGCCGGCTGGTTCAACCCCCACACGCCGGTGCCGTACCAGAACAGGTACGCGACGCCGATGACGAGGGCTTGCAGCAGCGCGAAGCCGAACAGGAACCAGCCCCACCACGCCTTCGGGGTGGGGTAGTCGCCGATCACCACGTCGGCGATCTTGTCGCCGAGGGTGACGGTGTCGTAGCTGCCGCCGATCAGCCCTTCCGGGTGCGGCGGGTACTGCCCCGGCGGCGCGGGCGCGTTCTCAGTCGCGGTGGCCATATTGGGGTTACGCTCCCTGCGGCATGTTCGGGTTCGGGTTGCGGACGGCGGCCAGGTAGCTGGTGCGGGGCATCGTGTTGATTTCGGCCAGCAGCCCGTAGTTGTGCGGCTCGGCTTTGGTCTTGAGGACGGCGCTTTGGGGGTCGTTCAGGTCGCCGAACGTGATCGCCTGGGTCGGACACGCCTGCTGGCAGGCGGTCAGGATTTCCCCGTCGTACACCTTCGGCCGGCCGGTGGCGTCCGACTCCCGCAACCGACTGCCGTCCGGCTTCTTCTTGTCCCACTCCCGCTCGGCCTCGATGACGGCCGCACGGATCCGCTGCACGCAGTAGGTGCATTTCTCCATGACCCCCCGCGTGCGGACGGTCACTTCCGGGTTGTTGACCAGCTTCATGCCGTCGGTGGTGTAGTCGGAGTACTGCAGGAAGTTGAAGCGGCGGACCTTGTACGGGCAGTTGTTGCTGCAATACCGGGTGCCGACGCAGCGGTTGTAAACCATGTCGTTCAGCCCGTCCGCGCTGTGGACGGTGGCCCCGACCGGGCACACCACTTCGCACGGGGCCTTCTCGCAGTGCTGGCACGGCACCGGCTGGACGTGGACGCGGATCGCGGCCGAGTCCTTGATCCGCTCCTTCCGCTCGGCCGGCGACACCTTCTCCCCGCCGAGCTTGTCTTCCAGCACCTCGCCCGTCGGGATGCTGAAGTACCGGTCGATGCGGATCCAGTGCATCGCCCGCCCCCGGCTCACTTCGCCCTTGCCGATCACCGGGATGTTGTTCTCGGCCACGCAGGCCATCGTGCAGGCGGAGCAGCCGATGCACGACCCCAGGTCGATCGTCATGGCCCAGCGACGGTAGCCGATGTTCGCGTCCTGCCCGTCCACCGTGATCGGGTTGCTCACGTACAGGCTGAGCGGCTTCAACCGCTTGTCGTGGTGCCCGTGCGCGTGCCCGCCTTCCCCTTCTTCTTCCTCGCCCTCGTGGTGGTAGTCGTAGGGGTGCTTGTACGGCTGGCCGGCCTCGGCGTTCCGCCGCGTCTTCCGCAGCTCTTCCAGCATGTTGAAGTTTTCGACCGTCCCCGGCGTCAGGGCGCGGAGGTCTTTGTACTCGCCCGGCGTGATGCCCGGCACCTGGGCGAACACCTCTTCCGCCTTGAACTGTTCCAGCGTGGCGTGCCGCACCGGGCGGCGGGACTCCATGGCCGAGTACGCCCCGGCGACGGCCAGGAAGTACCGCTCGTTCAGCCGTTTAAGCTCCGCCGGGGCGGTCCACACGGCGTCGGTGCCGCGGAGTTTGTAAGCGTTGAAACCGGGGGTGTTCGTCTTGTCGTCCGGGCTGGCGACGCGGCCGGCGCGGTCGCGGCCGAACCCCAGGTGCAGCACCACCACGTCATCGGCCATCGCCGGGACGATGTGGACGGCCACCCGAATCTTGCGGCCCATCACGGTCAGTTCGGCCATGTCCGTTTCGGTGCGGCCACGCTCGCCGGCGGTCCAGGCGAAGCTCTGTTGAAAGTTCAACCGCTCGGCCGTCGCCGGGGACACCATCGCGGCGTTGTCCCAGGTCAGGTTCGTAATGGGCTTCGGCAGCTCTTGCAGCCAGCCGTTGTTCGCCTGCCGGCCGTCGAACAGGGCCGGGTCCGGGCGGAACTGGATTTCCAACTCCTTGACGGCGGCCACGGACAGCGCCTTGTCACCGATCTTGTCGGCCTTCACCGCGCCGGGGGTGGCGGCCTCGGCGGTGCCGGGTAATACGCCATCGCGGAGGGCCACTTCCCAGTACCGCTCGAACGTCGGGCTGGGGTACGTCGCGGCCTTGTACTGGTCCTTCAACTTGGCGTCGAGCTTGGTGTCGAAGAACGGCTGCCACGTCGCCTTCACGGCGGCGAGCGGGTCTTGCTCGCCGGTGTTCAAGAGGGAGGCGAGCAACTCGATGACCGACTTGCCGTTCCGCATCGGGGCGATGAGCGGTTGGATGACCGACGCCGTCCCGTCGTACCCCCGCACGTCGCCCCAGCTTTCGAGGAAGTGGGCGGCCGGGATGTGCCAGGTGCAGTGCGGCAAGGCCGTCTCATCGACGTACAGGCCGTGGTGAATCTTGGTCTTCACCTTCTCCATCGCGTCGGCGAAGCGCAGGTCGGCCGGGGCGTCGTACACTGGGTTGACGCCGACCAAGAACAGGGTGTTCACCTTGCCCGCGTTCATCTCTGCGCCGAGCGCCTTCAGGTCGAAGTTCGCCGGGCCGGAGTCGAGCGGGGCGGAGAAGGCGACCGTCTGGCCGAACGCTCCGAGCTTCTCGTTGACGGCCAGTGCCAGCAGGTGCGTGGCGGCGGACTGGTGTTCGCCGGTGATCACGACTGCCTTGCCCTTCCTGGCTTCCATGTCTTTCGCGACTTCTTCGACCCACTTCTTGGCGGTCTCGGACAGGTCGGCGGGGGCGGCCGCGTTCGGCACACCCAGGCGGGCTGCGAGGGCGCGGGCGAACCCTTCCACTTGGCTCGGCTTGAGCGGCAGTCGGTGGTCGGCGGCCGCGCCGGTGCTGGTGAGTGCGCCCTCGACGACGTACAACCGGTTCATCTTCGCGGCGGCGCGGTCCAACAACTTCGAGTGCTTCGGCGGGTGGAAGTGCGGCTCGCGGCCGGCGGCTTTCGCCTTCTCGTCGGACTCGCGGTGGAACGCCTCGGCCGCCTCGATCAGCCGGACCTTGCGGCGGGCACCGAAGTCGCGGGCGTAGCGGACGGCCCCCGGCCCGGTGGTCAGGAAGTCCGCGTCCAGCGACAGGATCACGTCGGCCGCGTCGAACTTGTAGTACAAGTTGGCGGGCTTCTCGAAGGCGGCGGCGAGCGCGGCGGTTTCGTTCGCGCGACCGACCGGCTCGTACCGCGCCCAGCGGGCTTTCGGGTACGCCTTCAGCATGTCGCCCATCAGCCGCTGAACGGTCGGCGAGGTGGTCGGCTCGGTCAGGAACACGACGCCGGTGCCGTCCTTACTGGCGGTCAGTTCGTTCTTGATGGCGACGACGGCCTTTTCGAACGTGCTGCCGTTGCCGCCGAGGGTGACGTTGCTGGACCGGTCCGGGTCGTGCAGAGTGAGCGGCGCGGCCAGCGCTTGCAGTTCGATGCTGCCCAGGCTGCCGGGGTGGTTCGGGTTGCCTTCGCACTTGATCGGCCGGCCTTCCCGGCTCTTCACCAGCAGGCCCAGGCCGACCCCGCCTTGCTGGGGCATGGCGGTGGCGAAGAACAGCGGCACGCCGGGGGTGAGTTCGTCCGGCTGATCGACGTACGGCACCACCTGACGCTGCGACGCCGGGCGGAGCGACGGGTTGCACCCGCCGGCCAGGGCGACGGACGCGGCCGACAGCGCGAGGAAGTTCCGCCGGCTGACCGGGTCGAGCCACGAGTCGGCGTCTTCCGGGAACTCGTCCCGCATCAACTCTTGGAACTTGGCCGAGTCCATCCACTGCTCGACGGACTGAAACAGTTCCGGTTCAGTACGGGCGGCGGGGGCCGGCGCGGTCGGTTCGGCGGGCATATATCGGGTCCTCGGGTCGGTCGCCGTGAGTGCCGGTTCGATCTCTCGCTTCGGGCGAACAGCGTGACGTGAGTCCGCCGGTGCTTTTTCAGAACCGGCGGACTCACGTCACGCCGTTCGCCTAACTACCTGTGACAGATGCTACAGTTCGTCAGGATGCTTTGCTCGCGGACGTTGTGCATCTCCTTCAATTTCTTGCCGAGGCTAGCTTGCGTGTGCGGTTCGCCGGTGTCGGGGTTCATCACGTCGGACGGCTTGAACCGCATGTTCGTGACCTCGTCGACCGGCCGCAGGTGCCGCTCCGGGTTGCGGTGGCAGTCCAGGCACCATTCCATCAGCAGCGTCTTCGACTGCATGACCAAGTTCATCTCGTCGATCTGCCCGTGGCACGACACGCACCCGACCCCCTTCGCCACATGGATACTGTGGTTGAAGTAGGTGTAGTGCGGGACGTTGTGAATCTTCGTCCACGAGATCGGTTTGCCCTCGGTCCAACTGGCCCGCAGCGGCTTGAGCAGGTCGGACGAGTTCCACATCTGCTGGTGGCAGTTCATGCACGTCTTCGTCGGCGGGAAGCCGGACGACGCGGACTTTTCGAACGCGGTGTGGCAGTACCGGCAGTCGATGCCGAGCTGGCTGACGTGGTGTTTGTGGCTGAACGGGATCGGCTGTTCGACGACCTCGCGGGTACCGGTGGTATAGTCCGACCGGTAGAACGCCGCGCCGGTGGCGAGCGACCCGACCGCCAGCAGCGGCAGGCCGAGCAGGCACAGCCGGACGACGACGTTTAAGCTCTTCGGGAACACCTGGGCCATTGATCGCGTCCTCCGACGGGGTCGGAACCAAAATCGGATTGTCCGAGCCGGAAGCGTGAGCGACAGTTCCGAATCCCGACCGTCGCTCACGCTTCCGGTTCTGAGTTATGAATTACTACCGTCGCTCACGCTTCCGGCTCGGATGGAAACCGTCCATTACAGCGGCAGCGGGAACGGCGGCTGGATGCCGTCGAACGCGAATTGCACGAACCGGTACGAGAACACCGCGAGGCTGATCCCGAACCCGGCGAGCAGGATCGAGTACCACGCCAAGTGGGTGCCGTCCTTGCCGCCGCGCCAGCCCATCACGATGCAGATGAGGGCGAACGTCGCGCCGAGGCTGGCGATGAGGATGCCGAACGGGTACCACCAGAACGTGAGCGTGCCCCACAACGCCAGGCAGAACGACGACACGGCCAACCCCCGACGGGTCGTGTGGGTGGCGGGCGTGAGTCGGGGCGGCGCGGGAGCGGTGGTGGCTTCGGCCATGGGTACCATCACTGTCGGAGAGCGGTTGATCCGGCCGCGTGTGGCCCGGACGCCCGGTGCGAGAATCACGTTCTAGTAACGCCATCGGACGGGGGCAAGGCATTCCAAAAGCAAAACCCGCGCCACCTCGATCCGCGGCAACGAAACTTCAACCGCAAGCGGGAAAGCCTAGCAACCGTAAGGGAAATGAAAGCCGCGCGCAGGGGCGAGAAGAGCGCGAAGTTCTCGCAAATCGGAATCCGGGGTGGAAATCGTCTCACGGATGGGACTATGCCGAGGTGTCATAGACTGCTCATCGTCGCCGCTCGCTCCGCGAGCGTGCCGAAGATGCCACCCGCGAGGGCCGACCGATGATCCTGTTGCAGAGCCAGTACCGGCGGGTCGAACAACTCGCCTACAACGCCGACGGCAGCCGGTTGATTGGCTTCGGCGAGCAAATCTCCGACCCGCCCCGCGCCGGCGTCGTGTGGTGGGACTGCCAGAACGATTACGCGCCGAATCGCGGCATCGCCGGGTGCGCGACGAGCGGCGGTTTCTGCGTCCTGCCTGATGGCGGCCTGGTCGTCACCCTCCCGCCGGTTTCGGGAACATACCATTCAAGAGCAGTGAGTTATAACGCGAACGGCGACAGTCCGCTTGATTTGCTAGTAAATCACACGGTTTTCTTTGCCCCGGTGTTGGCCGCGTGCGGGGATCATCTACTCGTTGGGAGTTACGGCAACCCGTCGGAGATTTACCGCTTCCGCCTACCACTGGTTGCCCCTGTTGAACCGATCCGTCGTCACCCCGTCACGACCGCGACGATTCCGGCCACGGCATTTTGTCGGGCGTTTGAAGTCGCGTCCCGCTCGGATGAGTTTTTCGCCCTGGAAAACGACTTGGACGCTGCACGGGTGCAACGGCGATCCATCGTCAGTTTGGAACCCGTCGGTGATGCGATCCCCGTGATGTCCCATACCAACGCGATCCGCCTCGCGGTCGGGGAGACGCGGCTCATTTCCATCGCCGGGGCGTCGTTGTACAGCCACGACCTGACGGACCCGAAAAAACCGCCCGTGAAGAAAGCGAGCGGCAACCGCAAGCACTTCACCGGCATCGCGGTCCACCCGGACGGGCGGCGGGTGCTGGCAACGTGCAACGATACCACCGTCCGCGAGTACGACGCGGTGACGCTGCAAGAGATTCGCGCGTATGCCTGGAAGGTGGGCCGGCTGCGGAGCGTGGCCGTCGCCCCGGACGGGTTGACCGCCGCCGCCGGCAGCGACTCCGGCAAAGTGGTGGTGTGGGACTTGGAGTGAGGCGGGTCTGGATATGTAAATCCTTCCACGTGGAAGGATTTACATATCCAGACGGCGGGTGTTATACCGAATGTGCTGGACTCGTAACGTTGGCGGTGCAGTCTTCCCACCTCTCCCCGCTGGGGAGAGGTCGGCAACGCAGTTGCCGGGTGAGGGGTCTTTTCCCTTTCAAACCAAAGACAAACCCCTCACCCGGTTGCTTCGCAACCGACCTCTCCCCAGCGGGGAGAGGTGTTCCGACGGCGACCGAGAACGGACACGATTCAACGGAATTGAGTGTTACTGCTTCTCGCCGTAGGCGGCGTACTTGTACTTCGACGGGGTCGGTTGCGCCGGCCGCGACACGCGCACTTCGTCCGAGACCGACGGGACCGGAACCGGTTCCGCCCGCACGGGGATATCCGTAGCCGGGGCCGGAGCCGGTCGGGCCGCGCTCAGGTACTCCGAGAAGTAGTTCGTCTGGAGGGGAACCGTCGCCGCGTCCGACCCGCTGATCGGCAGCGCCCCGTAATAGCCCGTCGAGAAACATTGGTACGGGTCGTAATACACGGGGGCGGTGTAATACACGGGCGGCGCGTAGTAGTACGAGGAGTAATACGGGTGGGGGTACCCGCCATAGTAACTCCCATAGTACCCGCGACCGTAACCGCCGTAATACCCGCCGTTGCCGAAGCCGAACCCGCCGCCGTAATACCCGCCGTTGCCGAAGCCGAACCCGCCGCCGTAGTAGCTGCGCCCGTAGCCGAACCCGCCGCCGTAGTAGCTGCGCCCGTAGCCGAACCCGCCGCCGTAGAACCCGCGGCGGAAGCCGTGGATCAGCACCGTGTCATCGTCGGGCGTCGTCTGAAGCGTCTTCGTGTCGGCGGCCGTGTCGTCCGGCTTGAACCGACCGAGCCGCATCGTGTCCTCGTCCGCCGCGAAGGCGGTGCCGGCCCCGGCCATCGCCGCGACCGCCAGCAGCGTCCTCAATCCCCGGATCATGGTTTCCCCTCCGAAGTGTGGGGCCGTTGCTCGCGCCCCGTGCGATGGCGTCGTGGTTCTCACGGAATCGCCATTTGTGGATTGTAGCCGTCGCCCGCGTGCGGCGATAGTGAACCCGTGCGCGGTCGTTCGGCGATCCGTGTTGCGTCCCGTTCCGAAGCGCGGGAGGATCAATCCTCCTCCGGAGTCCCTTTCCCATGCGACTGCTCCTCTTGCTCGCCCTACTCGCGGCCCCCGCGTTCGCGGCGGAGCGGCCGCCGAACGTCGTCGTCATCTTCGCCGACGACCTCGGCTACTCCGACCTTGGCTGCTTCGACGCCAAAGGCTGGACGACGCCGCACCTCGATTCACTGGCGAAAGACGGCGTGCGGTTCACCAGCTTCCTCGTGTCGCAACCGGTCTGCTCGGCGTCGCGGGCGTCGCTGCTCACGGGCTGTTACGCCAACCGCGTCGGCATCCACGGGGCGTTGGGGCCGAACGCCACTCACGGCCTCGCCGCGACCGAAACCACCCTCGCCAGCCTGTGTAAATCGAAGGGTTACGCGACCGGCATGGTCGGCAAATGGCACCTCGGCCATCGCCCGCAGTTCCTGCCCACGCGGCGCGGGTTCGACAGCTACCTCGGCCTGCCGTACTCGAACGACATGTGGCCGAAGCACCCCTCGGCGAAACCGGGGACGTACCCCAAGTTGCCGATGTTCGACGGCGAGAAGGTGATTGATGCCGAGGTGGACGAAGCGGATCAGGCGGTGTTGACGAAGCGGTACACCGAGCGGGCCGTGCGGTTCATCGACGAAAACAAGGCGAAACCGTTCTTCCTGTACGTCGCGCACAGTATGCCGCACGTCCCGATCTTCGCGTCCGAGAAGTTTAAAGGCTCGTCGAAGCAGGGGCTGTACGGCGACGTGATTCAGGAGATCGACTGGTCCGCCGGCGAAATCCTGAAGGCGCTGAAGGCACACGACCTGGAGCGCGACACGCTCGTCGTCTTCACCAGCGACAACGGCCCGTGGCTGAGTTACGGCAACCACGCCGGCACCAAACGGCCGCTCCGGGAAGGGAAGGGGAGCGTGTGGGAGGGCGGCATACGGGAGCCGGCCGTCGCGCGGTGGCCGGGTAAGATTCCGGCGGGAACGGTGCAGACGGAACCGCTAATGACCATCGACATCT
>Ga0105046_10003562_pt1 | contig 24708 bp, 11 predicted proteins | sample MAT03_FD_78385 | JGI IMG/M metagenome (GOLD analysis project Ga0105046, IMG submission 78385) | Freshwater microbial communities from Lake Fryxell liftoff mats and glacier meltwater in Antarctica - MAT-03 (megahit assembly) | ecosystem: Environmental > Aquatic > Freshwater > Ice > Liftoff...
CCGGGGCGAAGTTCCCAAACATCCAGCAAAGAGCGAACTCCATCTCCCCTTAGCCGCTCGGCCAATTGCTTTGCAAAAGCTGTGTCTTCAGCAGATGAACGGCAGTAAGAAATGTAAACCACGGGCGGTTTCTTGGTCATTGAAGCTACTCACAATCGAACATTGGCGTGGAAAGCCATCTATGGGGCGATCGTCAACGGATCGCGATGTCGGAATAGTAACAAATCCAATCGAGGTTCTCATCTCCAAATGCCAGACCTGTCATCGCAGCACTTCTCATGACAGATTTTCAGGATTCCAAATGGGCCACTTCATCGTTGCCAACTAACCTGTGCGGTTGTGTAGATCAATTCGTAACGATTTGAATTGCCCTACCCGGACTATGAATAACCTCTCGCCGATGCCAGACGAAATGCTCACTCAGCGGCAGGCAGTCGCTGAGGTGCGGTGACTTTAGCTACAGGCCGTGAAACGACATCGGCTATTCACTCAGCCCCGTCGAACCGTTGGCTTTTTGAGAGACGCGCAGCTGGAAGTCAGCCTACTGAAGAAACGACGGCCGTTTTCGTTTTTTTCTGATCATTGATGACGGCTCGGTGCGGAATTCGCTGGCCGATTTCCTGCGACAGCAAAAGGTGGATGTTCACGACTACATGACGGCGATGGAGTTCTACCGAGACTACCACAAACCCGTGCCGGGAGTTCTGGTGTCTGAGATTCATCTTCGCGGCATGAGCGGCATAGAGCTGTTTCGCTGCGTGACCTGGTTCAATGAGATCAATGGGTGGCAACCAAACAGGATCGCAGGCACTTCAAGTCAACGCTTGACGTTTGCTACAGTTCGACGATGTGTCATACGCTTCATGGTTTCAGCTCCTTCGCATCGCCAGTCGCTGAAATCTGCTTCCTGGCGCGCTCGATGGAATCAATCACGGCCTGGACGTATTGCTGATCTGAAAATGGGCTCATGATGTAGGACTTGATGGCGACAACAGGCTCCCCGTAGTCGGTTTCGCGAAATCGATCGGTCATCGAAAGCACCACACCGTCACCACGCAGCGCTTCTGCGTGTAAGATGCGAAACACCTGACGGTTGTATTCATTGTATTTATGCAGTTGAGATCTATAGTTGGCGTTGCTCTGTTCCAGCTTCGGAAACTCGAACGTATCAACTTCATCCGGGTAGACTCGAAATAATGTCACCGGACCAAAGTTTTCAGGGTTCATCACGCTGATTGAAGGTTGAGCGGTTAGACGATTCCGCAGCGTTTCTGCCATCGTCACAAGATGCCCCAGCAATGTTCGCAGCCCGGTTTTTCCCAGCAGTTGCAAGGCTCCCAGAGCTGCCATGGGACCGCTGCCGGAGCGACTGGTTTCCAGCGTGAATTTCCCCGGATTGTATTCGCCCGATTGAAACAGATACGGAGTCGTCGCTTGATCACGCGCCAGACTTCGCAAATCCCGAGCATCTTTAACAAAGTAGGCACTGGAAATGTACGGTGCGAAGCCGGTCTTATGGTAATCAACACCGATCGAATCCGCCAAACGCAGATGACGAATGCGGCGGTTGGCTCCAGCAAGGGCTCGCAAAGTCCGGTCAGGAAATTCTAAAGTGTTCTGCGCGAAGTCGTAGTCGCGGAAGACGCTCCAGGCCCAACCGATGACGGCGTCGGCGTGAAGGTGCGGCACATAGTCCAGCGAGAATTCCCGCACAAAGTTGCCCCGAATTTCATGGATCTGTTCCAATGGGTCCAGGCCGAAGGCGTCAGTCGTGCCCATCGTGGCAACGATGCACGCGATGCGACGGCCTTCTTTCAGCAGTCGCCGAAGTTCGGTTTCCAGCAGACAGGTTCGCATTTCATTGTTTGGCGAAGTTGGAATCGTAACAACGTTGTTGAGTCCCACACCCAACCATGAGGCTGCGGTCTTGACAGCATAGTGCGCCTGGTCGGAACAGATGATGACAGGAAGTTCGCCTGTCATTCCGTTTTGCATGGTCCCCGGACAAGCACGTTCGATGCCCATGCGAATCGCATACAGAAGTGTGCCAGTCCCGCCGAAGGTGAATATGCCGCTTGATTGATGCGGATCGTAACCCATCAGTTCGGCCGTCATGCTGACGACTTCAGCTTCTGCCAGTGCCACGCCCCGACTGGCTTCTTCGCTGCAGAGATTCGGATTGTAGATGGCGGGTAAAAGCGTGCCAAGAATTCCGGGGATGCAAGGCGGGTTGATGACATTCACCTGAGCCCTTGGATGCCCCCAGATAAACATACCGGCCAGGTGATCCACCAGATCGCGCGAAACAAGTTCGACGGTACTCATTCCATCGGGAACCCGCGCATCCATGGCAGCGGCGAAGTTGACTTCTTTAGGTTCTCCCAGAATCGGTCGTTGCGATTTCATTGCATCGACACGGTCCAGCGCGCGCAGGACTGAGAAGACGAACCACGCATCGTGTTCCTGATCTGATACGGGTTGAGGAAACGCGCGACGGAGAACGGTGAGATTGTCTCGATAGTTTGTCATGGATCGGGATTTTCGCCAGATAATTTTTTGCGTCGCTGTTGTGAGGTTGACAATTTTGATGCTGCGATTCATTGAGAATAATAACGTATTCGCGTCCCATCGTTTAGTCACCCGTCACAGCGCTTCCTTTCCGTGTCGCTGATGCGTACCATCTTCAACTTGGCTGGATGGACGTCGCATTGTCCGTAATACGGAGCCTCCCCGGAGGCCAGGCTGTGGATATAATCCCAACCCGAAGCGTCAGCGAGGGATGCTTGGCGAAAAACGCAGGCAATTTTTTATCCCTCTCTGACGTGTCGGGTTGTGAAAACTGATTAAACAGCCTGCGGGCGACTCAAATTTTGTCCTGGTGCGTCCCTGTTTTTGTATTTTGCAGAATGAATCATGACTGGCATCTCGAAAGTTCTCACACTGGGTCGCAACATCACACTGTTTCCTGTCATTCATGGCAGTGGAGACTTTGCTGTCGAAGTGCGGCGATTGATGTTGTCGCATAAATTCGCATGTCTGGCTGTTCCGTTGTCGCCGTCGTTTCAGCGGGACGTCGAGGCGGCTGTGGAACGTCTGCCGGTGGTTTCAGTCGTGCTGCAACGCGAACCTATGACCGCATTCGGCGGGACTCAGACCGACTTCGAGACTGGACAGGAAATCGAAGCTGAAGAAGGCGAACGCGCCATTGCGAGCTTCGTTCCCATTGATCCCTGTCAGCCCGTCATCGCAGCGTTGCGAATTGCACGGCAGGAACGCATGGTCCGCGCGTTTATCGACATCGAAACGGATCACTATATTCCTCGCGCGGCTGTGTTGCCGGACCCTTATGCACTAAAGCGTGTCAGTCCCGAGCAGTTTGCGGCGGCCGTGTTACCCGCATTGCCCGCACCGGAAGATGATGAACAACGGAATCGCATCCACTGGATGGCTAGTGAACTGTCTCGACTGTCCGCGCAGCATGAATCGGTACTTTGTTTGTGCAACATTATGGACTGGCCGTGGCTGCGAGATGCATTCAACAGCGCGGTCGAACGTCCGGAAAATCCGGAGTGGTCTGAAACTGCGACTGAGTCTTACGCCGTCTCGCCACGAACCTTGACGTTTGTTCTGGGCGAATTGCCGTTCATCACTGGTCAGTATGAACAGGCCCGCGTGGATCTGGACGATGATGAGAACATGGCGATCGATGGCATCAAGTCGTTGCTGTTGCATGCCCGTGGAATGTACAAGGAAGAATTCAAATCCCGAGCGCGACGAATCACGCCTCAACTGCTGCTGAATTGCCTGAAGTACATTCGCAATTTGTCATTGATGGAGCGACGTTTCACGCCCGATCTTTATACCCTGGTCGTGGCGTCTCAGCAGACCGCCGGAGATCAGTACGCGATTCATGTGGCCGAAGCGGCTCGCGATTATCCGTTTGTTCCTGTGGACGATCAGCCGGAAGTTCGCTTTGGTGTGGATCGAGTCTTATTGCCGGATGGCACGGAGCTGATACCAGTCAATCGCTTGCCGGGACATCCTGTCGTCTGGCGAAGTTGTCGTCTGAATGCTCGGCCTGATCGCAAGACGAAGTTTGAATGGCAAAAGTCATGGAATCCTTTTGGACAGTGCAGTTGGCCTCCTGAAGACGTTTCGATTGAACGCTTTCGTACGCATGTGAAAAATGCCGCGCTGGACCTGATCGGAAACGATCTGGCGAAGACGGAGAAATTTACTTCCAGCATGAAGGATGGTCTGGACATTCGCGAGACGCTGCGGAACTGGCACAACGGCGAATTGCATGTCAAAGTCTTTCCGCCAGCGCGCGGCAAGATCGACTGCGTCGTGATGCTGTTTGATTCTCCTGCAGATCCTCGCGAATATCCGTGGCGTATTACATGGCACGCAGAACATCAGGATGAATCCACGTTGTCACTTTTTGCGACGAGCTTCCTGGAAGAAATGGTCGGCCCCGGCATCGCATTGGCGAGATACGGCGGTTGCATGTTTCTGTTTCCGCCTCGCCCGATTCAGGACATCTGGCGAGATCCGCAATTTGATTTTGTGGACACTCTGGAAGAACGACTGATTGCTGCGGGGCTGCATTATTCGACGGAACGGCATATCGCTTTAATGAGTCACAAGCCGCCGGGAGCTGGCTGGCGTCGGCTGGCGAGTAAGTACAAAAAGAAGATCGTGCATGTTCCGTTAAGTCGATTCGGTGCAGCGACGATTGAAAAACTTCGCATGTTTCACGTGTTGAATGGTCATCACGTGCGAAGTTTTGCGGAACATTTTATACGGAAACCGTAGCCGAAATCACTGCGATACGTTTTTTGGGCTTTGCGAGCGTTCATACTAACCCGAAGCGCCAGCGAGGCGAAAACTTCACGCGGAAGGGGAGACGTCACTTGTTGCCTCGCTGGCGCTTCGGTTTAATATTAGAACCACAGGCTGTAAGTGATTAAATGAGATTGTCGAATTTGCCGTCGGGGCAGCTTTTCCCGTTCTCGGCAGCAAATTTGCAGAATCGGCAGGAAATCCGCACGTACGGCCTGAATCCGCAGCTGGAACGGACAGTTTGGGAACTCGATGCTTGACACTCGCCGTGAAAAAAATACGCTGTGTCAGTACCAACCGTTCAGAAACCGGCAGAATCCCCTTCTGCCACCCCACCATTCTGAACACGACCTTACCTTCGCTCGACACGACGTCGATGCCTTTTGCAGGAGTGACTATATGAAGTTCGCTCAGTTTTGTGCTGCCATAAAGTTCGTTGTTGCTGGCGTGTGCCTCATTGGTTCGTCGGCCACTGCCGAAGAAGCTCGGATCGAATTGAGTCCCTTAGGCGAAAACAACTCGATCACTATTCGCAGTCGTGACGCTCGTCAGCAATTGATCGTGACGTCAATCGCCGAAGACGGTTCGATAAAAGATGCAACTCGCGATGCTGCCTGGGTCGTTTCGGATCCCGGGGTTCTGGCAATTGATTCCACCGGCATGGCGATTCCGACTAAGGATGGTGACATTACTGTCACTGCAACAGTCGGAGACAAGACCACGACGGTTCATGTCACAGTCAGCGGATTTGCCACGCCACTGCCGATCAATTTTCGCAATCAGATCGTGCCGGTTTTTACGAAGCTTGGATGTAATGGTGGTGGCTGTCATGGTAAGTCCGGCGGTCAGAACGGATTCAAACTTTCGCTGCTGGGATTTTATCCGGAAGACGATTTTGAATTCCTGCGCAAGGAGTCGCGAGGCCGTCGCATCTTTCCGGCGATCCCAGGTGAAAGCCTGTTGCTGATGAAGGCCATTGGTCGAAGCCCTCATGGTGGCGGCAAGCGAATAGAGAACGGAAGTTACGAATACAATTTGCTGGTGCAGTGGATTGAGCAGGGAATGCCGTATGGCACCGATAGCGATCCAGTGGTGACTGGCATCCGCTGTGTGCCTGAAACACGCACGATGACTCAGAAGTCGCAACAGCAAATTGCAGTCATTGCAACGTACAGCGATGGAACAACTGAAGATGTCACACGCATGGCGTTGTTCGAACCGAACGAAGCGGAGATGGCGGAGTGTTCGGCGACGGGGCTAGTGAGCACTCTTGAACTGGCGGGCGAAGTGGCCATCATGGCTCGCTATCAGGGACAGGTAGCAACGTTTCGAGCCACGATTCCATTGGGTGCAGATACTTCGAACATGCCGGAACCAATCAATCTGGTTGATACGGCGGTGTTTGGAAAACTCAAGCAGCTTGGCATTCCAGCCTCCGAACTTTGCGACGATGCGACGTTTCTGCGTCGAGTGTCATTGGATATTGCTGGCACACTGCCGACAAGCGAAGAAGTTCAGGCATACCTTGCGGATACATCCGCCGATAAGCGAGATCGCTTGATCGATCGATTGCTTGACAGCCCGGCATACGCAGATCAGTTTGCGAACAAGTGGAACTTCGTCCTTCGCAACCACAAAGAGAACGGCGAAGACACGCCGGGAACGATATTGTTTCATCAATGGTTGTGGGACCAGATTTATAACAATACGCCTTATGATCAGTTTGTGCGTTCGATAGTGACTGCTTCCGGTGACCCACAGATGAATCCGGCTGTCACATGGTATCGCGACGTGGACAGCACAGAAGAACAGGTTGAAGATACGGCTCAATTGTTTCTCGGCCTGCGCATTCAGTGTGCTCGGTGTCACCATCATCCGTTTGAAAAATGGAGCCAGGATGATTACTACGGCATGGCAGCGTTTTACGGTCGAGTCGGCAAGAAGACCATTCCGAACGGTGCTGCCGCCATGCGAGACCGCCGGGTCTTCCACAATGAAGGTATTGCGACAGCAAGCAATCCTCGTTCGGGTAAAGCGTTGAAGCCGACGGGGCTTGGCACTCCGGCTTACGATATCCCGGCCGATAGTGATCCGCGTGTGAAACTGGCGGACTGGATGAGCGATCCGAAAAACCCGTTCTTCGCGAAGTCATTGGTGAATCGCTATTGGAAGCACTTCTTCAGTCGCGGCATCGTTGAGCCGGAAGATGATATGCGTGCCACAAATCCACCGTCAAACCCGGAGCTGCTGGATGCGTTGGCATCGCACTTTATCCAGACAGGCTTTGACATGAAGGATCTTGTTCGCACGATTTGCCGCTCACGAACCTATCAACTGAGCGCGCTGCCGAATGAATTTAATGCGAACGATAAACAGAATTTTTCGCGGTACTACCCACGCCGACTGAGTGCCGAAGCGTTGTATGATGCGTTTCATATGGTCACAGATACGTCTGAAAATTTCGGCGGGATGCCAGCCGGAACGAAGGCTTTGCAGCTTTCGGATGCTTCGAATTCAACTTACTTCCTGCAGGTGTTTGGTCAGCCAAAAGGTGACACGGCCTGTGAATGCGAACGCAGCATGGATGCGAATCTGGCTCAGAGTCTGCATTTGCTGAACGGTAAAGAAATTCAGGACAAGATCGGCCGCGATGGGGCTCGTACGGCTCGCTTCGCTGCTGAAGCAGATCGTTCAAACGAAGATCGTGTCAAGGAACTTTATCGGTGGGTGTTTGCTCGTGAGCCCAATGCTGAAGAACTTGAAGTCGCGATCAGCTATCTCAAACGCCACGAACCTAATGTCCGTGGTGGCTACGAAGATATCGTTTGGGCGTTGGTGAATACGAAAGAGTTTCAGTTTAATCATTAGTGCTCGCGACCGTCACTTCTTCTGCAGGACGGGTCTCCAGACCCGTCCTGACATGAAGATCTCAGGACGGGACGAAAGTTTCGTCCTACAGATATTCAATCTGTCCGCCCTATTTTGCCTACCGACATTTCTCCCCAGGAACCAGCTCTATGACTGGGATTCGATTCTTATTGGCCCTTGCTGTTGTCGTCACTGTGCAGCAAGCATCCGCGCAACTTCCGCAGACACGGATTACTTCTGTCTTTCCACCCGGCGGACAGCAGGGCGCAGCCGTTGATTTAACTGTCGGCGGAGGGACGGATCTGGATGAACTTGACCAAATGGTCTTCGTTCATCCCGGAATCACGGCCGTGCCTAAACTGGATGCGAACGGCAATCCCGTTGCAAATACGTTCACCGTGACTGTTGCGGCAGATGTTCCGGTTGGGCTGTACGATGTGCGGGTGCGAGGCCTGTTTGGTATCAGCAACCCGCGGATGTTTCGAGTTGATTCGCTGGCTGAAATTGCAGAAGTCGAACCAAACAATTTGGTGGCTCAGGCAACGCCAGTTGCCATGGAAACGATTGTGAATGCCCGAGCCAACGGTGCCACCGATGTGGACTTCTATCGCATCCCGGTAAAGGCCGGACAGACTTTGGTTGTGCGATCTGAAGCCGAGAAAATTGATTCGTCAATGCAGCCTATGATGCAACTGTTTAACGCTGCGGGCAGGCGACTTGCGGAATCTCGCAGAATCGGTCCGCAAGAAGCATCGTTTGCTTACATGGCAACGGCTGACGAAGACTTGATTGTGCGGGTTCAGGATGCGGTTTATGGGGGCGGTGATCCGTTTGTCTATCGACTGTCATTCGATTCTCGACCGCTGATTGATTGGGCCAGCCCGGCGTTTGTGGTCGCCAACTCTCAGAGTCCTGTCACTGTCTATGGACGCCATTTGCCCGGTGGTCAGCCTACGGGCAAAACTTTGGAAGGGCAGTCGGTTTATCAGCAACAAATGTCGATTTCCGCAGCTAACGAACTTGCACCGGTTGGTGCGTCCGCAACAGCTGCATTTGCCGACTCCTTTTGGTGGAATGCCGTTGCCGGTAATCTTGTGCGAATCGGGCTGGCTGATCGCGCCCCTATATCAGAAGCTGCAGAGACTCCTGATCAACCCACGACTCTGCCCTTCGAAGCCACGGGAGCCTTTGCTGAACGATCCGACGAAGATGTTTTTCGCTTCGACGCGAAGAAGGGTGAAGTCTGGGTTATAGAAGTATTCGCTCAGCGACGGGGCTCTATCGCTGATCCACTTCTGATGGTTGAACGAGTCATCACGAATGCTGACGGGACATTCACCTACAACCGTCTGGCCACCGAAGACGATGACAAGCAGAACCCTGGCGGCGCGGATCTTCCGACGCTCAGCGACGATCCACTCTTCCAACTGAACGTACCGGAAGACGGAACCTATCGTATTCGACTGCGCGATCGCTACGGCGATACACGCGGTGATCCTCGGTTGAACTACCAATTGTCAGTGCGACCGCCGAAAGCGGACTTCCGGTTAGTCGTGTTCGATGCGTTCCCGTCTGCAGACGGCAAAGCTCCAGCCACAAGCGGTGCGGTAAGTCTTCGCAAGGGCGGCAACTACGAATTGACGGTCTATGCGTATCGCCGTGACGGTCATGATGATGCGATTCAACTGTCGGCGGAGAATCTTCCAGCAGGCATCACTTGCCGTCCGTCTGTGATCGGCCCCGGGCAGACTTCCGCGAAACTTGTGCTCACCGCGAGTAGTGACGCTGCGGAACAAATCTCCCCGATCAATATCATCGGGCAAAGTGGTGTGGCTGAAACGGCAATCAAACATCCCGCGCAAGTCGCGAGTTTGATTCACGATCCGATCAACGGTTTGCCACGCACGGCGCGGTTGACGCAAGCACTGCTTGCAGGCGTGATGAAAGATGAACAGCCCTTCTCGATTTTTATCGATGCGGTGAATACAGAATTCAGTCAGGACCAGCAACTACTGGTGCCGATTCGTATTCAAAAACGTAACGGCTTCGATGGCAAAGTGGATCTGTCGTTCTACGGAATGCCGGGTGAGATCGATGCTCCTAACGTCGCAATTGAGCCGGGCAAAGACAGCGTTGTCGCCCGCGTTTACTTCAAAGAAAAGGCTCCACCCTCAACGAACACAATTTTGGTACAAGGCACTTCGGCTGTTCCGTATCGCCGCAATCCGTGGCAGGCGGATCGAGCGAAAGTAAAAGTGACTGAAGCAGAAGCCACTGTCGTCGCACAGCAAACGGCTGTCACAACGGCCGACGCTGGATTAAAGGATTTTCAGCAAAAGGTGGTGGCACTTACTGAGCAAGTAAAAACAATCACTGCAGAACTTGCCACATATGCGACTCAGCAAACAAAGTTACGTGAGGACTTTGCGAAGGCAGTGGCCGAACAGCAGGCATCGATCGAAGGTCTCGCAAAAGTGCAGGCGCAGTTGGCCACGGTTAATACGAGTGCGAACAGTTCTGCAGATGAAATTGACGTTGCGATTCAAGCCGTGAAATCTGCAGCGGCGGCGGCAGACGAATCCGCGAAGAAACTTGATGTCCTCAACAAAGGTGCAGGGGAATTAGCTAAGCAGGTGGCTGCATCCAAAGAAATGGAAGCTGTAAAAGTTAAGGAAAAGACGACTGCTGAAACAGAAGTTGTTAACAAAACGAAAGAAGTAGAAGCCGCAACGGTTGCTCTGGCTGCCGCTCAAAAGGCTGTAGAAACTGCGACTCAAGCAAAGACTGCAGCAGATGCAGTATTGAAGACAGCAGAAGAAGCATCAAAGCCGAACAACGTGAATGTTCGGGCGGTTTCAGAACCGCTCGTGATCACAATTCATGCAGCTCCGGCGAAGCTCACCGCTGTCGTGCCTGATGCTGGTGCCATTAAGCGTGGCGCATCAACGGCAGTGAAAGTTACGATCGTCCGCAAGAACAGTTTCGCTGCGAATCTGAAACTCACACTGGTTCTGCCGGAAGGCGTCAGTGGTTTGAGCGCTGAGGCCGTTGATGTTGCTGCAGATCAGGCTGAGGGAACATTGACAATCACAGCGGCAGCCGACGCACCGGTTGGTGATATCGCAAACGTTGTGATTCGTGCGATAGGTGATTTCAACGGGCGACAGGCCGCGACCGATGTTCCTGTGGCGTTAAAAATTGTGGAATGATATTTCCGTGTTCCTTGGCTCCAGCCTCGGAACACGCTGTTCTGGAGGCTCCAGCCTCCCGTGTTTTTTGTTGGATGCAGGAGCCTCCGGGCAATGCGTTCCAGGGCTGGAGCCCCGGAACGAGAATTGACGGCCAGAAGCGGCCATCCAATTTTTAGCGACTAACGAGACATATCATGAAACCAATTGCCATCATTACGCTCATTGCGAACTGCTTTTGCACAGCCGCATTCGCTGATGAGTTTAAGCCGATCACTCCGGAAGAAATCGCACTGGGCCGTCCTGTAGAATTCGAACGAGACGTCTATCCGATTCTTGAAGCGAACTGCATTGCGTGTCACAACGTTACGGTGTCGGAAGGTGACCTCATTCTTGAAAACATCGCCGCGATCCTGAAAGGCGGCGGCAGTGGTCCGTCAGTGATTCCTGAAAAGCCGGACGAAAGCCTGCTCTACAAACTCGCACGTCGCAGCGAAGATCCAGTGATGCCCCCAACGCCGAATGATCGTCAGGCAAAGGAATTGAATTCAAAGCAACTTGGAATCCTTCGCCAATGGATCATTGAAGGCGCTAAGGCAGGTGCGGCCACGACTACGAAAGCGATGAACTGGCAGGCTATCAACCCACGGCTGCATGGAGTCTATTCACTGGATATCGACAACGCTGGACGATTCATTGCCGCAGGTCGCGGCAATCATGTGAGTGTCTATGATCTGGCTCGCCGTGATGTTGTGGGCACGCTGGTTGATTCGTCGATTGTTTTCTCGGGCAGTGCTGGACCGGCGGGGACAGCTCATCGTGACTATGTCCACTCCCTTGCGTTTCATCCCACCGAACCGATCATCGCGACGTCTGGTTATCGCAATGTTAAACTGTGGCGACGGAATATCGACAGCGTCGCAGGATCGTGGTCACTGCCTGCTGATGTTCAGGCATGGACGACAACGGCAGATGGTTCTGAAATCTGCATGGCCGTCGCCTCGAAGGGACTTGTGGTTGCAAACGCATTGACAGGAGCTGAACGCGGAGCTGTGGTGCTTGAAGGCATGGCGGTCTCAGCCGTGAGCGTTTTCCAGGCAGAACCAAAGTGGATTGTCGCCGCCACGGCCGACTCAAAGATTGTTGTTGTTCGAAATGCCGACCTGCAAATCGCCCATAAATCAGAACCATTGCCTGCTGCAATCTCAGCCCTGAGCGGCGAACTCACGGGAGGGAAAATTGCCGCACTGCTCGCTGACGGCAGCGTAAGATTGCTGACAGTTGCTACAGATACGGGTGCCGTTGCTGTCGCTGCTGAAATCAAATCCGACGCTGGTCCAATCGTGAAACTCAGCGGACATGGTTCAACGCTGCTCACCGTCGCGGGAACTCGTACGGTACAGAACTGGAAAGTCGAAGATGCAACTCAGGTGAATCGCTTTGACTTGCCCGCTGATATCACAGCGGTCGATGTCAATTCTGCAACGGATCGCGCGGTTTTTTCTTTGGCTGATAACACCGCCTCACTGTGGTCACTCAAAGACGCGAAACAAATTGCCTTGCTGAATACGGATCTGACAGCTCAGCGGCACCTTAAAGAAGCAGAACGCACAAAGGCGATTCTTGACGCTCGCGTCACTGTCATCCAAGCACAGATTGACGAAAACGACAAGGAAATCGTGGCCCAAAAGGAAGCGGAAACCAAGGCGAAGGCAGAAGTCGAAAAACTGACACCACCCAAAACCGAAGCTAAGACCAAATATGATGTGGCGATTGCCGCCACCGCCGCCGCTAAGACGGCACTGGAAGGCAAAGCCGATGATGAGGCTCTGAAGACAGCCGTAACGGAAGCCGAAAAGGCGGAAACCGCCGCTAAGGACGTTTCCACGAAAGCAGATTCCGATCATGCCATCGCAGTGAAGACTGTTGATTTTGCGACCCAGGCAATCGTACGTGCCGAGCAACGAGGCGTCGAGCGAAAGCAACAACACGAAGCAGCCACAGCCGAAGCCACGGCGGCGACTGCTGTCGTTGAAGAACGCAAAGCGCCGGCTGCGGCAGTTGCAGCGTCTGTATTCTCAGGCTTAGTTGGCGACGGACGCTATGTCGTAACGTCTGAAGCGTCCGGTACGCTGCGAATCTGGAACGCAGTTGATGGTGTTGCGATTGATGTTCTTCCCGGAACACAATTGGGCTCAACAGCGTCCAGCATGAAGACCGCCGCGTCATCCGCATTTTTCACAACTGCTGATGCGCGAATCGTCACGCGATCTGCATTTCCCGCATGGCAGCTGTCGGCATCACTGGGAGGTTCTGAAGACGGTGGTGAATCCATATTCGTTGATCGCGTGCTCTCGCTGGCATTTTCACCGGATGGTAAGTTGCTCGCGGCCGGTGGTGGAGAAGCCTCTCGCTCAGGTCAAGTCACACTTTGGAATCTGGCCGACAACAGTCTGCTGCGACAGTTCCCGGATGCGCACAGCGATACTGTTTATGGGTTGGAGTTCTCCGCAGACGGCAAGTTCCTTGCTTCCGCTGCGGCAGATAAATTTGTGAAAGTGTTTAACGTGGCGACGGGCGAATTCGTCCGAGCATTCGAAGGTCACACACACCATGTGATGGATGTCACATGGAAAGGCGACGGTACGGCTTTGGCCAGTGCTGGTGCGGACAATGCCATCAAAATATGGAACGCTGAAACGGGAGAGCAAGCTCGTACGATCACCACGTATACTCGACAGGTGACATCGCTGCAGTACGTTGGAATGCAGGACATGATCGTCAGCAGTAGCGGCGACAAACGCGTCTTCTTCCATACCGCCAGCAACGGCAATCCTGCGAGAGAATTCAAAGGCAGCACAGATTACGTCTATCGAGCCTCGACAACACCCGACGGCACAATTGTTGTTTCGGGCGGAGAAGACGGATCCGTGCGAGTCTGGAACGCGGCAGACGCTGCGGAAATCATTACATTTGCTCCGTAACACGACAATGGCGTGGACTTAAGGGGAGCGGGGGAAGTGAATCCCCTGATATGTTGGTAGTGATGCGGAAATCAGTGCATTCTTAAATCCGCACCATTGGGTGAGAGAGACGCATTCAAGGCGAGAAGATTGAAGGTAAGAAGATTAGCGGACTCAATCGCCACTAATTTTCTGACCCTAAATTTTCTTGCCTGAATAAACTCAATCAATGCGAAATGGTATCTGAAAGGCAGAAAAACGGAGACAGAAAAATAATTGCATCCGTCGCGTCTTAGTTTCCTGTCTCACTTTTTCTCTCAACCCCATCACCCGAGCTGCGGCAACGTTCTCCTCCCGATCTCGGGCGAGACCTGGGGCTCATATGACGCCTGTTTCGCGGGCCTTTCGAATGCATTGAAACGATTCTGCAGATTGTAACGACGCGATGAGGTTCGGCATCGTGAATGGCTAGAGAGCCGTCCGTCACAGGGACATTGTCTGAGCTAGGTTGCAGAAGGCCGGATGATCTCCATTCATTCGGAGGACGCTTCTGTCTGCCACACTTTTCGGCACTACTCCCGACTGTTCGACGCCATGACTCAGACCTCTGCAAGTAGCACTGTACCACCAGTCCCGCGTTGGTTGCACAACGGAATTCTGTTGTTGCTGACTCTGGTTGCTGCAAATCTTTTAGCATGGCGAAGTATTGAACCGGATCTGTGGGGCCATATTCAATATGGCGAAGACTGGATTCACTCCGGAACAATGCCGACGACTGCCAGTCATACGTATTCGACTCCGGATCATCCCTGGGTCAACCACGAGAATCTATTCGAGCTTGCCGTCGCATTTGGTCAGAGAACAGTCGGCGGCTACGGTTTGATGATTTTTAAATGTATGTCCGGCTTGTGGCTGCTGTGGATGATGGTGCACAATGCATCACGGCTGGCAATTCCAACCCTGGCGGCTGCCGTCGCGATGATTCCAGTCGCAGCAGGGCTGGCAGAATTCTGGCTTATGCGACCTCAGCTATTCAGCTTCCTGTTCTTCGGTTTGATGTTGCTGGCTTTCGATCGCGCGTTTCGAGACTGGGCGACTTCTAAAACCGTGCAGACAAAATGGCTGTGGCTGTGTATTCCGTTATTGATCGCATGGACGAACGCACATGGTGGATTTGCTGCCGGACTTTGTGTTTTTATCGCGGTGCTCGGTCTGCGGGGCATTGAGTTGTGGTGGCATCAGCGTCGTCAGGCCACTGGAATCATTCTGCATTTCGCGGTGCTCGGGATCGCGGCCATCTTGTCTGTTTTTATCAATCCGTATGGATGGGAACTGCTGTATTGGATGATCGTTTCGCTCCGCCAGCCTCGGCCCGAAGTTTCGGAATGGGCCAGCATTCTGGATGGCGGAGGCGTCTTGTTTCCGTTTCTAGCGTTGTCGATATTGTCGATTGCAGGAGTATGTCTGACGGGATTTAAACGCGACTGGGTTCAAATTGTTGTACTGGCATTGATCGCGGTTCAGGCCATCGGGCACCTTCGTCACCTGGCGTTTTTTGCGATCGCATTCGGATTCTGGATGCCGCAACATGTCTGGTCACTCTGGCACCGATTGGTTGAACGGCGGCCGACCCTGGGAGTGCATGAAGAATTTACAGGTCGAGCGGCAAAACTCATCGGCATCGAACTCGCTGCCGTCGGGGTGGCACTTGTGGCACTGCTGGGTTACACGTTTGCGACGTTTGGCGTCGACCGAAACAACTACCCGGTGTCGGCCTTTGAGTTTATGGAACGCGAACACATTAATGGACGTCTGGTCGTTACTTTTGACTGGGCTCAATACGCTTTGGCTGCGTTGGCACCTGACACGACGGTGGGTTTCGATGGACGCTACGACACTTGTTATCCACAGTCGGTCGTGGATATGAATTTTGATCTGCTGTTTGGTTCAGACATGTCGCGTCGGCATCGTGGAGATGATTCGGGGCCTGTGGAATCGAACCGCGTCCTGGAATTTGGCAATCCGAATCTGGTCCTCATGGACTGCATTGCCGATGTCGCCGCGGTGCAGCATCTGGATCAACATCCGGAATGGATTTTGTTGTATCGCGATAGACGAGCTGCTTTATGGGGGCGAAAGACCGTCTTTGATGATCCGTCGCTTCCGGAATATCTGGCTGTTCCGCGTCGCCAAATTTCGGATGCTATGCCGGAAGGAATTGCAGCATGGCCAGGTTTCCCCAACCGCTCGGGGCGGCATGCCTTCTCGCCGGACGTTGCGGCTGGTGCGTCCCATGCCAGAAAACGTATCAAATACACTGCGACTGAATTTCGCGTGTCGCAGTAGAGCCGGTTCTTACCGGCCGAAACGAACTCCCACGAGTGCCGTTACCAGTCAAGATCGTAGCGAAAGTCGTCGAGACTTTCGGATTCGCCTTGAATCGCCGAAAGTCTTGACGACTTTCGCTACTGATCGACTCGACATGGACAGACCACTAAAACAGCTCAAAGAAGTTCGTCAGGCTGCCGGATAGTTTTACGATAAACCGCGCGGCATCCGCTCCGTTGACGGCACGATGATCGTACGACAGTGACAGTGGAAGCATCAGTCGCTCTGTCAACTGGCCTTCTTCCAGTGAAAGCACTGTCTGGCCGCGAGACATGCCAAGAATTGCGACTTCCGGATAGTTCACAATCGGAGTAAACGCTGTTCCGCCAATGCCGCCAAGATTTGTGATCGTGAACGTGCCGCCCTGCATTTCTTCTGTCTTGAGCTTGCGATCACGAGCACGCGTCGCAATATCTGTGAGTTCTGCAGCGACCTGCAATACATTCTTCTGGTCACAGTTGCGGATGACTGGCACAACCAACCCATTGGGCGTATCGACGGCAACGCCAATGTGATAGTACCGCTTCAGAATTAATTCACCACTCGCCATGTCGATGCTGGAGTTGAAATTCGGGTACGCTTTTAAAGCTCCAACAACGGCCTTGATCATGATGGCTGTCATGGTGATCTTCGGTGAACCGGGATTGGCTTTGACGTATCGCTTACGAGCGGATTCCAGTTCTGTAATATCCGACAGATCGTGCTGAGTTACGTGCGGAATCGTCACCCAGGCCGTATGCAGATTTGCTGCTGCCATACGGAAGATTTTGTTCATCGGTTGTTTTTCGACCGGCCCGAACTTGCTGAAATCCGGAAGCGGTGCAGCCTGAACGATACCGAATCCCGGCCCCGCCGCAGCAGACGGAACTGGTGGTTGCGTCATGCGTTTATGCACAAATGCTTCAACGTCTTCCAGTGTGATGCGACCGCCAGACGCCGTGCCATTGACCTGCTTCAGATTGACGCCAAGCTTGCGTGCGAACCGCCGAGCGCCCGGACCAGCCGCTGCCGGTGGTCCATCGCTCTTCGGGATCGTCACAGCTGTTGATGGTGGTGCAGTCAGAGGAGCGTTTGCAGCCGGAGCTGGATCGACGATTTGAGTCACAGCCGCGGTCGCTGGTGCCGTGATTGCTGGTGCCGTGATTGTTGGTGCTGTGGTTGTTGGTGCTGGTGCTGGTTGAGCAACCGGTGCGGCAGCGGCAGACGTTGCGTTGATCGTTAACAAAGGGGCACCGACCGTGATTGACATGCCTGGCGTCACATGAACGGCCGTGATGGTCCCTGTGTGGGGACAGTTAATCTCAGCGACCGCTTTGTCGGTTTCGACTTCACAAACCACATCGCCCTTCGAGATCGCATCACCAACCTTGACGTTGACCGATGCGACATCAACCTTGGTCACCCCTTCCGACACTTCCGGCAAATGAAATTCGACTGGACCACTCGTCACCGCAGCTGCAGTCGCTGCAGGCTTTGCTGGTTGGGTTGGCGCAGACGTCGTGGCAGCGGGGGCCGGAACTGCTGCTGATGCCGCTGGTGGGGGAGTTGGTTTTGCAGCTGGTGCTGCGACTGCGCTGGTGGATTCGATCATTATGATCGGCTGACCCACGTTGATCTTATCACCTGTTTTGATGAGTACCTTGGTGACCTTGCCGGCATGTGGGCAATTGATTTCTGCCACGGCCTTGTCGGTTTCAACTTCGCAGACAACCGCACCCGATTCGATGATATCGCCTTCCTTAACGCGCACTTCGGCGACGTCAACACTGGTGACACCTTCAGACACTTCCGGCAACTTGAATTCGATGGACATGGAGTTGGTTTTCAGTTTTCGGTGTTCAGTTTTCAGTGAATCGCAAGCGACAGCTTTTGCCAGAGGGGTGATCTGAGATTTCAAATTTGAAATCTCAGATCATTGCCAACTAAGCATTCAATGGATTAATCTTTTCGGCGTCGATTCCCAGATCATTCAAGACATCTGGCAGCTTTGATGAGTCGAATGCGCCCATGCGAGCAAGACCTCGCAAAGCTGCGTATGCCGTGCATTCGCCGTCGATCTCAAAATGGCGACGCAGTTCTGGTCGTGTTTCACTGCGACCAAATCCGTCGGTGCCCAGGATAATGTATTCTCCCGGAATCCATTCGCGAATCTGATCGGCAACCAGACGTACGTTGTCACTGGTGGAAATGAACGGACCAGTGACGTTGTCGAGCGTTTCTTCAAGATAGCTGCGTCGCGGAGCCTGTCCGGGATGCAGATCATTCCAGTGCTGGCAATCCATCGCGTCACGACGGAGTTCACTGTAGCTGGTAATGCTCCACACATCAGAACCGATGTTGTACTTGTCTTTCAGAATCTGCTGAGCCCGAATGGCTTCGCGAAGGATGGTGCCACTGCCGAACAACTGTGGGCGATGACGTTGCCCTTCGCAGCTGTCAGTTGAACCAAGGCGATACATGCCTTTGATAATGCCTTCAACAACTTCGCCTCGGTCTGGCATGGCTGGATGAGCGTAGTTTTCGTTGTATACTGAAAGGTAGTAGAAAATTTCTTCACCTTCAGCATACATGCGACGCAGGCCATCCTGAACGATGACAGCAAGTTCGTAGCCGTAGGCAGGATCATAAGATCGCAGTGATGGCACCGTAGTCGCCACCAATTGGCTATGGCCATCTTCATGCTGCAAGCCTTCGCCGTTGAGCGTCGTGCGACCGGACGTTCCTCCGCACAGAAAACCCTTGCAGCGTGTGTCCGCCGCGCACCAGATCAAGTCGCCCACGCGTTGGAAACCGAACATCGAATAGTAAACATAGAACGGAATCATGTTCATGCCGAGATTCGCGTAGGCAGAACCGGCAGCAATGAAGGAACTCATCGCGCCCGCTTCGTTGATGCCTTCTTCAAGAAGCTGCCCTTGCTTGGACTCTTTGTAGAACATCGCAGATTCTGAAAGCTTATCGACTGGTTCGTAGAGCTGACCTTTGCTCGAATAGATGCCGATCTGCTTGAACAAACCTTCCATACCAAACGTACGAGCTTCGTCAGGAATGATCGGCACAACTCGTTTGCCCAGGGATTCGTGTTTCACAAGGTTGCGAAGAATCGCACCCAGCGCAAACGTTGTGGATCCTTCGCCACCCTCACTCCCCGCCAGCAGCGGTTTTGTGGTGAAAATCTTGTCATCCAGTTCGGGCACATTCAGCCGTTCATCGCAGGCTTTTCGTTCCGGAACGTATCCACCCAAAGCCTCGCGGCGCTGGTTCAGATATTCCATTTCCGGGCTGTCCGGATCTGGTTTGTAAAACGGCAACTTGCCGATTTCTGCGTCACTGACTGGAATGTTGAAGCGTGTTCGAAATGCCTTCAATGCTTCTTCGGCAATCTTCTTCTGGTTATGGGCGACGTTCTGACCTTCACCAGCATCACCAAGGCCGTAGCCTTTCACTGTCTTGGCAAGAATCACGGTCGGAGCACCCTTGTGATTCACGGCCGCGTGATAGGCAGCATACATTTTTACCGGATCGTGACCACCGCGACGAATGGATTCCAGCGTTTCGTCCGACAGATGTTCCACCATCTTCAAAATGTCAGGGTCCGTTCCGAAGAAGTGCTGACGGATGTATTCGCCATCGGACACGGTGTACTTCTGGTACTGACCATCGACGACTTCACCCATGCGTTTGACGAGTTTGCCGTCTTCGTCTGCATCGAGCAACGGATCCCAGTCAGATCCCCAGACGACTTTAATGACATTCCAGCCAGCGCCTCGGAAGGCGGCTTCCAGTTCCTGAATGATCTTGCCGTTGCCTCGAACGGGGCCATCCAGTCGTTGTAAATTGCAGTTGATCACCCAAGTCAGATTGTCCAGATTTTCGCGAGACGCCAGTGTCAGCGCACCGAGGGATTCCGGTTCGTCGCATTCGCCGTCGCCGAGATACGCCCAGACTCTTGACTTTGATGTGTCGAGCATGCCACGATGTTCCATGTATCGCAGGAATCGAGCGTGATAGATCGAACAGATCGGGCCAAGTCCCATCGACACAGTCGGAAACTGCCAGAAGGTCGGCATCAACCACGGATGCGGATAGCTCGACAGACCAATACCAGCAGGCAGCTCGCGGCGGAAATTGATGAGGTGCTCTTCGGTCAGGCGTCCTTCAAGAAACGCGCGTGAGTACATCCCCGGCGAGGCATGTCCCTGAAAGTAGACCATGTCGCCGGTATGGTCACCAGAACGAGCATGGAAGAAGTGATTCTGTGCAACTTCGTACAAGGTGGCTGAAGAGGCAAACGTTGAAATGTGCCCGCCGACGCCGTCGTAGTACTTATTCGCGCGCACAACCATCGCCATCGCGTTCCAGCGGACGATGTTCTTGATGCGTCGTTCGAGTTCCCGGTTGCCGGGGAATTTTATCTCGTCGCTGTGGTGAATCGTGTTGATGTAGGGCGTGTTTGCCGTGAATGGCAGCATCACGCCGCGAGCATACGCGCGTTCCTGAAGATGAACCAGTAGCTCGCGAAGTTTCTCAGGCCCATAGCGGTGCAGGATGTCTTCCAGCGATTCGTACCAATCATCAAGCTCTTCCGGAGCAATCCCCGAAACCGTATCTAGAACAGCCTGATCCAACATTCGTATCCCCAGAGATGAATTTCTGACACTTAGTATATTGATGAACATCGCATGGATTGGATGTCCGTTTTTGCAGCATTGTTGTCACCAGGACCGTGTGATGCGGATTCCCGACGGCGGAGGATTGTAGGATTGAATCCAAACCCATTCAATGGGGGGGCTGAATCGCACTCGATTCTCTCAAAAGAACGCGATTCTGGGTATTTGCCCCGATGCAGGCGTAACGATATTGCCTGGAAGGCGCTCTCAAACCGGCAATCATTGCCGGAAAGGCTCGTTTTGAAGGCAAGTGCATAATTTTGCACACGATACCCGGCCCAGAACAGCGCTGGTTCTGCGCGCTGTGACGTAGCTTTAATGAGAGTGCCTTCAATGCTGCCGATCGTGGGAATCATTGTCGTAATCGTCTCGGTTTTGACCGGGTTTTCAATGGCTGGTGGCCATATGCATTCGTTGATTCACCCGTCGGAAATTGTCACGATCGGTGGGGCTGCGCTGGGAGCTATGATCTGCAGTTCGCCGCCTAAGGTACTCAAAGACCTCATGAAAGGGCTCATTACCCTGCTGAAAGGAGGCAATGTCGGGAAACAAACGTATAATGATGCGTTCAAATTGCTTTACGAACTTTTCCGTATGGCAAGGCGAGACGGAATGCTGGCCTGGGAACCAATTCTGTCCGAAGGTCACCACCATGCAACATTTCAAAAATATCCGAAGATCGCCAACGATCATCATCTGGCGGAATTTGTCACCGGAGCTCTGCAGGGAGCGATGGAAGGCAATGACGGTCCGACTCTGCAAGCGTTGCTCAAGACCGAGATCGATGTCTTCGAGAGTGAACATCACGATGCGGTCTCAGCCCTGACACGCACGGCGGACGGTTTGCCAGGCTTCGGGATTGTCGCTGCGGTACTCGGGATTGTGGTCACGATGGGAGCCATTGGCGGCCCTGTGGAAGAGATTGGTCACAAGGTCGGTGCAGCTCTGGTGGGTACATTCCTTGGAATTCTGATGTCGTATGGACTCGTCGGACCTTTGGCCGGTGCGATGGATGGACTCGGCCACGCCGAAGCCGCGTTACAAAAAACAATCGCAGCCGCCATCGTCGGCTTCGCGGGTGGCGGATCTCCAAGGGCAGTCATGGACAATGTGCGGCGAGGCTGCGGCACAGGCGTTCGGCCGACGAGCAAAGAATTGGATGAGATGCTTAAAGAAGTGGATGCTCAGAAGTAGGCAGGTTTTGGTTTTGACTGTCCCGCGTTCGGTCGAAAGACCCCATCCGGCTCGCAGGCTGTCGATTTAATCGTAACCCGACGCGTAAGCGAGGGATTTGAGACGAAGAATGCAGGCAATTCCATCCCTCACTAACGTTTCGGGTTGCGAAAACACATTAAATCGACAGCCGGCACGCCCGGATCGGTGAACATGATGGAGAGCTAGAAGACTGCTTTCCCAAACGCTCTCTATCCTTCCTGTTGTGCTGCCGACGGCGGCACAACAGGAAGAAATGCAATTTGGGTGGGAACGTTTGCCTGGCGCACCATCATCTTCACCAACGGCACAAGGCCATTGGGGTCGTACTTGGGACAGTCGAAGTTTCCGGTTTTCAATCTTGGGTTGGCGACGAGCGGGAGAGACTAGACATGGCTGGTGGCGGTGGTGCATGGAAAGTCGCGTATGCAGACTTTGTAACGGCCATGATGGCGTTCTTCATGGTGATGTGGCTGGTGTCACAGGACCAAAAGGTAAAAGATTCCGTGGCGAAGTATTTCGTGGATCCTGTAGGTTTCAGCCTGTCAGGTTCGAATTCTCGCCCCGCAGATTCTGGGGGGGTGTTTGCATCTGAATTTCAGGGACAGGTTCCTGGCGCAAAGAGTCGCTCATCTGGAAAAGGTCGCGGTTCAATGCGATCCCGGGAAAACTCTGAGAGCGAAACTTCGCTCGTGGCGGATTCCATTATGGAAGAACCAAGCCAATCCCAACGCTGGCAGGCGGAAGCTAAGAAGCAACTTGAATCCGCCAGGAACGTTCCCGCAGTTCGCGAAGGCACAGTTTCCGAACGTGAAGCTGCCAAATTCCTGCTTGCTCGCAAGATGCGTGAACAAGTCACAGCGGAAGCCATGGGCAGCACAACCGGCGTGTATCAGGATCTGGTTTCGACATCACTGAACCGCGTCGATTTCGAAGAACTGGCCGAAGAAGTCATCCGCAGCAGCGTTGAATCGGATTGATGACCAAAGTGTTGAGTTAATCTTCAGATTTCTCTGGCAGTCTCCAGCCGGTTGCTTCGATGCGTTTCAATTCTGGGTCGATATCCTTACCCTGATAAAATGACAGCCAGCCTCGCAATTGCTGAGTTTCACCGGGCCCACAGTCCGGAAATTTCGGATCGGAATGCAAACAGGGACATGGCGCATTCCCCCAAGCGCGGTGGATTGGATCCCAGCCACTGATGATCCAGCGAGTTCCGTCTGCGGATCTTGCCACCGCATAGCCATCGACGAATTTCTTGTTCTCGTTGGTCTGTTGATCGAATCCCTCGGCGGCTTTGAGCATCACGCAATTCTGGACTCGCAGATCGCTCAGCAACTGATCGGTTCCGTTCTTCAGAAACATGGTCATTGCGATGTGATCCGACATTGCTTGCGCGGTCGAGCCGAATTCAATCCCGTTAGGCAAACGGCGGCGCATCGTAAGACTGCCATCCGCCCCCTGTTGCCATTCCTGCTGTTCCAGTGACGTCCCCTGAAGATCCCAAATCGTCTTCACGTGCGTGTGTGCTAAATAAGTCAGTCCCAGATTGGACCAGATCGCTTCGGGGATATCCATGACGACGTAACTGTGATCGTCCCACGGACAAAAGACGCTCAACTTGGTCTCGCGTTGAGGATCAACAGCACCATCCAGAAATCCGATGCGCGGATGCCTCCCGCCTGGATATGGCAGCATCAACAATTGATTTGGATCGCGTGGCGGGCGAGTTTTCTCAGAGATCCCGAATTCCGTCAGTCGCGACTTCAGTTGCGATTCGTCAAGACCTGTGACTTGTTCTGTCTCATCCATTGAATACTGATGATGCCAGACCATGTTCTGCAGCCATGCACGCAGATCTGCGTCATCTTTTGCCACACGAAGCTGACCGTCGCCAGCATAACTCAGTCCGATATTGGCGATGATCATAAACAATGCGAGTACCGATTGACTTCGAATAAAATGTAACATCGAATTTCCTTCCGTTCCATAATTGGCAGAGAGCATGCTGATATCGCCATCAACGATTCTTGCTCCGCTTAATGGATGGCAGTTTACGCATATCTCTGGTCCGACGAACAGGGCCAGAGCGTCGATAAAGTGCAACAACACGGGCTGACTTGCCAGGACTGGCAGTATGTCTTCGCGTTAAAGGAAAAGACATGAGAAAGAAGTCAACGACATCAAACGAGGCTTCCGTCACACTGGTGCCCACGCTGACGCCCGCGATGCGGGAAAGACAGAAAGGCGATTGCCGAAGAGGAGCGTCCGGAAGTGATTGCTGCCACAAAACAGCAAGCTCGTGAAGCATTCGTGCGGCTGGATGCGGAAGAATCGCAGATTGCTGATATTGTAGCAGCGATCAGCGCGGAACGTGACAGACAGAATCTGTCGTTGGAAAACATTAAAGCCAGAACTGGCATCGACCGTGCAAACCTGTCGCGACTCTTCAGCGGTGTGGAGCACAACACGTCTCCGGCGATCATTGTGCGTGACCTGAAACATGCGGCCGATCAGCTTCCGAAATCGGGTCTGATCGATGAGGGAACAAAGCTTCAGGAGGCCGCATTGAAGGCA
>Ga0105046_10003564_pt1 | contig 24705 bp, 19 predicted proteins | sample MAT03_FD_78385 | JGI IMG/M metagenome (GOLD analysis project Ga0105046, IMG submission 78385) | Freshwater microbial communities from Lake Fryxell liftoff mats and glacier meltwater in Antarctica - MAT-03 (megahit assembly) | ecosystem: Environmental > Aquatic > Freshwater > Ice > Liftoff...
GCTGCCCCTACCTGGCGACCTGATGCGCGACCTCGAAGCAACGCAGGAACGACTGACCGAAGCCAAGGAGGAATTGTTTGAAACGAAGGAAGAACTGGCCGAGGCGAAGAATCGCCTGACGAGCGCGGAAAGCCGATTGCGGGCGGAGGTGGCTTCGCGACATTCGCTTGAAGACGAACTCACGAGGATGCGCGAGGAACTAGCGAGAATCAAAGCGGCTACGGGATAACCTGACACCACGAGATCAAGCATACGCCCCTGTATTCGCTGCGGCTTGGCGTTGGAGAATCGAGTCAGCATGTGCCCTCAATGCGGAACGACCCAGGCGGTGGGGCTAAATGTCAATCCCTCGGGCCCTCTGCCAACACCTCACTGGTTTCGCCAGATTTGCCGGGAGTTTCTCCCCATCCCCGTTCTGGAGATCGCTCCACTCAAGTCCTGGTTGCTCTGCGTGTTCGTGGTGGCCCTTGGCGGGTTGCTGGGCTACTGGATTGCTGAGGGAGTGGGGGCCTACGTGGGAGTCATCGTTTTTGCCGTTGGCCTGGTCATCATCAAAATCATTCAAGAGGAACGGCAATAACGTCGTTCATGGCAAGTTGCGCAAGCATGATAGTGTGATTCACGAGAGGCTCAGGGTGGCGAAGCGACGTCTCCGAGTCGAGCGAGGAGCGGTGCGACGAACTCGTGAATCCTCTTTCGAGTGATCGCGTCTATAAACACTTCTTGCGACTCCTGCATGACCTGATTGGCCGTAAGATTGTCTCGGTGCGGGCTTGAGGTTCGAGGACACCAGGAGGGGTTCATGAACATTCGTGGGCGAGCGTGCCGGACGTTGTGGGAAGCGCCGGGGGGCGACGGGCTCGAGGTCATCGACCAGCGAGCGTTGCCGCACCGGTTCGTCACGATGGTGCTGCGGACGCCGGAAGAGGTCGCGATCGCGATCCGCGACATGGTCGTTCGCGGGGCTCCGCTGATCGGCGCTGTTGCGGGCTATGGCGTCGACTTCGCGGTGCGGCGAGCCGAGGATTCCGAGATCGATGCAGCCCTTGATCGCGATGGGGCCATGCTCGAAGCGGCCCGGCCGACGGCGGTGAATCTGCGCTGGGCGGTGAGATTCGTCATCGAGGCCGTGAAGCGGGCCTCCTCGCCCATGGAGAAGCGAAGAGCGGCGCTTGATGCGGCCCGGCAGATCGTGAACGATGAACTCGACCGGTCGCGGCGCATGGGCGAGGCAGGGCTGGCGATTCTTCGCGAGATCGCAGCCCGGAAGCCAGCGTCGCCGGTGCAGGTGATGACGCACTGCAACGCCGGCTGGCTGGCGGCCGTCGACTACGGCACGGCGACGGCGCCGATGTATGCCGCCTTCGAGGCGAAGCTGCCGCTGCACGTGTGGGTGAGTGAGACGAGGCCGCGGAATCAGGGAGCTTCGCTGACGGCGTACGAACTCGGCGAGCATGGCGTGCCCCACACGGTGGCGGCGGACAACGCCTGTGGGCATCTCTTGCAGCGGGGGAAGGTGGATGTCGTGATCGTCGGCGCCGATCGCGTGGCCGCCAACGGGGACACGGCCAACAAGATCGGCACGTACCTGAAAGCCCTGGCCGCGAAGGCTGCGGGCGTTCCGTTCTATGTGGCCCTGCCGTCGTCGACGATCGACTGGTCGCTGGCGGACGGCTCCGGCATTCCGATCGAGGAACGCAGCGGCGACGAGGTTCGCTTCATGGAGGGGCTTGGCAAGAACGGCCCGGAACGCGTTCTCGTGACACCCGAGGGAAGTGCCGCGTGCAACCCGGCGTTCGACGTGACGCCTGCGAACCTCGTGACGGGGTTCATCACGGAGTTCGGCGTCGTGACGCCTGCGGAACTCCTCGAGAAGGTGAGGGGCCGGTGACGGACGAGAAGGGGTACATCCAGTTTCAGTGCGACTGGCAGCCGGGGCCGGCCCCCGAGGCCGCGGAGGTTGCGGAGTTGCTCGCATGGCGGGATCGGCTGTTCGCCCGCGGGCTGATCGGCGTGTACCCCAACGGCATCGGCTACGGTAACTTGAGCCAACGCGGGTCAGGGCGGATCGCCTCGCGGATCACCGGCACCGCGACGGGCGGATTACCCACGCTGACGCCCAGCCATATCACCTCGGTGACGGCGTATGATATCGCGGGCAACCGCGTGAGATGCGAAGGACCGCTTCAGGCGTCGAGCGAAACTCTGAGCCACATGGCGGTGTACGAAGTGGCACCGGAAGCGAACGTGGTCATCCATGTGCACCACCTTCGCCTGTGGGAAGAACTGTGCCATCGGATTCCCACGACTCACGTTGCCGCGGAGGCTGGCACACCGGCCATGGCCGAGGCCATCGCGGCCTTGTTTCAGGGCGAAAACCCACCTCGAGGTCTGTTCGCGATGGGGGGCCATCGTGAAGGACTGATGGGCTATGGGCGTAGCTTTACTGAGGCGGGAGAGAAAACGATGCAGGTTCTGGAAGAATTCGAACGAAGCTCAGGAAGTCAGGCATGAGGTCGACAGTGGCATGAGGTCGAGGGTGGGAACATTCAAACTTCGTAGAACCCTAGATCCGCAGCGGACTTACCTTTTACACTGACTTCGTACAGATCGTTGCCCAGAGGCTGAAAGAATTCGTGCTCCACCAGCCAGTCGAAGTGTTCCTGGTCATTGCGCGTCTGGTTTCGGCAATCCGTGAAGTTAAATCGCTTCGATCGCAAGGCACGGCGTAGCATCCGCCAGCGGCTTTCGCCCAGAGAAATCAGTGCCATCGGGTTCCCTAACTACGAGATAAGAGTGGAGATCAGACGAAGAACTCAAGCCAAAGAGGATCCGTGTTCAATCTTTGATCGAAACAAATCCTACGTTGGCAATGGGCGCAACGATCAAGGGCGACCGATCGAAAAAACTGCGATGCATGATCACCTTATGATACAAGATCTGAAAGATTTATTAGAATGAGGCCCGTCGGGAGATTCCACGATAAGAAACCCCCAGAATTTCTGGTACAAACTGAGGAATTCCTCGGATTCCAGAGACTGAAAAATTCTCTAGCGTTGGTCATCATCATGCCGCAGTCAGGCACCACACCTCACCCCTCGGGCGAACCAGGACGTTTTGAGCTCATTCTTGAAAACACCCCACAGATTATCTGGGTCGCTGGGCAGGACGGTGCCTTACAGTATTTGAATCGGCAAGGCCGCGAGTACACGGGTATGCCCATTGATGACCTGCTCGGTTGGGACTGGGGCTGGGTCGTTCACCCCACGGATCTGCCCAATACCCTTTCGGTTTGGAACGAATCACTCCGCACGGGCGATCCTTACGACGTCGAATTTCGTCTCCGTCGCAAGGATGGCGAATATCGCTGGTTCTCGTCACGCGGGCAACCGCATCGCGATGCGGACGGAACCGTGATTCGCTGGTATGGCGTCTGCCACGATATCGAGGAAATCAAGCAGGCGAACATCAATCTTCGCGGAACGCACCGGCTCTTCAAGGCCCTCATCGAACGCAACCCTCGTGGCTATGCCCTGATCTCGGCAGACCGCACTGTTCGCTATCTCAGCCCCGCCTGCGCGAGAATCATGGGCCATCGGCCGGAAGACATGGTGGGCACCGATGGCCTGAATCAAGCCCATCCCGACGATCGCGAAGCCCTTGGGAAATGGCTCCTCCACCTTCTGGCCCATCCCGGCGAGGAGATCGAGATCCAGCTGCGATTTCTTCATCACGATGGCTCTTATCGGCGTCTGGCCATTCTCGCTGTGAATTTGCTGCCCGATCCCGACGTTCGAGCCATCGTGACAACCTTCTGGGATCCCTCGCGACCGATGCCCCAGGAACCCGTGCTGAATTCTTAGGCAAACGTGACGATCGTAGGTTAGACTTACCCGACGAGGCTCAACTCTCGCCCCATCAGGCGCCTGGAAATGGCCACCCCCCTTGCTTGCGGAAGGACCGTCTCCCAGCGAAAGTGGACGGCCGCCGATCCGATCAATCGCGGCGATCCTTGCGTACTGACCGATGAGTCGATGAAATCCGGTAACAAGCGAGGTTCTTCTGCCTTGTGACTGCAGAGGGTACCGAAGGCCACATTGCTCGATATTCTAGCTTCCATCCACCTGCTCTTTTGGATTTGGAGTTCACCTCATGACTCTCTCCCGCGTGGCATCGTTGCTGGTGCTGCCCGCTGTTCTCGTCGCTGTCGCACTATTGGCAGGGCCCGAGGCGCTGTCGCAGAAGAAATCGACACCGCCCCAGCCGAAACCCAAGAAGCCCGTGCCCACCGGCCAGGCGGAACTGCTTCTCAAGCCGCAGCCTCGTGAGAAGCGTCCCGAGCTTCCGCCGAGCTCGTTGCCCTTGCAGTTCTTGAAGAACGAACGCATCGCCCTCGTTGGCAACAGCACGGCCGAACGCTTCAATCTTTACGGTCACTTTGAATCCCTCCTGCACACCAAGTTCCCTTTAAAAGAACTCGTCGTCCGCAACTTCGCTTTCCCGGCGGATGAGGTGGCGAACCGTCAGCGTTCCACGGACTACTCACGCCTCGACGATCCGCTCCTCGCCTTCGGGCCGGACACGTTCTTCTGCTTCTTCGGTTACAACGAGTCGTTCGTCGGCCAGCCCGGTGTCGTGAAGTTCATTGCGGATTACGAGAAGCTCCTCGACGATTACGCTGCGAAGTATCCTCGCGACGATGCCAAGAGCCCGCCGCGGTTCGTGCTTGTCTCCCCGATCGCCTTCGAGAACACGGGCGACAAGATGCTCCCGAACGGCCAGAAGGAGAACGAGAACCTCAAGCTCTACGCTGATGCCGTCAAGGCCGTCGCCGAGAAGCGGAAGCTCGCGTTCATCGATGTCTTCACGCCGACGCTGGCTGCCTTTCAGCAGAAGAAGGGCACCGCGAATTACACCATCAACGGCGCTCACCTCAACGAGGCCGGCGACAAGTTCGTCGGCAGCGCTCTGATGGCGAAACTCATCGGCGAGGCTTCGAATGAAGCCACCACCTCGCAGTTCGAGAAGCTTCGGGCCGCGATCAACGACAAGTCCTGGATCCACTCGCAGGATTACCGCATGCTTGACGGCTGGTACGTCTACGGCGGCCGGCGGACCTACGACACCGAAACGTTCCCGCTCGAGTATCTCAAGATCCGCAACATGGCCGCGGTCCGAGATCAGTACGTCTGGGACATCGCCAAGGGCAAAGGCGTGGCCGAAAAGCCGGACGACAGCAAGACGGGCGACCTGCACACGCCGCCGACTCGCTTCGGCCAGGTGACGAAGTCCGAGATGCCCGAGGGCCCGCGTATCCTGCCGCCCGAAGACCTCATCAAGACCTGCACCGTGCCGCCGGGCTTTGAAATCAAGCTCTTCGCGGATGAGCAGACCTTCCCCGAACTCGCGAAACCTGTGCAGATGAACTTCGACAGCAAGGGCCGGCTCTGGGTCTCCACGATGCCAAGCTACCCGCTGTGGAAGCCGGGCGATCCGAAGCCGAGCGACAAGCTCGTGATCCTCGAAGATACCAACGGCGATGGCAAGGCCGACAAGAGCACGGTCTTCTACGACAAGCTGCAATGCCCCACCGGCTTCGAGTTCATCGATGGCGGCGTACTCGTCGTCGACCAGCCTCGCATCCTGTTCCTCAAGGACACTGACGGCGACGACAAGGCGGACGTGGTGATCCCGATCCTGGATGGCTGGGCGACGGATGACACGCACCACACCGTCGGCGCCTTTGAATTCAGCCCCGGCGGACAGCTTCGCATGCTCGAAGGCGTCGCCATGAGCACCGCCGTCGAAACCCCGTGGGGCCCCTTCCGCAACTTCGGCTCCTCGGGCGGCTATGTCCTCGATCCGCGGTCCCAGAAGATCAGCCACTTCAATACGCCCGGCTACGGCAACCCATGGTGCTACGTCTTCAACGAATGGGGCCAGGGTTTCTGCGGCGACGGCACCGGTGCCAACCAGCACTGGGACACGCCGCTCTCGGGTGCCCAGTATGTTGGCCGAAAAGGGCTCAACCCCGTCTTCAACACCGAGGGCATGCGGCCCGTCGTTGGCAGCGATTTCCTCGTCACACGCCAGTTTCCGGACGATGTCCAGGGCCAGTTCATCTACGCCTGCGTCATCAACATGAACGGCATGCCCCGCTGGACCTTCTCCGACGAAGGCGGCGGCTACAAGGGCGCCCGCGTCCGCACGAACCCCGAGGATCCCAAGACCGCCTTCGACCTGATCAAGAGCACCGAGAAACACTTCCGACCTGTCGATCCGATGATCGGCCCGGACGGCGCCCTGTGGTTCGGCGACTGGGCGAACCCGCTCATCGGCCACATGCAGTACTCGCAACGCGACCCGAACCGCGACCACGTCAAGGGCCGCATTTACCGCCTGATTTACAAGGACAAGCCGCTGCTGAAGCCCGTGACCCAGCACGGCAAGCCGACGAGCGAGATCCTGGACCAGTTGAGCGAGTACGAATGGCGAACCCGCTACCGTGTCCGTGCCGAGCTTCGCAACCGCCCGGAGGCGGAAGTGCTGGCAGCCGCCGCCGCCTGGGTGAGCAAGCTCGATCCGTCGAACCCGGCGTACGATCGCCTCCGCTGCGAAGCTCTCTGGATCCAGCAGGGTCGCCACGCGGTCGATCCCGCTCTGCTGAAGGCCGTGCTCAAAGCCAAGGAGCCAAACGCCAGGGCCGCGGCGGTTCGCATCGCCGCAGACGAGCGGGATTTCCTGCCGGACGCACTCGCCATCCTGAAGGAAGCCTCCAAGGACGTGAACCTTCGCGTGACCGTCGAGGCCTGCCGCGGGCTCAGCTACTTCCCGACCTCGGATTCGATGGCCGCGATCCTGGAGGCCCTGTCTCTCAAGGGCTCCGACTACTTCGTGCAGTACACCGCCGAGGCGGCGCTGACCGCCAACGAAAGCGCCTGGCGAGCCGGTTACCTTGATGGCACGCTGACGAAGGACAAACCCGAAGTGAAGAAGTTGCTCGACACGATCCTCGCGAACCAGAAGAAGGGCCAGCAACTGATCCCCTATCTCCAGATTCTGCTCGGCAAGGATCAGAAGTCCGGCGAGGAACGGAACAAGGCGATGCGGGCCATCGCGGACATGAAGGGCGGCAACGCCACCAACGGCCGGGAGGTCTTCCGTCGGACGTGCATCGCCTGCCACAAGACGCCCACGGGTGAGGGCATGGAGTATGGCCCGAACATGGGCGACGTGGATGGCAAGGGACAGGTCGGCAAGCGGCTGACTCGCGTCAAACTCGTCGAGTCGATCATCGACCCCAATGCTGACGTCGAGCCGAAGTTCCAGTCCACGAAGATCGTGAAGGCCGACGGCAAAACCGTGATAGGGCTGCTGGTGGCCGAAACACCCACGGAGGTCGTGATCTTCGATGGTAAGGTGAAGCAAGCCGTGAAGAAAGAGGACATCGAACTTCGCCAGGTCATCAAGCAGAGCAGCATGCCCGAGGGCATGGGCGGCTCGCTGGCCCCCGTCGAATTCCTGGATGTCATTGAGTATCTGAGTACCCTGAAGTGATTTCGTAGTCGTAACCTGATCTCACCCGCCGCGATGGTGCGGCGGGTGCCCTGAAACAGCTCGTTCGCGCTGCTTACCATCATTCCAGGCGTCGGCACTTCACCTTCCTCAAGCGGCAGCGGCGCCGCGACATCTGCAAAGCGGCGGAGACTCAAGCGGCCACCACCTCATTTTCGACTGTCTGCTTGCTTCCGTGGTGGGATTCATGGTATGCTAGGGTTCCTGCCAGTGGCTCGTTCCCGCCTTGCTGCTCTTGCCCTCCCTGCCTGTTTGGACCATCGCCATGATTTCGATTCGACTCTCTCTCGCGATCGCAGGGTTGCTCTCGTTGTCGATGTCGTCTCACGCCGCCGATCTGGATCCGTCGTCGCTCAAAAACCTGTCCATCGAGACCGGGAACGCCAGAGGTTTTCCCCTGGCCGGCTCCGATGCGTCCAGGCAGCTTGTGGTGACGGCGACGACACCGGAAGGCCGAGACATCGACGCCACCCGCATGGCGACTTACACCGTCGAACCCGCGGACGTCGCAAATGTGGATGAGACCGGTTTCGTGACGCCACGCATGGACGGCAGCGCCACCATCACGGCCACGGTGGGGCCGCACTCCGCGAAAACGAGCGTCACCGTCACGCGGTTCGTCGAGGATGTGCCCGTCCACTTCGTGAACCAGGTGGTGCCCACGTTCACCAAGTTCGCCTGCAATTCGGGCGGCTGCCATGGCAAGGCGGACGGCCAGAACGGCTTCAAGCTCTCACTGCTCGGCTTTGAACCGCAGGAGGATTTCGAGTTCCTGGTGAAGGAAGCCCGGGGGCGTCGCCTCTTCGCGTCGTCGCCTGAGAACAGCTTGCTCCTTCGCAAGGCGATTGGCGTCGCTCCCCACGGCGGCGGCAAGAAGCTCGAATCGGACTCGCCCTTCTATCGCATCCTGCTCCGCTGGATCCGCCAGGGGGCTCCGTACGGCCAGGCCGACGGCGGCGCGGTAGCGAAGATTGAAGTCTTCCCCCGCGAACGACTCCTCGGCCGCAACGGGCAACAGCAACTCCTCGTTCTCGCTCGCCACGCGGATGGTTCCACCACCGACGTGACCCGCATGGCCCAGTTCGAGTCGAACGAAACCAACCTCGCGACGGTCAACAGCAATGGGCTCGTCGCCGCGAAGCAGATCCCGGGCACGGCCGCCATCATGGTTCGCTACCAGTCGCATGTGGATGTCTTCCGCGCCACGGTGCCGCTGGGTGTGAAGGTCGTGAACTTGCCGGAATCGGATTCGTACATCGACAAGCTCGTCTTTGATCGCCTGACGCAACTGGGAATTCCCCCCTCGGCCCTCAGCGATGATGCGTCGTTCCTCCGCCGCGTGACTCTGGACATCGCGGGAAGGCTGCCGACGAAATCCGAGGTGGAGTCGTTCATCGCGGAGTCGGCGAAGGACAAACGAGAAAAGCTCATCGATCGCTTGCTGGCCTCGCCGGAGTATGCGGACTTCTTTTCGCAGAAGTGGAGTTCCGTGCTCCGCAACCGCAGGAAGACGCCGAACGACGACCCGAAGCCGACGCAGGCCTTCCACGACTGGATTCGCAAGAGCCTTGAGGACAACGTGGCTTACGATCACTTCGTTCGCGAGGTGCTCACGGCGAAGGGGCCCGAAGTGGACAGCCCGCCGGTGGTGTGGTTCCGTGAAGTGAAGGACAGCACCACCGCAATGGAGGACGCCGCCCAGCTATTCCTCGGGCAACGTCTGGGCTGTGCGAAGTGCCATCACCACCCCTTCGAGAAGTGGAGCCAGCACGATTACTGGAGCTTCGCGGCCTTCTTCAGCACGATCGACGTGAAGGAGTCGAAGCCCGCGAAGAAGAACAAGGACAAGACGATGGTCCCCGCCGAGCCAGCCCGCGTGGACCTCAAGAACGGCAAGGTGGAGATGATGAACCCCCGCACGAGCAAGCTGGTGCCCGCGGCCGGCCTGGGCGATGCGGTGGCCAAGATCGATGCGGGCGAAGACCCCCGCGGCGAACTCGTCGACTGGATGACCGAAGCCGACAATCCTTACTTCGCGAAGGCCCTGGCGAATCGCTACTGGAAGCACTTCCTTGGCCGAGGGTTGATCGATCCCGAGGACGACATGCGGGCCACGAACCCCGCCACGAATCCCGAACTGCTCGACGCCCTCGCGAAGCATTTCATCGATTCCAAGTACGACCTCAAGAAACTGATTCGCTCGATCTGCACCTCGAAGACCTACCAGTTGAGCGCGGTGCCGAACGAACACAACGCGGACGACTCCCAGAATTACTCTCGCTTCCTGCCCAAGCGGTTGCACGCGGAGGTGCTGCTCGACGCGATCGACGACGTGACCGGAGCGCGGACGAAGTTCAAGAACTCCCCTGCGAACGTGCGGGCGGTGCAACTTCCGGACAACTCCGCGGACTCGTACTTCCTGAGCGTCTTCGGCAAGCCGGACGCCGCCAGCGCCTGCGAGTGCGAGCGAAGCGGCGGCGCAAGCCTGGCCCAGGCCTTGCATATGTTCAACTCCCAGGAAATGATGGCGAAGGTCGGCGGACCGAGGATCGTTGAACTCGTAAAGGACAGCCGCCCCCATGCGGCGAAGCTCGCCGACCTGTACCTGATCGCGCTGAGCCGCAAGCCCACAGACGTGGAGCTGAAGGCCCTGGAGGCGTTCATCACCAAGAAGGGCGACGTGAAAGCCGCGTACGAGGATATCTGCTGGGCGCTTTTGAATACGAAAGAGTTCCTCTTCAACCATTGAGGTTCGGCCTGGTTTTGTTTCATGCCTTACTCGACTCCAGGATTCACTCATGCTCACCATCACCGAATCCGCTCTCTCTCGTCGATCCTTCCTCACGGTGGGTTCGCTCGGCATGGGCGGGTTGTCGCTTCCGGGTCTGCTCGCCGGGCGTGCGTCGGCCAGCGATTCGTCAAGCCTGGCCACCGGGAAGTCCGTGATCTTCCTGTTCCTCCAGGGTGGGCCAAGCCAGTTCGAGACGTTCGACCCCAAGCCGGAAGCGCCCGATGGCATCCGCACCGTCACGGGAACCATCCCGACGAAACTGCCCGGCGTCCACTTCGGAGATCACCTCCCGAAACTGGCAGCCCTCGCAGATAAGGTGACCATCGTTCGTAACTACCAGTCGAACAACAACGGCCACAACATCCAGCCGATCGTCGGGCCGGATTCGCTCAACGCCAACATCGGCTCGCTTTACTCCCGCGTGGTCGGCTCCACACGAGCCAGCACCGGCATGCCTACAAACATCGTCGTCTTCCCCGATGCCGTGGTGAAGGACGTCCTCAAAGGCAATGCCCGTGGCGACATCGTCGCCACCGGTGCCCTCGGTGCGGGTTATGCCCCCTTCCTCCCCGGCAATGGTGGGCAACTTCAGAAGGACCTTCGACTCACCCTGGACAAGGACCGACTCACCGACCGCCAGGCGCTCCGCGCGGAACTGGACAAGCTCACGCAACAGATCGCCCAGGCGGCCGAGCAGAAGCAGATCGACGACCTTCAGCGACAGGCGTATGAGGTGTTGCTGAGCGGCGGAGTGGCAGAAGCGCTCGACCTTTCCAGGGAGGATGCCACCACCCTGGCCCGTTACGAGACCGGGCACCTCTCACGCGATGGAGCCTGGAACAAGGTGAATCGCGGCAAGAAGGGCATGTACAACGGCCACGCCAAGGCGATCGGCAAGCAACTCTTGATGGCTCGCCGACTCTGCGAGGCCGGTTGTGGGTACGTCACGATTCACGATGGCTACGACGGCATCTGGGATATGCATGCCGACAGCAACAACCTGAACATTCGGGATGGCATGCAGGCGTGTGCCCCGGCCTTCGATCATGCCGTGGCGGCGTTCATCGAAGACCTCGAAGCCCGAGGCCTTAGCGAAAAGATCCTGCTGGTGATCAGCGGCGAGATGGGCCGAACGCCACGGATCAACAAGAATGGCGGCCGCGATCACTGGGGCAAGCTTTCCCCCCTGCTCCTCTACGGCGGCGGCGTGCCGCATGGCCAGGTGATCGGCCAGTCGACTCGCGACGGCGGCGAACCCGCAGCCAATCCCGTCGGACCACGAAACCTGATATCCACGATCCTGCACGCCCTCTTCGACGTCGGTCGCCTTCGGGTCGCGCCCAGCCTTGCCCAGGTCGCGAAGCTGGCGGAACCTGCCCCGATCCCGGGCACTTTCTAACAGGCAAATCCTCAGGGCAGCGTCTCGAGGAACTGCTTCAACGCTTCCCGGTACGACGCCGTTGTGGGCGACCCCGCCCACAGGTTGTTGTGATCGCCGCCGCGAATGGCGACGAACGTCTTCGGTTCGTTCGCGGCCTGGAAGAGACGCTTCCCCAGATCAAACGGCACCACGTCATCCGCATCACCATGCGTTTGAAGCAGCGGCCCATGGTAGCGCGCGATCTTCGCTTCCGAATCGAGCCGGGTGCTCATGACCCAGTGCACCGGCAACAGGGGATAGTGGCTTTCCGCGACATCGGGCAGCGAGGTGAACGTGTTCTCAAGGATCAACCCGCGGGCTCCCTCTTTCGCGGCAAGATCGACGGCAATGCCTCCGCCAAGGGAGAATCCCGCCAGCACGATGTCCTTCTCCTGCACTCCCGCCTGCTTCGCCAGCCAGCGTCTGGCCGCGCGAGCATCCGCCAGCACCCCGGTCTCGCTGGGTGTTCCTTCGCTAAGGCCGTAGCCCCGGTAATCGAAGGCCAGCACGGTCGCCCCGGCCTGGTGGAAGCCCTTCATCGCCGCGGCGCAGTTGGTGACATTCCCTCCATTTCCGTGGAGGTAGAGCACCACAGCCCTCGGCTCTGCCGCTTCCAGATACCAGCCGTGAAGCTTCACGCCGTCGTCGGTCAGAATCTCCGCGTCTTTCATCGGGCTCTTGCGGCCATCCCGCCACAGCCCATCCGGAGCACGGTCGGGCTGGAAAACCAGCGAGTTCTCGACGGTGGAGAGACATCCGACGAGTGAAAGGAGTAGCAGGGTCGCCATGGCGAGCCCAACGAATCGGCACATAAAATCAACCTCCCGGGGCCTGGAGAGCCTCGGGGATAACCATCCTCGCCGATGATGACAAGAGCACTCAGATGAGCCTGTCTTCAACCCTCGGCTCCACTGGTAATGTCCTCAAATGGCAATGAGTTTGGGAGCGACTCTTGTGCTGCAAAAGCTGTTCACTTACGATATCATCCGCTTTATGGATGAGGACGCGAACAGTTGCCTGTAGGCAACAAAACATAATTCATGGTGAGAGAATGAGTCATGATCGCCGTCTTGTGGAAATGATCAAAACACATTTCGGGAAGAAATCATCGGGGCAGCTTCAGGAGATCACGCAAGGTAATGATGGTGACCGGTGGTCGAAGGAGGCAATTGAGGCAGCCCAAGAAGTCTTACGAGAACGTCAATACGGGAACGCTCAAGAACCGGAATTCCCGGAGTAGAAGGATCGGCAAGACGATCGGCCTGACGTCTACTACGATCCAAAGGAACTGGCGCTTGGCGTACTGATGGGGATAGTTACAGGGTTTCTAATCATCCGTTACTATCGCAGAATCGAGCAACCGAATCTTCCTGTCCCCTTTGGTTCAAATATGGCCTGGATGGCGATCGAGACCACGGACACGATTGCGGTGGCGGAGGCCCTGGGTTTCAAAGGAATCAATGAAATTCCATGGGGCGAGGGGGTTCAAGCAGCCCATGAGGGAGCTGTTTTTGTTACTCCTCCAGTCGGTGATTGGACTCTAGCCCTTGGCAGCTCGTTATTCTTCGCTTCGGAGAGAACCACCAACGCTTTAAGGTCGCTCCTTGTAAGGTTGGGGCAAAGGTTCCGGGACGTTCAATATTTCAGTAACCTTCGCGATGTCAACTTGTTTGCCTTGGCTCGTGTACGTCGGGGCCGATTGGTTCGAGCGTACAGTTGGTTGGGCTCGCAAAATCGCACGTTGTTGTACGAAGGGTCACCAACGAAGGAAGAACAAGACCTCGGCTTCCGTGTTGGTGAGGGACAGCCGCCCAGAATCGACCTGGGAGAAGGAAGCGATCCAACGCCCTTCACAGAAGACTTTCTACTTCACCTGGCCAATCAGTGGAGCATTGATCCGATGACTTTAAACAGCGAATTCTTCGAGCCTGAACTAGGTCGGCTTGGCCGACTTCAGCTTTAAGCCACAGGCTGCGAAAAACTTCAGCCCTCGAAGGCCATGCTCGCGAAACTGACGCTTTCGTGGCCTTCAGGGTGGACGTATTGCTGATAGTTGAGGAGCTTACCACGTTGCGGCTTGAGGGCTTCAAGGGCGAGATACGTTGGCGGCAGGCCACAGATTCGGCGACGGTCGGCTTCCTCCGCGATCACGTGGTAATAGCCGTTCGCATCTGCCGCTGTGGCCCGTTCGAGGATCTCCTCGTCCTTGAGGCGGCTTCGCTCCAGCGTGGGTGAAGTCACCTTGTGAGAGTCTCCGAATTTGGGCCCGATGTGCGCCAGATCGCCACTGATGATGGTGCACACCGGTTCTCCTGCTTCGGCCTCCGCCAGGCGTACTGCCTCGATCATGCGAGCGACATCCCCGGAATTCCTGGGCGAGACGCCATCTTCAATGCAATCGGCATAGGAACCCACCACCAGCGGCACGATGCGAATCGGGCGAACGTTCGCGAAAAGCGCCTGGAGCAGCACCACCTCGAGCTCGACGGAATGCTCGGGCAGGTGGGCGATCGGGTCGTCGAAGAGACCTTCCCCGTAATGCTTCACGAGCCGATCGATGTACGGTTGGTCCGTCTCGATGACCCCGAGCGGAGTGGCGAAATGCTGCCGGGTGAGAGTGAATCGTTCCGGCGAATAGTGGGACGTGGCAACGATGACGAAGAGCGAAGCGTCCGTGCGTTCCACGAGTTCCTTGAAGCCCCAGCCATAGCAGATGTTGCCGCGCCGGTAGTCCATATGCGGCACCAGCACGGCGCGGAGTCGCTCGCTGCCGCGAGTCGCAATGCGACTGCCCACCTTGGGAAGGCCAGGCCCACCCGGCGCGGTGAAGAGATGCTCGAGTTGGGCGCGGAGCTGATCGGGATCGTCGTCATACGTGCCGAGGCAAATGGCCGGCCGAACGGGGCAGTCGACAAGCGAGCGGAATGAAGGGCCATCGAGCAGCAGGGCCTCGTCCAGCGTGTTCACCAGGTGTCGGAGCGTTTCGAGATCCAGCTTCACGTTTGGCAGGAACTGCTGAGCTTCCTTGAAAATCTCCGCTAACGTTCTTGTGCCATCGAAGTATTGAGATGCCAGATGCAGTGCGACAGCAGAGACATTGACCTGGACGCCGACGCCACGGGGATCGAAGAGTGTGTACATCGTCCCGGCGGGTTTGGCCGAGAGGTCCTGGCGGAGTTGTGGGCGGTCGAGAGTGCTCATGCAGGCCATTGTACACGAGCCAGAATCGAACAATTTCCCTCAGTTCTTTCCCTTTCGTCCATCCGCGAACTAGACTTCGACATTGCTCCGAATGGCCCAGGCGGAAGGTTCGATGATTGACGCCAGTTCTTCCACAAATCCTCACGGATCTCTCGCGGAGACGCCTGTCCCGATTGGCCAGACGGATCCGGCTGCCCTCGCACGGCGTGTGAAGCAACTCAATGCCGAGGTTGCGGACCTGCAAACCAGGCTCGCGAATGCCGAGGAGGCACGGCTTCGCGCCGAGACCGAATGGCGGCGGAATGCGGTTGTCGACGACCTGACGGGGCTGCACACACGCCGAGCGTTCCTGATGCTCACAGACCTGGCGTGGAAGTTCGCCCGCCGCGGCGGGGTTCGTTGTGCCCTGATGTACGCGGACGTCGATGGTCTGCAAAAGGTGAACATGATGAAAGGATGGTCGGCCGGGGACGACCTCTTGCGATCGACAGCACGGGTGCTCCGCCAGACGCTTCGCGATGCGGATGTGGTGGCACGAGTCTCTGGCGATGAGTTCGCTGTCTTCGGCCTCACGGGTGAAGGCTCAGCCTCCATGCTCATCTCACGCTTGCAGGATGCGATCGCTCAACAGAATCATGAGATGCCGCTGGAAATCCCGGTGGCACTCTCCGTGGGGGCGATCGATGTGCAGTGGTCCGGTTCCGTGACGCTGGAGACGCTCCTCTCCGAGGCGGAGCGTGCGATGCATCAAGGGAAGCGCCGCCGCAAGGAAGGTTCGACGTTCTGATCCGCCGGACCACTCGAGGGACTTCGCTTTCCCGCGACGTAGCGGAGCGCGAGAACCAGGCCACGCCGCCGCGAGGTGGTTTCATCAGCAACGGTGGCTCGCCCCGCGTCGTGGCTACTCCTAAAACTGAACATCGCGAATCCAAGTGAACCCTACCTGGCACCTCAGGCTGGTGCACTGTTCCCTTTTTCCCAGGATCACTCTCCATGAAACGGACCGTGGCACTCCTCGCATTTCTCACTCTGTTCTTCCACTCGGCCTCGGCGGGTGATGTCAGCACCTTCGCCGGCACGGGTGTGAAGGGCTTCTCGGGCGATGGCGGCCCTGCGGACAAAGCCCAACTGAACAATCCCTTCGCCGTTGCCCGTGGGCCGGATGGCGCCCTTTACATCTGCGATGTCGACAACCACCGCGTTCGACGAGTCGCTCAAAATGGGACGATCTCCACCTATGCGGGCAGTGCGAAGAAAGGCTACTCCGGCGATGGCGGCCCCGCGACCGAGGCGGCTCTCAACCAGCCATACGAACTCGCCTGGGACGAGTCAGGTAATCTGTACTTCGTCGAGATGGTGAACAACATCGTTCGCAGAGTGGACGCGAAGACTGGCATCATCTCGACCGTCGCCGGGACAGGCGGCAAAGGCTTCGGCGGCGATGGCGGCCCTGCGACCAAGGCGCTCATGAGTGCCCCGCACAGCCTTGCCTTCGATGAAGCCGGCGATCTTTATGTCTGCGATATCATCAACCACCGCATCCGGAAGATTGACATGAAGACCGGCAACATTTCCACCTGGGCGGGCACAGGACTAAAGAAGACCTCGCCCGACGGCTCCCAGATCGATGGCTGCTCCCTGCATGGGCCTCGTGCCCTCGCTTTCGCGGCCGATGGCACGCTGTGGCTTGCTTTACGAGAAGGCAACGCGGTGCTGAAACTGGACCCGAAAGCGGGCACTCTCAAGCGCATCGCAGGCATGGGCAAGTCCGGCTTCAGCGGCAACGGCGGCCCCGCCCTGGAAGCCGCGCTCGCGGGGCCGAAGTGCGTCGGCCTGGATGCCAGGGGGAATGTTTACCTCGCGGACACGGAGTCGCACTCCATCCGCATGATCGACATCGCGAAGGGAACTCTCGAACTGCTCGTCGGCGACGGCAAAAATGCGGACGGCCCCGACGGCCCCGCGTTGAAGTGTCGACTCGCCCGCCCGCACGGGGTCTTCGTCGAGAAGGACGGCTCCGTCCTGATCGGCGACAGTGAAAACCACCGGGTGCGGCGGCTTCGCCCGTGAGCGCGGCATCCTCAACTTCGATTCGCCTGTTCCCCGACTTACTTTCAACTGGACTTAGCGGAAGAAGACCCAGGTCATGACCAGGTAAATCGGCCCCAGGATCACCGCGGCCCAGGCGACATAGCCGAAAAGCGATGGCATCCGATAGGCGTTGCCCTCGGCGATCGCCTTCACCATGAAGTTCGGGCCATTGCCGATGTAGCTATTGGCGCCCATGAAGACCGCCCCACAACTGACGGCGGCGAGGAGGTCCGGTCTTGCCGCCGCCAGGGCCGCGAAGCCCTCCGGGGGAGCCGCGAGCGTGGCCATGGTGAGGTAAGTCGGTGCGTTGTCCAGGCATGACGACAACAGCCCCGTGACCCAGAAGAACTGCCAGGGCTCGGTGACGCCAAGCGAGCCACCATGTTGCTTCAGCAAGGCGAGTGCAGGAGTCATCGTCACGAAGATTCCCGCGAAAAGCACCGCCACCTCGGCCATCGGCCCCCAGGCAAAATCGTTCGCCTCACGGAGCGGCTTCGACGTGAATCGCATCGAAACCAGGATGCAGACCACGAGCCAACATTCGACCACCGGGAACGGCGTATACTTCTTGCCAAGCACCCCGATAGCGACGAGCACGAGCAGCGGTCCGTTCAGCTTCCAGCCTTCGATTCGCAACTTCTCGGGGGCCTTAACGCGAAGCGACTCGGGGCGTTCGTCACGAGCGAATCGCTTGTCGATGATCGCGAAAAGCAGGAGGAGAATGCCATTCATCATCAGCCACTGGGGCCACAGCGAGAGTGTCCAGAAGAAGTCGACGCCGCCGAGGAAACCGAGGAACAGCGGCGGATCGCCCAGGGGCGTGAGAAGCCCGCCCGCATTGCTGACGATGAAGATGAAGAACAGTGGGACATGGCCACGCCGTCGACGGCGCGCATTGATCCGTAGCATCGGGCGAATCAGCAGCATGCTGGCACCCGTGGTGCCGATGAAGTTCGCGAGAATGGCGCCGGTGAGCAGGATCGACGAGTTCACGAGCGGCGAAGCGGAGAGGGCCCCCCGGATGACGAGACCGCCCGCGATCACGTAGAGAGCCGTGAGCATCAGGATGAACGAGACATAGTCCTGAAGTTCGTGAAGAAGCGCGCCCACACCGTGGGGTTGAAGGCTGAGGTAAAATGCCGTCGGCAGGGAAAGCAGCAGTGCGACAAGCGCCTTGTTGCGATGCTCGCCCAGTGCGGTCGCGGCCGGGTGGCGATGCCACCAGTGCCCGGCCACGAGCGGTAGAATCGCGATGGCCGCCAGCAACAGCACGAAGGGTAGCGCTGCCACCGGCGCGACGTGCACCGCGGCCGCGGCGAGTAAGTTTCCGGCCATGCGCACCTCGATGCGATCGGGCGAAAGCAAGGCCACAGTCTACGGCGGCCGCCAACCTGCGACAACGCCGCGACTCTCGCCAGGCGGGGAGTACAACACCTTCATGAAGCCCATGCCGATGCGGAAGTTCGCCGCGATCGTTCGCCGAGTTCTCGAGACGCTGCCGGAAGAGATCAAGCAGTTTCTCGAGAATGTCGTCATCGATGTCGAGGAACAACCCTCGGTCGAGTTCCTCCGCAAGGCAGGATTCTCCAAAGAAGAGATCGAAGCCGGCGCCACGGTTTACGGGTACTTCATGCCCTTCGAGAATCTCATGGCTTCGGACATGCTGGAGAATCCGGATCGCATCCTGATCTTCCGTGATCCGCTGGAAGAGGACTTCCCGAACCCCGGCGACCTCCGCATCGAGATTCGCAAGACGGTGGTACACGAAATTGCCCACCACTTCGGCTGGTCGGACCGTGATCTGGAACGTTTCGACGACAATCCCGATCCGTTCCAAGATTGAAACGGCCTGTTCATCCTGGCGATGCTGTTCGATAATCGAAGTATGAGCGAAATGCCCGTGCACCTCTCGTATGATCGCGGCACCGTCCTGGTCGGCGGTGGCCCCGAGGGGTTCGACTACTCCACGCTGCCCGGCGTCCTCTTCGACCCGCGGACCTCCACATATCGTGCCCAGGGTCGGCATTATCGCTCGATCGTCGAACGCCTCCTGTCCCAGAAGCTGGCGTACACGGACTCGGCTCGCGGTTGGGACAACGCCCCAACGCAGTGGAAGATGAACGCCGAGCGCGAGCCACGCGACTACCAGATCGACGCTCGCGATACCTGGATCAAGACCGGCCGCCGCGGGGTGGTGGTGCTGCCGACGGGCACGGGGAAGACGTTCGTGGCCTTCCTGTGCATCGAGAAGATCGGCCGACCGACGCTGGTGGTGACGCCCACGATTGACCTGATGAATCAGTGGTACAGCGAGCTTTCCAAGGTCTTTGGCATCGAGGTGGGCCTCGTGGGCGGTGGCTACCACGAGTTCAAGCCGCTCACCGTGACCACGTACGACTCTGCGTTCCAGCGGCTTGAGCAGTGGGCCAATCGCTTCGGGTTGCTGGTGTTCGACGAGTGCCATCACCTGCCGGGCCCGTCGTATTCGGAGGCCGCCATCGCCGGGCTGGCACCGTTCCGACTCGGGCTGACGGCAACCCCGGAACGCGCCGACCTCGGCGAGGATCGTTATCCGGAACTGATCGGGCCGATCGTCTATCGGCTGGACATCAACGACCTGGCGGGCGAGTTCCTCGCCGACTATGTGGCCCAGCGTGTTTACGTCGATCTTTCCCCGGAGGAGGAGGAACTTTATCGCACCTCCCGCGAGGAGTATCGCCAGTTTGTGAACGACAACCGCATCTCGCTGGGCGGCCCGAACGGCTGGCAGAAGTTTATCTTCGAGGCGAGTCGAACCCCCCAGGGCCGGGCCGCATTGCGGGCGCATCGCCTGGCGAAGCGAATTGAACAAGGGGCTTCCGGCAAGTTCAAGGAACTCGAACGCATCCTGGAACGGCATCCACGGGAACGGGCGATCCTCTTCACCGCGGACAATGCCACGGTCTATCGCATCGCCAGGCAATACCTCGTCCCCGCGATCACTCACCAGACGAAAGCCAAGGAACGCAAGCAAATCCTCGAGCGAATCCACTCGGGCGAATATACCGTGGTGGTGACCAGCCAGGTGCTCAACGAAGGCGTGGACGTGCCGGCGGCGGGCGTCGGCGTCGTGCTTTCCGGCACGGGCAGCACGCGCGAGAACGTTCAACGGCTTGGTCGGCTCCTCCGCAAGCATGGCGACAAGCAGGCCGTGCTTTACGAACTCGTCGCTCGTGGCACCGCCGAGGAGTTCGTCAGCGAACGGCGTCGGCAGCACCGTGCGTTCGGAAATGGATAACTCCGCCGCCGAACGCGATATGATGGATCACACAGATTTCTCTCTTCGGGTGAGTCATGGATTTTCCTCTCCCGCCAGTGGGCGAAGGGCTGATCGAAGTCGAACTGGTTCGCTGGCTCGTGAACGTGGGCGACCACGTCCGCCGAGGCCAGGGGCTCATGGAAGTGCTTTCGGACAAGGCTACCATGGAAGTGCCCGCGCCGTTTGAAGGCACCATCACGCACCTGACGGCCGTGCCCGGCTCGAAGATCACCGTGGGGAACGTGGTGCTGTCGTTCGCCCCGGGCAACGGCGCAAAGGCGATCCCGCCTGGCACCGTGAGCCCCGGAGCGACGCTCTCCGCCTCGGTCGCGGCGTCGGTGGCGACCGCTCCCACAAAAGCCGTCGCCTCGAACGGCTCGAACGGTTCACCCACGAGCGAAGTCTCGTCCCCGCTGCCGCCGGCGGCGCCTTCCGTGCGGCTCCTCGCTCGCCGCTTTGGCATCGACCTCACACGCATCGTCGGCACCGGCCCGCACGGGCGAATCTTGTTGGACGACCTCGCTCCGTTTCTCGCGAGGCCGAACACGACCGCTTCGATGGCTGCCACGAAACTTGAGCCGCCCGTACTCGACCTTGGTACGTCGGGGACCGTCGTCAAGCTTGCGGGCATTCGCCGCAAGATCGCCGACCACATGCTGGCCTCGAAGAAGCACATCCCGCACTACTCGTACATCGACGAGTGCGACTTCACCGATCTGGTCCGCCTTCGCGATCAGCTTCGCGAACCGTTTCAGAAGCAGGGTGTCAAGCTCACGTACCTCGCGTTCCTGGTCAAAGCCGTGGCCCGGGCGCTCAAGGCCGTGCCGATCGTCAACGCTTCGTACGACGAGTCCAAGGAAGAGATCTCGCTTCACTCGCACTATCACATCGGCATTGCTGTCGCCGCCAGGGCCGGGCTGTTCGTGCCTGTGATTCACGACGCGGACAAGAAGGACGTGTTCACGATCGCCCGCGACATCGAGCGACTCAGCGGCGACGCGAAGGCCGGTAAGTCCAAGCTCGACGACCTCCGTGGCGGCACCTTCACGATCACGTCCGTCGGCAATGTCGGCGGCCTGATCTCGACGCCAATCATCAACCATCCCGAGGTCGGGATCATGGGTCTGGGCAAAGTCGTGAAGCGACCAATCTACGACGCCGCGGGGAACCTTCGCCCCGCGGACATGGCGTACCTGTCCTTCTCGTTCGACCACCGCATTGTCGACGGCGCGATCGGTGCAACCTTCGGAAACGCGGTGGTGAGGCAGTTGCAGGCCCCGGCGGTATTACTAATCGCAGAATGAGGCGAGATCACGCTGGATCTCATCGATAAGTCAGGTTGTCCATCGACATCATGAAGCACACGATCTTCTTCCCCATCGCCCTGCTCTTCCTTTTCGCGCTCAACCAAGCTCTGCGCGAGAATAACTTCCAGGATTTCTTCATCTATCGTGCCGGCGCCGACATGGGCCTTCATGGCGAATCGCCTTACGACACCGCGAAGTTGAAGGTCCGCATCCTCGATCAGTATCCCGGCGAAGACGGCCTTGCGAACAATGCAGGCTTCTTCCAACCCCCGGGCGGCATCGTTGTCTTCTCTCCGTTCGCGATGCTGCCTTACCCCGTTGCGAAGGTCGCGTGGGCAGTCGTCAATGCCCTGGCCGCGTGGGCGGTGCTGCTGCTGATGCGAACCTTCGCGGACCCGCCTGGCACAGCCGATCCAACTCGCCCGCTCGCCGCTCTTGTCATCGCGATCGCGATCTGCCTGAACTTCCTCACGATCGCCCTGATCGTCGTCGGGCAGACGACGCTCCTGCTCGTCGGTTGCGTGGCGGCGGGGCAGTGGTGCTTCGAGAAGGGACGACCTTTCGTCGGCGGCCTGCTTTGGAGCATCGCCTTTGTGAAGCCGCACATCGCCCTGCCCTTGATCCCGCTCGCGTGGTACCTGGGCGGCCGGCGTCGCGGGCTCGGAGTGATCACCGCGGTGGGGTTGCTCACACTCGTCGGTTGCCTGCTTGCGGGGAGCTCGCCGCTATTCCTGCGGGAATACCTGGATTTCCTGGCCTCTTCGCACAAGTCGGTGCAGTTCAACAAGGCCGAGTGCAACACGCAGATCACAAGCTGGAATCGCATCCTCATCGCCGCGGGCGGCCCGGTGATCGAACTCACCGCGATCACGACGCTCGCAGGCTACCTCGTGTGGTACGGTTTCGTCGCCGCTCGGTGTGCGATCACCCGCCAGTGGCCTTCGCCCGCGTGGGCCCTCGCAGCCTCCGCGGTCGGAGCGCTCGTCTGTTGTCAGGTGCTGGGATACGAAGTCTTCCTCCTCGCACTGGTGATCCCCTACCTCCGCGATCTCTTCCGCGATGGGCAGCGAGTCGTGCCCGTCCTCGTTCTGCTCCTGATGGGCGTTCAACTCGTGCCGTTCGATTTCGAGCATCTCAAGATCACGGCCCCACGCGCCCTGGCCGTGGCCGGCGTGGCGGGGCTTGTGCTGTGGGGCCCGCTCCGTGCTTCTTCAGCTTCGCGTCGATGATCGTCGTGGAAATGGCCCTGATTCCAAGGAGTTCCTCTCACCGTCGTCGGCGAAGAAAGGGGAACGAACCATGACCAGTACCTCTCAGGAACTTCGGCAGCGGCGGGTGACGTTGAAGAGAGACGATCCGGACGCGTATCCATCGGTGGCATTTTCTCTTCGCTAAAGATAGGATGGTTCCGCTTCATCCAGGTGGGTCTAAAGACGTGCAAGGCCAGTGGGAGTTGCCAAGGCGATACGCAGGAAGAGATTGACCACAGAGTCACAGAGATTGGAGGGAGGAAGACAAAAAACAGGTGGTGCGTTCGACAAGGATAACGCGTTCGAATGACGCCAGAACGCTGACAGATCCTTTCTCTGAATCCCTTCTTTCTCTCACTCTCAACTCTGTGTTTTTTGTGACTCTATGGTAAGTTTCTTTCTTCCGCTCGCCCAAGACGTTTGAACACACGAGGCGGCCAACCCCTGCGCCCATGCGGGGAGCGAAGGGCCCTGTTCAATACGCCGCCCGTACTCCGAGATTATCAGCGGCCCAGGAACCACTTCATCAAGTGCCAGCCGGGGTCGAAGGCGATCGGTCCGGTCGCGGCGGTTACCTCGTCATAGCTCGACTGGCCCGCTGCGGCGATACCGCGACCTGCCGCCGCGAAGGGGACGGCCCCGTGTGCGTGGGCGCGGGTGCGAAGCGTCGTGCGGTGGTCCGGCTCTACCAGGATGCGGTAATCGCCATACCTTGGCAGCGCCGCCAGCAGTGGGCCGACGATGTGCTCGTCGATCCGTTCCAGGGCCTTCACTTTCTCGTCAGCCCGGCCTTCGTGTGAGGCTTCGTCCGGAGCTTCCACATGGACGCAGACGAGGTCGAACGCACCCAGTGCCTCGACCGCGTAACGACCCTTCGCGGCATAGTCCGTATCCAGATATCCGGTGGCCCCGGGGACATCAATGCGATGCCAGCCGAGAAGCACGCCGACGCCGCGGACGAGATCGACCGCGGAGATGATCGCTCCTCGTATGCCGTAGGTCTCCATGAAGGGCGTCACCTGCGGGGCCTTGCCGTGGCCCCAGAGCCAGATCTGCGTCGCGGGTTTTTTGCCCTCCGCGATTCGCCGCAGGTTCGTGGGGTGCTTCGCGAGAATCGCCTGGCTCGCTTCCATCAGGTCCACAAGCATTTCCCGCCCTGGCCCATGAGGAAGGTGATCCGCGACAGGCTTATCGGGAATATCGTGTGGCGGCTGGGCCTTGGTGCCTTCAAGAGGGCAGCTGCCACCCTTGCCTCGCCAGACGAGGATATTGCGATACTGCACACCCGCGTGGAACTCCAGAACGCCGCCGTTGACCTCGCGGCCACCGAGTTCCTTCTGGATCGTGTGCATTAACTCTCGGCCATCTTCACTGGAGATATGCCCCGCGGTGAAGTCCCGCATGTTTCCGTCGGGCACATACACGAGGTTGCACCGCACGGCCCAGTCGTAGGGCCCGAGGTGGATGCCCATCGCGGCGGTCTCGAGCGGTGCCCGGCCCGTGTACACCGCCAGCGGGTCGTATCCGAAGAGCGAGAGCGTCGCAACATCCGACGCCGGCGTCAGCGATGGCGGCACGTTGTTCGACAGGCCGCAGACACCCCCCTGCGCCACGCGATCCATGTTCGGCAGGTGAGCCGCCTGTAAAGGCGTCTTGCCGCCCAGGGATTCCACCGGTTCGTCCGCGCAGCCGTCGGGGATAATGATGGCGTATTTCATGGGGGAGATTGTAAGCTGAGCGAGACTGCCTGGCGAGCGTTCAGGAAATCGAAA
>Ga0105046_10003567_pt1 | contig 24692 bp, 18 predicted proteins | sample MAT03_FD_78385 | JGI IMG/M metagenome (GOLD analysis project Ga0105046, IMG submission 78385) | Freshwater microbial communities from Lake Fryxell liftoff mats and glacier meltwater in Antarctica - MAT-03 (megahit assembly) | ecosystem: Environmental > Aquatic > Freshwater > Ice > Liftoff...
GGGACGAATGTGGCGAACGGCGGAAACGCCAATCCAGGCAGCCCGGCTCCGCCCGGTGGTGGCGGCGCCGCGGGCCTTGGCGAAGGCTTCGCCTCGTGTGGCACCGGCGGGACCGGTGGCGACGGCGACCCCGGCACCCCCGGTCCCGCCGGCGCCGGCGCAGCCTCCTCCGCGCTGGGCACGCTTTCCTCGTCAGGCCTCGTCCCCGCGTCAGGCGGCGCTGGCGAGCCCGGCACCCCCGGCGCGGGCGGCGGTGGCGGCGGAGGCGCGAACCTTTGCACGACCGGGCTGCTCGGCGCAGGCCCCGCAGGTGGGGGTGGCGGCGCGGGCGGCTGCGGCGCGCAGGGCGCACCCGGTGGCGGCGGCGGCGCCAGCATCGCGCTCGCCTCCGTGAACGCGACAGTCACGCTGAGCGAGGTGACCCTCACCACCGGCCAGGGAGGCCAGGGCGGCGATGGCGCAGCGGGTCAGGCCGGGCAGCTGGGTGGGGATGGCAACGTGCAAGGTGGCATTGGCGCGTGTCCCGGCGGCAACGGAGGCGACGGCGGACAGGGCGGCTCCGCCGGCGGCGGCCGCGGCGGCCACTCTCTCGCCATTGCCTACGCGGGCACCGCGCCAACGACCGACGAGACCGTGACGCTTGGCTTCGGCGAGCCCGGCGCAGGCGGCGACGGCGGCGTGGGCGTCGATGGCCCCAACGTCGGCGGCGTGGGCGCCATCGGCGAGGCCGGCGCGATGCTGGAGCTGGCCGGTGAGTAGCAGGCCGCCGCCGCCGACCGATCCGATCGACGCCGAGGTCGACAAGATCGCCGCCCAGGCCGTGGTCGGCCTCGACGGCCTGCTCCCCAGGGAGGAGCTGCAAAACCTTGAGATCTTCATCACGGTGACGCTCGCGACGCAGGGCGAGATGCGACGCATCATGCAGATGATCGTGGCGAGCCGGTCCGCTGCCGCGGGCGGCGTGGTCGACGTCAGCCAGGTCGAGACCCCGGGCAAAAAAGTCTGAGCCGGTCTGCGCATCCGCCGATGCACGACTTCACCATCCCCCCGAGACAGCGGCGATGAGCCCTCCGATCCCCCGCACCAAGCCGCTCCCCCCCGCCGGATCGGAGAACGGCACCGAGAAGCTGCCGGTCGAGCCTGCGCCAGACTCCTACGCCGCGCGGTACGCGGCTGCGTTCGCATCCGACGGCGCCGGTCCACGCTCGCCCGATCTGCCCCCGACCGAGGAGCTTCCTCCCGAGGCTTTTGCGCCTGAGCCGAGCGACCTCGACGAGACGTTGCGCATCCCGACTTCGGACTTCTCTGCAATATCTGGCGAATTGCCATATGACCCGCCGGTGGACCCCGAGCCCATGACCCTCGAGCGCTACGCCGCGATCGGCGCTCAGCTCGCCGCCGGCGACCAGCGCGAGGTGCTCGCGCGCCTCGGCGTCACGCGCGACGCGTGGGTGATCGCGATGAGCGAGATGGCGCTGCGCTTCAAGGCGGAGCCCGATCTCGAGGCGCAGTACCACCGGCTCATGCGCGAGTTGCTCGGGCTCACGAGGCCGGTGTGATGCTGGGCGCAGCTCGCTGCGGCATTTCCGCGCTCATCGCCTGTAACCGCGTCGGAAGGAGGAACCTCTGATGCTGTTGGACGACGTATGGCGACCCGCCGTGGACGCCACCACGATGGCCGCGTGGCATGGCTTCAGCCCGGCGGCGCCACGCTTCACGTTCATAGGCAAATCGCGAATTTTCGGCTGGCCTGGCTGGTTGCGCACTCTCATCTTCATGACGAGCACTCCCGCGCTGGTTGTTCTCGCAACCGATCTTCGTCGTTTCGAGACGTCCGGGATCGGCACCGCCGTCACGTTGCTCCTCGCCGTGCTCGCAGGCGCGGCGCTCGCGGTCGCACCGACGACGCTGGACGTGACCTGCGACGTCCTGACCATTCGCTGGCTCGGGCTGGCGCGCCAGGTGCCAATCGACGACCTCACGGTCGAACCGACCACGCAGGCGGAGTTGTCGCGCCACCTGAGCATGGAGCACTTCGCAGCCGTCTGCCTTCGGTTGCGAAATGGTCGCGCCGTCAGGGTTCGCTTCGGAAAGATGCAGCATCAGCTCGCGCACCGCGACGCGTTCGTCCACCTCATCGGTGCGGCGCAATGGGCCCGCGCCGCCGCCAGGCACGGGTGGTGCTGAGCGTGAAGGCTCCCCGTCGACCTGGGCCGGACGCCGTCAAGCCAGTGATGAAGACCGGCGAAGTTGCCATCGCCTGGCCCGGCAGGCCCGCCGAAACGCCCGAGGCCGCAGAGTGGAGGGCAAAGCCGCCGCCGCCCGCTCCCGGCCCGGCTCCGGCCCGGCTCCCGCTGCCGAGCCGCCACCACTCAGATGCTCGCACTTGACGAGGACGGGCACGGACAGGCCCTTGGCGATTCTCTCCAGCGAAACGAGAGGTGTGCGGCCGATGTGATGGAGCACGCCATTCGATGTGGCGCTCACCGGGAGTCCGCCGCGCCCGCACTGAGGGCCCGTGTTATTCGCATGTCATGGATCATGGACGCGCTTGCCCGCGATGACCAGGTAGAGCGCCGGCAAGACAAACAGCGTGAGGAGCGTCGCGGAGATGACCCCGCCGATGACGACGGTCGCCAAGGGTCGCTGCACCTCGGCGCCGACATCGGTCGCCAATGCCATCGGGACGAATCCCAGCGCGGCCACCAGCGCGGTCATGAGGACCGGTCGTAGCCGCTGGTCGGCGGCACGCCGGACGGCCAGACCGATGGGCAGCCCCTCGGCCTGGAGCTGGCGAACGGTGGAGACGAGCACCATGTCCCCGAGGACCGAGACGCCGAACACCGCGATGAACCCTACGCCGGCCGAGACGCTGAACGGGATGTCGCGCAGGGTGAGGGCGAGGATGCCGCCCACCGCCGCGAAGGGGACGCCGAGAAAGACGCGCCCGGCGTCGCGCACCCGACCATAGGTCGCATACAGCAGCGCGAAGATCAGGGCGAGCGCGATCGGCACCACGATCAGCAGGCGCTTCTGGGCGCTGGCCAGGTGCTCGAACTGTCCGCCGAAGCGGGTGTAATAGCCGACGGGCAGCGTGACCTTGGCGTCGATCGCGGCCATCGCTTCGGAGACGAACGAGCCGACGTCGCGGCCCCGCACATTGACCTGGACGATCATGCGGCGCTTGGCCCATTCGCGCTGCACGCTGGCCGGGCCTTGCACCACCTCGACGCTGGCGAGGCTGCCGAGGGGAACGCGGTCGCCGCCCGGGCTGCCGACGAGGACCCGACGGAAGGCGTCGGCGTCGAGGCGATAGCTGTCTTCGAGTCGCACTGCGATCGGGAACCGTCTCTCCCCTTCCTGCAGCTCTCCCACTTCGAGGCCGCCCATTGCGGTGACGACGTCGAGAACATCGGCGGCAGCGATGCCGTGGCGGCCCGCTGCCGCGCGGTCGACCACGACCTGGAGGGTCGGCTTTTCGGTGGATTGCTCGATGACGACGTCGGCCGAACCTGGAATCTCCTTCAGGACGGCTTCGATCTCGCGAGCCTTGGCCTTGAGCTGGGCGAGATCGTCACCGAAGAGCTTGACCGCCACGTCGGCGCGCACGCCGGCGACCATCTCGCTTACCCGCATCTCGATGGGCTGGGTGAAGACCATCCGCATCCCAGGAAACCCGTCGAGCTCCTTCTGCATGGCCGTCACCAGCTCGCCCTGGGTGCTGGCGCGCTTCCAGTGGTCGCGTGGCTCCAGCGTGATGAACACGTCGGACAGCTCCACGCCCATGGCGTCGGTTGCGACTTCGGCGGTGCCAGTGCGCGTCCAGATGTGCTCGATCTCGTCAGGAAAGGCGGCGAGCAATGTGACTTCGATCTGGGAGCCGTAGCGAACGCTCTCTTCCAGCGAGATGCTGGAAGCCCGGATCGTGTTGATCGCAATGACGCCCTCCGAAAGGCGCGGCACGAACTCGCTCCCCAGCCGCGGCGCCAGCAAGAGGCCGCCAGCGAGGGTGCCCACCGCGAAGCCCACGACGATGATGGGCCGGCGCAGGAGGCCGGTCAGGAGCCACCGATAGGCGCGCCGTAGCCCGCGAACGAGTAGAGGGTCCCGGTGACTGACCTTGCGCGGCAGGATGTAAGTGGCCAGCGCCGGAATCACCGTGAGCGACAGCAGCATCGAGCCGAAGAGGGCGAAGAGCATGGTCAGCGCCATCGGACGGAACAGCTTGCCCTCGGTGCCTTCGAGCAGAAGCACTGGCAGATAGACGATGAAGATGATGAGCTCGCCGAACATCGTCGGCTTGCGCACCTCGATCACCGCGTCGCGGATGACATCCTCCTTGCTCTTGCCCGACGTGTCTTCGCCGAGGTGACGCATGGCGTTTTCGACCTGGATGACGGTGCTATCGACCACCAGCCCAAAGTCGATGGCGCCCAGGCTCATGAGGCTGCCCACAACGCCCAGGCGCAGCATGAGCGACGAGGCGACCAGCATGGACAGGGGTATGGCGAGCGCCACCAGCAAGCCGGCGCGTGGGCTGCCGAGGAAGAGGAAGAGGACCGCAATGACCAGCGCGGCGCCTTCGATCAGGTTGTTGCGCACCGTCTTCAGCACGCGGTCGACCAGATCGGTGCGAGCGTAGACCGGCAGGGCGGTGATGCCCGCGGGGAGGCTCTTCTTCACTTCCTCCAGGCGCGTGGCGAGACGCGTCGTCACGTCGTGGCTGTTTTCGCCGAGCAGCATGAAGCCGAGGCCGAGGACGACCTCGCCCTTGCCTTCGGCGGTGACCGCGCCGCGCTTGGTCTCGCGACCGATCGCGATGCGTGCTACGTCGCGCACCCGAATGGGGACACCCTTTTCGCTAGCGATGACAATCTCGCCGAGCTGGGCCGGCTCGGTGACCAATGCGCTGCCCTGCAGCTGGTAGGCCTCGCCGGCGCTTTCGAGCGTGCCGCCGCCGGCGGTCCCGTTGTTGCGTTCGAGCGCATCGACTAGCTGTCGAAGCGACAGCCCCCGCGATTGCAGCGTGGTCGGGTCCACCACGACCTGGATCTGCCGCTCGTCGCCGCCCCAGGTGTTGACCTCGGCGACGCCAGCGACCGATCGCATCTGCGGCGCGACGATCCAATCGTGGGCGGTGCGCAGCTCGGCGAGCGACTTGCCTTCACCGCGAATGAGGTAATGAAAGACCTCGCCGAGACCCGTCGCGACCGGGCCGAGTCGTGGCCGCTCGACCCCCGCAGGCAATGCGACGTTTCCGATGCGCTCGGCGACGACCTGGCGCGCAAGATAGATGTCGATACCGTCCTCGAAGACGATGGTGAGCTGCGACAGGCCGCTGCGCGACATCGAGCGGACTTCCACCAGGCCCTTGAGCCCGGAGATCGCCTGCTCGATCGGGGCGGTGATCTGCCGCTCGATCGCAAGCGGACCCAGCGTTCGAGCCACCGTGTTGACCTGCACCTGCACCGGCGTCGTGTCGGGGAAGGCGTCGATGGGCAGCGCGCGAAACGACAGAACGCCGCCCACCACGAGCGCGAGAGCGCCGAAAAGCACGACGAGCCGATGGCGGATCGACCAGCCGAGAACGGCCTCGATCATCGCTCAGTCCACCGTGCAGCAGCCGGCGCCGATGCTGTCTTTCGAGGTCTCGGTCTTGAGGAGGAAGGCGCCTGTCGTGACGACTTCCTCCCCCGACTTCAATCCCTCGCTGAGGACCGACTCGGCGCCCCGGCGCTGGGCCACGGTGACGTGGCGCACCGCGAAGGACAGCTCGCTCTCCCGGACGAAGACGAAGGGTATGCCGGCCGTCTGGACCGCAGCGCTGGGGACGGTCACCGCGTCGACGGGCGCCTTGCCGAGCACGGCGGCGCTTCCAAACATGTTGGCGCGCAGGCGGCCCCCGGAATTGTCGAGCGACGCGCGCGCAATGGCGGTGCGGGTATGGGCGTCGACCTCGGGTGCGAGCGAAGCGACCGCTGCGCCGAAGGACTCGCCGGGCAGCGCCGCGAACGTGACGACGATGGCAGCGCCGACTGCCAACTGGCCGATGTCGGCCTCCGGCACGTCGAGCTCCGCCCATAACGTCCTGGCGTCGACGATCTGGAAGAGGATCTCCTCCGGTCCGACCAGCGCGCCCATGGCGACGGCACGCTTGGCGACGACGCCGTCGATCGGGCTGGTCAGCGGATAGCTGGATCCGCCGCCTGCGCCGGCGCCGAGGACCATCAGCCCGCTCGACAGCGCGCCGACGTCGGCGCGCGCGTCCTCGAGATCGCGCTCCGCTTCGAGGCTTTGTTTGCGTGAGGCCGAGCCGTCGCGCTCCAGAACGGCGATGCGCGCGACCTGCTGGTCGGCGACGGCGAGCCGCTTCTGCGCGGCGACGAGTCGGGCGCGATCGGCGCCCACCCCAGCGCTCTCCACGATGACCAGCGTGTCGCCCTTCTTCACCGGCATGCCGAGGTCGACCAGGACCTTGCGCACGACGCCGGGGGATCGCGCATTGATCTCGGCGGTCTTGGTGCCGTCGTAGGCGAGGCGCGCCGGGACGTTGAGCTTGGCGCCATCGGTCGAGGGCGTAGCTCGCGTCGTGGTGAGGCCCATTCCGTCGAGAACGGCCCTCGACTTGAGCTTCACGCTCATCCCGTTGGCCGGAGCCTTGGACCTGGCGTCATCGGCCTTGGCCCTGGCTTTGGCCTCGACGTCGATCGGCTGGGGCCGCCCCCCGAGCTTGGGGTGGCAGATCGGGCAGAACGACTCGGCAAAGCCGTGCTCGCCGCACCAATCACCCTTGGCGCGATAGATGGCTTCCAACTTCGGGTTGCACTTGGGACATGCGGCTGCGAGCACCTTGTGTTCGCACAACGCGTCGGATGCGGCGTCCGCCCCGGCCGGAGCGGATTTCCCCGACGCAGCTGCGTCGCCCGCCACGTCGCCCACTGATGTCGAGCCGTCGCCACACGCACAAAGCGCGGCCATGGCAGCGACCAGCGCCACCCGAAGAAGATGGTGCGCAGGCATGTCAGGAGCCTGCGGGCGGGCGGACGATCTTCAAGCCGGGGTTGCACTTCAGGCATTGCGACTCGGGCACGCTGTGCTCCGCGCACCAGTCCCCGGTCGCCTTGAAGGCTGGGATCAGGTCCTTGTTGCACCGGCTGCATTGCGACTCGGGGACGGCGTGCTCGCCGCACCAATCGTCGTGGGAGCCCGGCTTCACGCTCGCCGGCGCGTGCGCCGCAGCGGTGGTGCTGGCGCTGGGCGCCCCTTTCGTGTCGGTTCCCGGAGTCGAGCAAGCAGAGAGAAGGCCGAGCGCGGCCAAGAGCAAAAAGCGCATGAGAGCCTCCAAATGAGCATCGGAGCTCTGCGTCTCACGTGAGGCGCAGAAATGGGCGAGCGGGGTGGGCTCAGCTCATGCGTGGGACGTGGAGGATGCCGCGTGGATTGGCATTGCGGCGGGCGCTTGGCCTGCTGGTGGCCGGCAGCTCGATCAGCTCGGCGTAGCCCAGAACCACGGCGGGAACTTCGGTCGGTAGCGCGTGCATGACGGCGCCGTCGCAGCAGTCGCCGCAATGGATCGGGCAGTTGCAGTCACCGTCGTCGCCGGGTGCGTCCTTCGCGGGGGACGCCCCTTCGTGGTCGTCGGTCTTGCCAGGGCAGCAGCCGTCGCCGCCGTGACCCGTCGCGGCCGCGCCGGCCTGCGCGGCCTGGGCAATCTGGGCGATCTGGGTGACGGCGGATTCGGGCGCGTCATCGTCTTGACTGCACGGCGAGATGAATGCAGCGCTGACCCGCCACCCGAAGGCGACGAGCAGCAGCGCGGCGACGGTGCGCGCGAAGCGGCTCACGAGGCCTCTGGCGCCGTGTTGCCCGCGCGATTGGTGCTCCCGCTGCCGTCGCACGGCGGTCATCATAGCATGGCCTCGATGATCCACGCTCGCGCCCGCCTACCAGCTTCACCCTCGATGGTCGCTGCGCGGCGTTTCGGCATGGCGCTCTCGCTCCCCCTCACGCTCGCGGCGTGCGACTCCGACGTGCAGGACGACGCACGCGGGGCGAGCGCGTCGAACGGCACCGAAGTGGCGTCGGGATCAGGCACCGACGGCGCAGGTGCTGGCGGCGCGGGGCCCGCCAACGGGAGCGACGCGGCGAGCAGCGGCGGGATCGGAGCGGGCGATGCGGGTGGAGGTGACGGCGAGGGCGGCCAGGGCGGCGGAAGCGCGATCTACGTGGATGTCGCGCTCGGCGAGGACCACAGCTGCGCCCTCACCGAAACCGGATCGATCCGCTGCTGGGGCGCCGACTTCTACGGTCAGGCCAGCGCGCCGGCCGGCGCGTTCGATGCGATCTCCGGGGGCGGCGGCTTTCATGGCTGTGCGACAGCGGGCACGACGGTCACCTGCTGGGGTCAGAACGTCGACGGCCAGACCGACGTTCCGGCGCTGGCTTTCACTTCGGTTGGAGCTGGCAACTTGCACACCTGCGCCATCCGTGCGAGCGACTCGCGGCCCCAGTGCTGGGGGAGGAATCAGAGCGGCAACACCCAGGCTCCCGACGTGGAGCTCGTGCGCGTCGAGAGCGGGCTGTCCCATAGCTGCGGGCTCTCGGCAGAAGGCCAACCCGTGTGCTGGGGCGACGAGGGCTCATTCGACGATCCGCCGGCCGGCGTGTTCGCACAGCTCTCCCTCGGCAACTTCTTCACCTGCGGGCTCGACGAAAAGGGTGCCATTGCGTGTTGGGGCTTCCCCATCGCCGAAGGGATCCTCGAGCCACCCATCGGAGAGTTTGTGCAAATCGATGCTGGCGACTCACACGCCTGCGCGCTCAGCAAGGATGGCGTGGTCGAGTGCTGGGGCGACGACGGCGACGGTCGGCTCGATGCGCCCGAGGACGTCCTCTTTCGCGCGGTCAGCGCTGGCGGGTCGCATTCGTGCGGGGTCGTCGTGGATGGCTCGCTCCGCTGCTGGGGCGCCGACACGCTCGGTCAGGCGTCGCCGTGACCATCACGACGAACCGCGAGACCCTCAATCAAGGAGCCTGATTCTCGGTCATCATCGTGCTCGTGCTCGTGCTCGTGCTCGTGCTCGTGCTCGCCCATTTAGGAAATTGCCTCATGAGGATCGCGCCGACACCCCTGCCTTGTCCGGCACCAGCGACAGGGCCCGCTCCGCGAGCGCGGTGATCGAAAGCGACGGATTCACGCCGGGGTTCGCCGACACGCTGGCGCCGTCGACGACGAAGAGCCCCGGATAGCCGAACACCTCGTGGCGATCATCGATCACGCCCTCGCTCGCGCTGCGGCCAATGCACGCGCCGCCCAGGATGTGTGCGGTCGACGGGATGCCCTGCAAGGTCTCGGTGACCATGTTGGCCGTGACGCCGTCGAGCTTCTCCGCATACCGATCGGCAAGCGCGGTGGCCTCGGGGATGAAGGCTGCCGGCGGCGTCGCCCCCGGCTCGAGCTCGCTGACCAGCCCCTCGGCGAAGCCGGTGCGTACGTCGCGCTTGCGACGGAACGAAAGGGTGCCATCCAGGCTGCGCATGTAGAGCAGGATCTGGCTGAACTTCGCAAGGTCGGGGACCAGGCTGGCGCGCAGGGTGCGCAGCGGGCTCTTCATCACCGCTCCGGCAGCGCGCCCCAGCCGCTGGAAGACGTTCTCGCCCGGCGCATGCGGGGCGATGAGCAGGCGGAAGAAGCCAGAGCCGGTACCATAGCGGCACACCTCGAGGTGCGAGTGCTCGTCGGTATGGAGGATGGAGCCGATGGCGACGCCCTTCGAGAGATCCACGTCGCGCCGCTCGGTGATGACTGCGATCAGGCTCTCCGAGTTGGTGCGAATCATCTCCCCGGTGCGCGGCGACAGCTTCGGCAGCCCATCGGGGTCGGCCTTCATCTTGAGGAGTAGATCGACCGTGCCGAGCACGCCGCCGGCGAAGAAGACCTTGTCGGCGGTGAAGGTCTTGGGTGTCTTGCGCAGGCCGAGGCCGCTCTGTGCCTCCACCGCGTAGCCGCCACGTTCGCGCGGGCGCACCGCGGTGACCTCGGTCTCGGCGATCAGATCGAGGCCGAGCTTCTCCGCGAGGTAGAGGTAGTTCTTGTCGAGCGTGTTCTTGGCGCCCACGCGGCAACCGGTCATACATGCGCCGCAGAACGTGCAGCCGGTGCGCTCCGGCCCTTTGCCATCGAAGTAGGGGTCGGCGTGCTTCTTCCCTGGCGGGCCGAAGTAGACGGCGACGTCGGTTGCTGAAAAGTCCTTCTCCCGCCCCATCTCGGCGGCGATCTCCTTGAGGACCTCGTCGCCCTTGCCGAGACGTGGATTGCGGGCGGCACCAAGCATCCGCTTGGCAGTGACGTAATGGGGGCCGAGCTCGGACTCCCAGTCGCGCAGGCCCGCCCATGATCCCGACTGAAAGAACTCCTTTTTGGGGACGGGGAGCGTATTGGCATACACCAGCGAGCCTCCGCCCACGCCCACACCCGAGAAGATGGTGACGTGCTGGAAGAACGTCATCTTGAAGATGCCGTGCATCCCGGCCTTGGGCATCCACAGCCAGCGCCGCAGATCCCAGTTCGTCTTCGGGAAGTCCTCGGGCGCGAAGCGCTTGCCTTTCTCGAGAACGAGGACCTTGTAGCCCTTCTCGACCAGGCGCAGCGCCGAGACGCTCCCGCCGAAGCCCGAGCCCACGATGACGGCGTCGTAGTGGGTCACGGCGGTCAGGCCCGGCCTGCTGCGTTGACGTCGCCGGCGAGCGCCGCGCGCATCACCCGTTCCAGATCGTCGACGGTCGCCTCGCGCGGATTGGAGCCGAGCGAGGGGTCGAGCATGCCCATCTCGGCGATCTTTCGCGCGATCGAGGCATCAGCGCCATTCTGCCCTTCCAGCGCGTGCGGCATGCCGAGGTCCGAACGCAGGCGGAGCAACCAATCCATCACGCCGACAGCGCCCTTCTTCGGCAAGTCGAGCACGCGCGCCAGGTGGTCCATCTTTTCGGTCACCACCGGTCGATTGAACTCGAGCACGTAAGGCAAGAAGATCGCATTGGCGGTCCCGTGGTGGATGCCGGTGACGCCGCCCAGCGGATGGGACAGGGCGTGCACCAGGCCGAGCCCCTTCTGGAACGCGGTCGCGCCCATCGAGGCGGCCATGAGCATGTGGGTGCGCGCCACCCGATCGCTGCCGTCGCGCACGGCGATCGGCAACCACTTGTCGACCAGGCGCATCGCCTCCAGCGCAATGCCATCGGCCATCGGGTGATAGCCCGGCGCGCAATAGGCCTCGAAGGCGTGGGCCAGCGCGTCCATCCCGGTGGCGGCGGTGAGCCTTTCGGGCAGGCCCAGCGTCAGATCGGGGTCGGCGATGACCAGGGCCGGCAGCAGGCGCGGGTGAAAGATGATCTTTTTGGCGTGGTCGCGCGCGTCGGCGATGACGCCGCACCGACCGACCTCGGAGCCGGTGCCGGCCGTCGTCGGAATGGCGATCATCTTGACGACCTTGTCGGGATCGGCGCGCTTGAAGTTGTCACCCACGTCCTCGTAGTCGAAGACTGTGCCGGGGTTGTGCGCGAGCAGGGCAACGCATTTGCCGACGTCCATCGGCGAGCCGCCGCCGAGGAGGAGGATTCCGTCGGCCTTGGCGTCGCGGAACGCGGTGAGCCCCGCCTCGATGTCGGCGCCAGTCGGGTTGGTCGACACGGCGGAGAAGACGCCGCCCAGCAGCCCTTCATCGGCCAGTGACTTCGATAGCGACGCAAACCAGGGGAGCTTCTCGACGCCGGCGTCGGTGACGACCAGCACGCGCGAAAAGCAAAGCTCACGACAGGCCGCCGGCAAGTCGGTGACGATGCCGGCGCCGATCCGGTACGGCGTGGGATAGTTGAAACGACCTCGGGGGAGGGCAGGGAGCGCGGTGGCTTCTGTCATGGCGCGCGTAGTCTCGCACCGAAACGGCTCGTGTCGAAGCCGGAGCGACGACCCCGTGACGGGTCGCCTCCGGGCGCTGCTAGCCTTCGCGGAATGAGCTTTTCACACCCCCGCGCAGCGTCTGCCGCACTCGCGCTCGTGCTCGCCATGGCCGCCACCGCATGCGGCGACGACTCCGAGACGGGCGAAGGCGGCGGGTCGGCGACCAGCGCTGCCTCGACCTCCGACGCGGCAAGCACGTCGAATACAACGTCCTCGGGCGACGCCACCAGTAGCGGCAGCGGCAGCGGCGGCGACGGTGGGACCGGCGGGGGAGCGATCGGCTGCTCGCCTGCAGCCCCCGGCCTCGATGACGACACCTCGGTGGACGGCCCCTTCGACGTGGGTGCTCGCACGGTCCTTGTCGACGGCCTCACGGTCGAGGTCTGGTATCCCGCCGCCGGTACCCTCGAGGGAGTGGCGAAGCAATACGATCTGCGCGATCACCTCCCGGCGAGCGAGGTCGACAAGGTCTCCGACGAAAAGACCGCGCTGCAGACCTGCGACTGCTTCGATCAGGTCGATATCGACACCGACAGTGGTCCGTTCCCGGTCCTCCTGTTCGTCCACGGCACGGCCGGCTTCCGCACGCAGTCCCTCGAGCTCGTCACCCATTGGGCGAGTCGAGGTTTCGTGGTGATCGCCGCCGATCACCCCGGTCTCCAGCTGCGCGACCTGCTCCAGCTCGCGTGCGGTCAAGGCCTCACGCCGCGCGATCTCGACGCGGACATCGCGACGCTCCACGACGCGATTCAATCTCCGTCCGGCGACCTCGCCTTTCTCGATGGCCGGATCGATCCCAGTCAGCTCGCGCTCGCCGGCCATAGCGCTGGGGGCGCGGCGATCGAGGCGAAGGGAGACATCGGCCGCGTCCTCATTCCACTCGCCGCGGGCGGCGTCGCGGAGGGTGACACCCTCGACAGTACGCTCGTCATGGGCGGGATCGAGGATCAGGTCGTCCCGTTCGCGAGCCAGGAAGACGGCTTCGCCAGCTCGCCCGCTCCCAAGCGGCTGGTCGGTCTCGGCAACGCCGGTCACCTGATCTTCTCGAGCCTGTGCTCGCTGAGGAACGCCGACGGTCAGTCGATCGTGGACCTCGGGGTGGAGGCTGGAGTGTGCGGCGTCGAGCTGGCCGACGGCCTCTTCGACTGCTCGGACGGCTACATTCCCGACGAGACCGGCTGGACCATCATCCGCGACGCGACCAGCGCCGCCCTCGAAGAGACGTTGCTGTGCCTGCCCGAGCGCGGCGCGTGGCTGGCCGACATCGAGGGGCGCTACCCCGAGGTTGCGGTCTTCGACGAGGCACTCTGATGTGCATGCAAGGCGCGCAACGGCGCACACGCCCAATTCCGGAGGAGTCGCTGCACGAGCAAGCGTCAACGCGCCGACACCTTCCCGACGGCACCATGACGCCCTGAGCCTGATCGGCCCTGTGGCACCGGCGCGCGGCGGGCGACCGCACCGGCATGGCGGGTGCAATGCGGGTCGGCGTGACCTCACTATCGCCGAAGCTCCCCGCCACGGCAGTCCGCCGCCCTCACCAGGAGCGGACCCCCCTGCCGCGCTGGCGCTCGCTGCGACTTTCGCAGCATCTTTCGACGGGGGCCATCCTCTTCCTCGCCGCGGCGATGGGCGCATGTGCGGAGTCGCCGGAAGACGTGCTCGGCGCACCGGGAGATGGGGGGCCTCTGCGCCCCTGGAGCGAGGGGGACGCCGATGACGAGGGGGTGCTCGGAGGCGCCTGTCCCCTGGGGGCGACCCGCGCGTGCAGCGTCGAGCACTCGGCGGGCTGCGCAGAGGGAACGCAGTATTGTGTCGATGGGACCTGGTCCGAATGCCGGCGCGACGTCACGCGCGGTCTTCAGCGCCGCGATCTCTCCGACACCGCCTCGATCTGTGGCGAAGATGGGACCACGCCCAACGCGTGCGACGCCGACTGCCGCGCATTCGCGCCGGACCCGCCCGACTTCGGCGAGGGCATCGCCCCGATCGCGTGGGAGACCGGCACGCTGGGCTCGCTGCCAGCGGCCGCTCTCGCCGCTGCGCGCACGCAGCCTTGCGACTCCTCCTCGGACTGCAACATCGATCACTACTGCGAGGAGGGGCCAGCGCCGCGCGCTTGCTTCCCCTACAATCCGTTCGACGGCAACGCTGCTTGTGGCGCCAACTACGACGTCACCGCGGCCGTCGGGTGCGTCGCTGCTGGCGTCCGCACCGTGCCCCTGTGCAACCGAGGCAACGTGCCCATTCCCAGGGCCGACCTGGCAAACTTCCGGATCCGCCACGTTGCTGCGCCGCCCTTTGCAATGGACGGTTGCTCGCTCACCGGATCGGGGGTCCGTGAATGCGCTGTCACGGCCACCGCGGATCTGGACGTCGGCGCTTGCATGAACGTGGCTTGTGACGGGATGACGTCGAGAAGCCGCATCTACGTCGACACGGGCGCGGGAAACACGAGCGAGTGCGACTGCGGAAACAACTGGAGCTTCAATGCGGACGGCGCATGCGGCGAGCCCGCCTGCGGCAACACCGTCGCCACGGCCGAGGAGGTGCCGGTCACCATCCTTCTCGCCTTGGACGTCTCTGGGTCCATGGACACCGGCTCGCCCACCCGGCTCGATTCGGTGAAGGCCGCGATGGAGGCGTTCGTCTCCGATCCCGCGAGTGCCCAGGTCGGCGTTGCGCTGAAGTTCTGGCCAGAAGGTCGCTGCGAGCGACCCTCGAACGGCAAACCGGGCGCGTGCGACGCCGACGCACCCTACGTGGACGAAGGTACTTGCGACGTCCACCCCTGCGAGACGTCCGCCGGAACGCTCGCGCCGGTGTGCAACGCCGACGTCGCCACCGTTTGCAACACGTCCACGTTCGAGCGGTGCTGCGGCGACATGCCCAAGGCGGGTACGTGCGCGTTCCCCCCGTGCACGACATCGGCGAGCACGCTGGTCAAGTCGTGCTCGAGCGACGTGACCACTACATGCAACCAGAATGGTTTGCAGCGATGTTGTGGTGGCTGGGTCGGCACCTGTGCCTCTGACCCCTGCAGCCCGCAGGGGGCCAGCCTCTCGTCGTGCAATGACAACAACAATGCGGCGGTCAAGGACGTCTGCGACGACTTTGGCTTCGAGCGGTGCTGCGGTGGGACGCTCCCGAGCGCCGGTGCCTGGGGAACCAGCCGCGCCCCGTGCACGGCAGCGGCCGGAAGCACCATGCAATGCCTGGGCTCGAACGGGGCCGCCGTCGCATGCAGCTCGCTCACCATTCCGGCCGCGCAGACCAGCAGCCGCGCCGCCCGCATGAAGGCCTTCCTTGCGATCGCCGCTGGCGCAGGGTGCCAGACTTCGTGGACCGCAGCCTGCGTGACGAGCTTTCGTTCCTACTGGGACGCGAGCTTCGGAACCGACCCCTGTGCCCCTGCGCAATGGAACGCCACCTGCGTTGCACAATGGCGGACCAAGGTGCCTGCCGACGCGTGTACCAAGCAATGGGATTCCGCGTGCTCGGCCAACTACGCGAGCCGGGTGAGCTCCTCCTCCTCGAAGAGGTGCACCCAGACGAAGTCGTGGAACGCGACTTGTGTGAGCAAGTTCGACGAAGTCTCGGGCGGCTCCTGCACGGCGTGCGACCACCCATCGATCCCGCGTTCTGCCAGCTCGATCGACGACTACCGGCTGGAGCTCCAGGCCGACGCGAGCACCTCGCTCGGGGGCACCGACGGGGCCGAGCAGCAGCTCGTCAACGCCATCCGAGGGGCTCGTGCCGGCGGCAACACCCCGACCCACCCGGCGCTCACCGGTGCCATCGACTTCGGGCGCGAATACCAGGCCGCCCACCCAGACAGTCGGTCCGTGGTGGTCTTCGCCACCGACGGCGAGCCTTACGGCTGCAACCCGAGCGGCTCTCTCGCCGCCAACTCGTCTGATCTGATGGCGATCCGCGCCGTCGCCGCGGCGGGGAGGGCGGAGGATATCTACACCTACGCAGTGGGCATCGACGGATCGAGCACGACATTCATGAATCAGCTCGCCGCGTCGGGCGGCACTTCCGCGGCATTCGTCCTCGGCTCGGGCTCGCAGGCGACCGCCGACCTCAAGGCGGCGCTCATCGCGATACGCAACAAGTTCGCGTGCAGCTATAGCCTCCCGAACGGCGTCACCCAGAGCCAGATCACCGTCCGGTGGAACGATGGCGATCTCGATCCCCAGATCACCAAGGTGACCAACCTCCCCGAGTGCGGCGCCGTGCCGCTCGGCTACTACGCGGAGAGCGCCAACTCGATCGCCTTGTGCCCACGTACCTGCGAATCGATCCGTTCGGCCTCAGGCACCAATGTGGAGATCGTCGTGGGCTGTGGCGAGCAGGCGGTCCCCACGACGGTCACCGAGGATCTCAGCGCCGGGAGCGCCTGCGATGGCCTGCCGGGGACCTACCCTCGCTGGACGGTGATGCTCTACGACGCGAACGTTCCCGAGGGGTCCAGCATCGTGGTGTCCGCCCGGACGCGCCTCGACCAAGGCTCGGACTGGTCCGATCTCTACGCAATCACCACCATCACCAGTGCCAACGAAAACGCGAGTCTTCTGGCACCGATCCCGGTCGGCGATGTGCTCGGCACCGACGCCTTCGCCCGGGACATCGAAGTCACGTTCACCTCGACCGTCGGGGGCGGTGCCCCGCAGCTGCTCGGCTACGAGCTCGAGCTCACCTGTGCGGCGAGCGAGTGAGAGCGGCTGGCGGCTTCTAGGTGAGAGCCTCGTCGAGGCTGATGCGGGTGGCTCAGGTGCGCGTTTTGCGACGCCGCGTCGACGCCATTGCCCTTTCGGGCGGAAGCGAGACGACACGATGCATTATCGATCGAACGTAGGCCCGACATATTTTTGCCTGGGCATCATCGCGTTAGCGGCTGCGAGTCAGTTGCATTGCGATGCGGAGCCGCGCTCGTTGCCGCCGGTGGGAGGCGGCACTGTGCTCCGGAGCGGCGTGATCGCCGACGGGGACGGAGGTGCCGGCGGTGCTCCCTCCTCTTCAGCAGGCCCGGGGAGTGGCTTGACGGGGGGAGAAGCCCGGGAAGCCTGCGACGACCCTGAGGCGACGCAGCAGTGCACGCTCCACTTTCCCGGCGGGTGCGCTTCCGGCGTCCAGACGTGCGTCGACGGCGTCTGGAGTACTTGTGACCTTATTCAGAACGATGGGAACGTCGTCGATGGCGGCACAGCTCGGCTGGGGCCGCCAGCTCATTGACACGCGCGCGATGGACCCTCGGCGCGACCCCGCCCGAGTCGCGAGACCTGTGTGCGTCGGCGAGGTCTCGGCGGGGTGCGGCAATCGAGTCGAAGGGAGACATCGGCTGCGGGGCTCTTGCAGGTTGGCGACGGCGTTGCAGTCGCCATAAGCTGACGAGCACGCAAGGTCGCCACAGCGCGGCACGCCCGACTCACCCGGCGCAGCCGTGGTGGCCGTTTTTCCAGGCCCAAAGGCCAGTTCGGCCAGGCGCGCATGTTGCCCACTCCCTCGGCGAGGGCTTGGCGCCCTCGACCTTTCCAGCCGAGGGCGAGCCTGCGGCCCTCTTGGTGTCAGATGATCTCGAAGTAGCGCGCGAGATCCCAGTCGGAGACCCACTTCCGATTCTCGCGCACTTCCCATTCCCGGGTCGCCGCGTAGTGGTCGACGAACGCGTCGCCAAACATCTCGCGCGCGACGTTGGAAGCTCCCAGGTTGCGCGCGGCTTCGTCCAGCGTGGTGGGGAGCGGCAACGTCTTGGCGGAGGTGCCGACCGCGTTGCCGACGACGGGGTCAGAGAGCTCCAGCTTCTCCTCGATGCCGCGCAGGCCCGTCGCAATGGCGGCGGCGAGCGCGAGATAGGGGTTGGCGTCGGCCGGCCCCATTCGATACTCGACGCGTTGGGCCTTGGGCCCGCCTTCGATCACGCGCAGCGCCGTCGTGCGATTCTCCACGCCCCAGCTCACGCTGACCGGCGCCCACATCCCGGGGACGAGGCGGCGGTAGGAGTTCACCGTGCTGCAGACCATCGCCAGCACGTCGGGCATGTATGTGAGCTGGCCGGCGACGAACCAGCGCATCAGCTGGCTCATCGAATGGGGCTTTGTTTCGTCGTAGAAGACGTTGTGACCCTCTTTCCCGTCGACCATCGACACGTGGATGTGGCCACTCTGACCAGGGTACTGTGAACTCCATTTGGCCATGAAGGTCGCCATGAGCTTGCGACGCTGCATGAGGATCTTGAGGAACGTCTTGAAGATGGCCGCGCGATCCGCCGCCTCCAGCGCGTCGGTGTAGCCGAGCGCGGCCTCGATCACGCCGGGGCCGGTCTCGGTGTGCAGGCCTTCGACCGGGCAGCGAAGCTGCGCCATCGTGTCGAGAATCTCGTGGTAAATCTCGTGGTGAACCCCGCTGCGCAGCATCGAATAGCCGAACATCCCTGGGGTGAGTGGCTTCAGGTTGCGATAGCCCTTTTCGCGGACCGACTCCGGCGTCTCGTCGAAGACGAAGAACTCGTATTCGAGGGAGCCGAGCGGCGACAAGCCCATCGATTTCGCCTTGTCGACCACCTTGGCCAGTAGGTTGCGCGGGCACACCGCGGCGTAGTCCCCGGTGAACGACCCGATGAGCATCGCGGTGTCGGGCTCGAAGGGGATCTTGCGCAACGTTCCGAGATCCAGCGCAACCGGCGCGTCGCGATAGCCGGTGTGCCACCCCGAGACCTTGAGATTGTCGAGCAGGGCGTCCTGGCTGTCCCACCCCATGACGACGTCGCAGAAGCCGAAGCCCGACTTGGCCGACGAGAGGAACTTGCTCCGCTCGACGTATTTGCCGCGCATGACCCCGTCTATGTCGAATGCGGCCATCTTGTGATGGCGGATGCCGTGCTCGTCGAGCGCACGCTCGAGCTCCTCGTGCGACGACACACCTTTCATTGTCAGCCTCCTCGGTCGTTATCGCACTGGGCCAGAAATGCACCGGGGAATCAGGGCAGCTTGAAGTGGTAGCTCTTGGGGCGGGTCACTGCGGCGAAGCCGAGTGGCGACAGCGAAGCGCCCATTCCCGAGTCCTTCACGCCGGTCCAGGCGAGCTGGGGATCGAGGTAGTCGCAGCGGTTGAGGAACACCGTCCCCACGTCGAGCTCGGGGGCCATCTGGCGCGCCCTCTCCACGTCCTTCGTCCAGATCGAGGCGGTGAGCCCGTACTTCGAGTCGTTGGCGAGGCGGATGGCCTCCGCGTCGTCGCCGAAGGTGGTGATGCCGAGCGCCGGGCCGAACGTCTCCTCCTGCATGAGGAGCGAGCCCTGGGGGGCGTGGGCGATGAGCTCGGGAGCGAGGTAGGCCCCGCCGCTCGGAAGCTTCCATTGGGTGGGGTCGACCACGCGCTTTCCGCCCTTGGCCACTGCGTCGGCGACCTGCGCGCGCACCCGCTCCGCTGATGCAGCGCTCACCACCGGGCCGAGCGTCGTGCCGTCCACCAGCGGGTCGCCGACCACGTACTTTCGCACCAGCGCGCCGCACGCCTCGATGAAACGATCTGCGATGGAGGCATGCACATAGACGCGCTCCACCGCGCAGCACGACTGTCCGGAGTTGTAGAACGAGCCGTCGACCGCGTTCTCCACGGCGGCGTCGAAGTCGGCGTCGGGCATGACGACCATCGCGTCCTTGCCGCCGAGCTCCAGCCCGACCGGCACGAAGCCCTCGGCGGCCGCTGCGCGGTAGACCTCGTGGCCGCCGCGCACAGAGCCGGTGAACGACACGAAGCCGAAGACTCGCTCGGCAAGGAGAGACGCCGTTACCTCGTGGCTGATCGGTAGCGCCGTGACGATCCCTTCGGGGACGCCGGCGTCGCGGAACGCGCGGGCGATCTGGTCGCCGACCTGCATCGTCTGCGGCGCGTGCTTCAGCGCCACGGCATTGCCCCCGAGCACCGCGGCGAATAGCGCATTGGTGGGGACGAGCAGCGGGTAGTTCCACGCGGCGACGACGAGGACGACGCCGACCGGCTCGCGCGCGACCCAGCGATCGAAGCCAGCCTTGTCCTCGGCCTTGCGATCGGCGAGCGCATCGCCCGACTGGGCCACCAGCGACTCGACCCGCTCCTTCATCGAACGCTCGTATTCGCCGCGTGCCTGCCCGACGGGCTTGCCCATCATGCGCGAAATGGCCGGTGCGTAGTCGTCTAGATGTTTGCCGTAGGCGGCCCACGCCGCGAGGCACAGACGCTTGCGCTCGGCCAGCGACACGCGGCGCCATGCTCGCTGGGCCTCGTGGGCCTTGGCCACCGCAGCGCGCGCGGCCTCGAGCGAGAGCTCTTGGTAGGTGAAAGCGGTCTGCCCATCGATGGGGCTGATGATGCTCGGCATGGGGCGCGCAGGTTAGCGCAACGGCCGCGCCTCGACGGGCTGCGCGGGATCCGCGACGCGAGTCGATTGCTACGTGATGACGGCTCGGGTCGACGACTGAGCAACGTCGGACAACCAAGGGGCCGATGGGACCGATCGCCCGTCCAGCTGGCGGCGGCGGGCGCCCCGGAGGCCGGAAACGCATGAGCATCGGACAACCAGGGGGCCGATGGGGCCGATCCGCGCCTCGCTGGTCCTGTTGCGGGCTCGCGGGTCCACGTGGCCAGCCGGGCTGACGCGTCGTGGGCCGCTGCGTCGTGGGCCGCTGCGTCGTGGCCCGCTACGCCGGGCTGCCGGCCCGTGCGTCGAGCGCCCGGTGGATGCCGGCGAGGACCTCCTCCGGATCCGATCCGAGCTGCACTGGCTCGTTGATGTGGGCGCGGCCCAGCGATGGGTGCGAGCCCGCGACGATGCTGGCCTTGAATTCGGTGAACTTGAGTCCGTGCGCGGTGGAGATCACGACGACCGCGTCGCTCTTCTTCACGACGCCGCGGGCGAGGAGCTTCTCCAGGCAGGCCAGCGCGACGCCGGTATGCGGATCGTGGAAAAACCCAGCCCGGTCGGAGCGGGCAACCGACGAGGCCAGCTCGGACTCCGAAGCTTGCTCCACCACTCCGTTGGTCGCGGCGAGGGCCCGCACGGCCTTGGGCGCCGAGACCGGCGCGCCGATGCGGATGGCGCTGGCGGCGGTGGGCTGGGCGACAACGTCCTCGACGTCGCGCCGCTCGAGTATTCGGCCGGCGGCGAGCGCGCGCTGCGACGCGAGATACAGCGGATTGGCAGCCGCGACCTGGCTGGCACAGATGCGCGGCACGCGGTCGACCAGACCAGCCTCTTTGGCCTCGATGAAGCCCTTGGCGATCGCCGCGACGTTACCGAGATTGCCGCTGGGGATGAACACCCAATCGGGGACCTGCCAGCCGCGCTGTTGCAGCACTTCGAGCGCCAGGGTCTTCTGCCCCTCCACGCGAAGACTATTCATCGAATTGGCCAGGTAGATCGAGGGGTCGGTGGTCAATCGCTGCACGACGCGCATGCAGCCGTCAAAATCGGTGTCGAGCGCGACCACCAGGGCGCCGGAGGCCAGCGGCTGCAGCAGCTGCGCCGGCGAGACCTTGCCCGCCGGCAGCAGCACCACCACCGGGATGCCCGCGGCGGCGCCGTACGCCGCCAGCGCCGCCGAGGTGTCTCCGGTCGAGGCGCACGCGACGGCGCGAATGGGTCGACCATTGGCGATCGCCTGCTTCACGCTGGAGACCAGCACCGTCATCCCCAGGTCCTTGAAGGACCCGGTGTGGCTGGTGCCGCATTGCTTGATCCAGAGTCGTTCGAGCCCGAGCGATTGCGCGTAGCTGCGACCGTGCAGGAGCGACGTGCGCCCTTCGCCCAGCGAGACCACGTTTTCGAGCGCGACGTGGGGCTGCACCCATTCGTGTTTGCCCCACACTCCGCTCTCGTACGGATGCTCCGATGAGGCGAGCCGCGAATCGAACAGCGCGCGCCACGCCTCCGGCGACCGCGCCTTCCACGCGTCGCGATCGTGAGAGACCTCGAGCAGGCCGCCCTTCCGATCGCGGTACACGACCTCGTCGAGGGCGTAGGTATCGGTGGCGTCGTCGAGGCTGCGGAAGCGAGCGGAGAAGGAGGTCACGTCGGCGATCTTCCAGGGATCAGAGCTGGACGCCAATGCGAACCGCTACCCGAGCACCGCGATGCCGTAGTCGGCGAACCGTGCGTCCGTCGTGAGCACCGCGCAGTCTTCGACCATTGCTTGCGCGATGAGGAGGCGATCGAAGGGGTCGCCGTGACATCGGCGCCACGGCGGCGCGATAGACCGCGACCGTGTCGAGAAGAACCCTCAACCCGACGCCTTCGCAAAGAGCGCCGCGACGGCGTCGTCCGACTCGGACCAAGCGTCGTCGGAGATTGCGGGCACGCCATCACTGTAGCGCCCCGAGACGCGTCGAGGCGGGTTCACCGCGACGAGCTTCACAATGGGGCGACCACTGCGGGCGATGAAATTTCCTCCCCAGCCTCGACCTCGTCGAGAAAGCTTCGAGAATGGACCCCGCGCCTCGTAGACGTTGACGATCCGCATGGCCGAGGGTGGTGCGAGGGTGGTCTGTACAAGCTGGCTAGTCAAGTATCGACTTGTGAGCGGATCGAGCTGGCTGCGCAGTCTAGGAACTGTCCGGCGGCTTCTGTGCCTCGCGCGCGCGGCGCATCCGGGCCAGCTGTTCCGCTCGCCCCGCGCTGGAGCGCCGGTGGGGCGGTCCCTGGAACGTGGTCCTGGCGCGTGTCCCGACGATCTCTTGCGGAGGGCGCGGGTGCTCGCCAGGAGGTTTCCCCCAGGTTTCCCCCGCTCCCTACCACCACGTGCCGCTCGCCTTCTCCGTCGGAGAGGCTGAACCGACCCTTCCTCCTGCGTGCCGCTCCAGACCGGTTGCGAGAGCGCATTGCCAACGAGTAGGCGGAACAACGACTCGAGGATGTAGCGCAGCCGAAGCTGGGTCACGAGGTGGCTGGTGCGGTCGAGTGCCACGTGAATCCTCATTTGGTCGGTCCCAATGCCGACCGCGTAGACGCTGTTCACATGGTATTGTGCTAGGACTGCCGGCGGCTCTCGCCCCGCCGCGAGCAAAGCCGGCGGGCCAGAGGAGCCGCGGCGACAGCGCGCTTCGGTTCAGGGCTGCACACCGATTCCCACGGGGATCCGCACGTTGTCCTCGTCTTCGCCGAGCATGAGCAGCCCGTGGTCGGTGACCACGCCGCCGCCGTCGAAAGACACGACGCGCACGCCGTACAGCTCGGAAGCGAGGACATAGCCGTCCAACGAGCCACGGTCGATCGTCGTGAGCTTGCCGGACAGAGTTGCACCCGGTCCGTCGTATTGCAGCTCCTCACGGAAGGTGAGTGGCGCCGCGGCCGAAGCGTCCACGTCGACGACGTACAGCGCGTCGCCGAAGTACGACGCGACGAGCGCGACGTCCCCTTCGGGCGAGATGGCGACATCGTACGGCGTATCCAGCTCGAGACCGCTGTCATCGACGGTGGCGAGGCCGTCGGCTTCAACCTTCACGAGCGCGAGGTTGGTGGGCTGGTCACCGAAGCTCGAGTAATCGCCGGCGAGGATGAACGAACCGTCGCGCGAGGCGGCAAACGCACCGACCTGACGACCGTCGTAGGGGAACGGGTCGGCGCCACTGATCAGCGTCCACGGGTCACCTTCGCAAAGATCGGTGACGTCGCTGTCGTTCTCGACGCCGAGTGCACCACCCTGGCTCGCCACTGCCCAGCGGCCATTGCCGAGATCGAGGATGCCCCAGGCGTTGTTTACGTCGGCAACCAGGACGGCGCTGGACGGTTCCCCGGTCTCGCAATCGAGATCGATGCGGTAGAGACCACCGCCGTTCTCGGTCGTGTTGCCGTCGCCGACGAGGACGTGTGCGCCGTCGGCCGACATGGTCAGGCTCGCCGCGTAGATGTCGGGCGCGACGTTCGCGTCGATCACGGTGACCTCGCCATTGTCGTCGATGCTGAAGACGCCGACCGAGCCGTCCTGTGCGGCGACACCGATCCGGCCGTCGGGTGTGAACGCGATGCGCACGTCCTCGGCGACGCCCATCGAGAAATGCTTGCCGGTGATCTCGAGCTCGCCGGCCTGGGTGAAGCGAAGCACCTCCCAGTCGGTGTCGACTGCGTCGAACGAGTGCCCGACGACGACGTAGCGATCGCGATCCGCCGGTGCAGGCGTGCGACACGCCTCGCCGCCTCCCCCCGTTCCGCGACCACAGCTGTTCGCGCCACCACCCGCGCCACTGCCACCCGCTCCCACCCCACCATTGCCACCTTCGCCCGACGCAGTGCTTTGCGACGATTGCGAGCTGGAGGTCGGGCTGCCCGATGCCGACGAGCTGGCCGACGAGCTGGCCGACGAGCTGGCCGACGAGCTTGACGGTGTCGACGGGCTGCCGCCGGTCCCCGTCTCGGCACCGCCGGTGCCTTTGCCGCCTCCACCGCTGGTTGCGGTTTCGGAGTCGTCACCGCAGGCGACGACGAAGGAGAAAAGACCGAGGGCGGCTGCGGCGACGAAGCTCTTCATGGTGGGGATGCGGCTTTCGATCAGAAGTTGGCGCCGGCGACGACGTCGTCGACATGGTCGATGTCGAGCCAGTTGCCGGTGGCGTAGAGCGCGCGGATCTCGGTGCCGGCCGCCACGAGGTCGGAGAGCAGATCGGGCAGCTTCATCTTGGCGAGGCGCGCCGGGTCTTCCTTCTCGATCTTCTCGATATGATGCTTGATGGCCTTGGTGCCCTTTTCGCTTGCGTA
>Ga0105046_10003568_pt1 | contig 24691 bp, 21 predicted proteins | sample MAT03_FD_78385 | JGI IMG/M metagenome (GOLD analysis project Ga0105046, IMG submission 78385) | Freshwater microbial communities from Lake Fryxell liftoff mats and glacier meltwater in Antarctica - MAT-03 (megahit assembly) | ecosystem: Environmental > Aquatic > Freshwater > Ice > Liftoff...
ATTGAGAAATTCCTGTCGCACAATCCCGAATCCCGCGTCTGACCCCATGCGAAGCATCACCCCCTGATTAGCCATTGTGCAACCATGGCTGAATAGCGGTGTTGCGGACGCGGTTCGGGCCGACGAATTCGCTGAGCTGTTTGCGAACCGTTTGTGATGGTCTCGTTTGTCCCCTACGATGATGATCGTTCCGATATTCGTCGATAAGCAAATGGAGAAAACTCATGGCACTCAGGGTTAGCCGTCGCAGCGCGATCGTTCTTGGTGGTTCACTCGTGTCAGGCGTTCGATTGCCGATTCTGCGTGCAGCCGACTTAAGTCTGCCGACAGGGTCCGTTCAATTTCGACCGGAGATCGAACCTCTGGTTCAATTGCTTGAAAATACGCCACGCGAAGGTATCATCGGTATCGTTGCCAACGAAATCCGCGGGGGACGAAGCTATCGCGAACTACTTGCCGCGTTGTTTCTTGCGGCAATCCGAAACGTCGAACCGAGACCAGCCGTCGGCTTTAAATTTCATTCGGTGCTCGTAGTTAATTCGGCACATCTTGCCAGTCTTGCGTCGGACAACTCAGATCGTTGGTTGCCGCTGTTTTGGGCTATCGACAACTTCAAACAATCACAAAGCCAGGATGTAAAAGAGGGCAACTGGACGATGTCAGCGGTTGATGAATCGCGAGTTCCTGGCGCGACGAAAGCGATCGATGATCTTCGTCAAGCGATGACGAATTGGGATGTGGATGGCGCGGACGTTGCCGCTGCTGCGGCCGCTAGATCGCTTCCGGCGCACCAGTTGTTTGATCTATTCGCCGAATTTGGAACCAGGGATTTTCGCAGTATCGGTCACAAAGCGATCTATGTTGCCGGTGCGTTCCGCGTGCTGGATGTGATCGGCTGGGAATACGCCGAACCGGTGATACGAAGTCTGACCTACGCACTATTGAATCACACCGGCGATCCGAATCCTGCGAAAGCGGATTTAGCCGTCGATCGTCAGGGACGCGAGAATCACGATCGCGCAAGATTGCTTTCAAAAGACTGGCTTGGTGGTAAAGCGGATGATGTGGCGGTTCAGTCGATCGTCGAAATCGCACGGTCGGCAACGCCAAGTGAAATGTCGGCTGAGACGGCGAAATTGCTTAATGATGGATTCGGTTTCTCGTCGATCTACGACGGTTTGTTCGCGTCCGCGGCGGAGCTTGTGATGCGTCAACCTGCGATCGTGCCACTCCATGCGATGACAACCACCAACGCTGTTCACTATCTTTTCCAGCGCGTTCAAAGCGACGAACTTCGGCGTTGGTTGTTGCTGCAAAACTCAGCGTTCATTGGACATTTCCAAGAATCTGCCCAGGAACGAGGTGATCTAAACTCACTGAAGATCGACGCAATCCAAGTGAACGATGAACCGAGTGAAGCGGTGAACTTGTTGGATCGACGGAACGAAAAGTCGACGGGGCGCGAGACTCAGGTATTCACCTACCTCCAAAACGGCGGTGATCCCGGAACACTGATGCAGCGATCGAGGCAGCTTGTGTTTCAGAAAGGAAACGACTCGCACGACTACAAGTATTCAATGGCGTTGTTGGAGGACTTTTATCCGCGATCAAACCAATGGAGAAATCGCATTTTGGCGGCGGGCAGCCAGCTCTTACCGAGCGCGGACGCGAAAGATACTGGATTGGCCGATCGCGTTCGCAGTGCGTTCGCCTAAAGACTGCGCCCCCTGGAACCGCGTAAAATGGCGATTCCGACGACTTTATTGCTTGACAGCGGGGCTTTAAACCCCTTATTATGCCAATAGAGTGTTTTCAAGACACGGTAGAACACTTCTGGCATCGAGACGTTAAACACCAATTCCCGACAATTCAATGTTTTTCGCGACGGCTAAACTTGATCGACTGCGGCAAGCCATTGCCGTTTCGTTCTTGTTTGCCGCGTTTTCATTGATTCTGCAGGAAACGGCATCGGCAAGTTGTGGCGACTATCTGTTGCACGGCCCGGCTCTCGCTGGTGAGCAGCATCGCTTGTCCGATGTTCCTGGCAGAAGCGGTTTGGAATCGAGTGATCGTAACCGCATGCCTTCATCGACTCCTTCGCCATGCGCGGGCGGGCGATGCAAACAGGCTCCCGTACCTGATCCGCCAAGTGTTCCTTCGCGAGTCATCGTATTGAAGCAACTCGCGTTTGGGCTTGATGACGCTTACGCAAACGAAAACAAACAACATTCGAACTGGGCACGGTCGAGCAACGAGCAGTTGTTCCCGTCGCCATTCTTGGCCGTGGAAATCCACCCACCGATCGCCGCGTAATCTTTCTTGATTTCGTTGCTTGCGCGAACTGACTGTCTGATTCTTTTTGCATTCTCTGCATCGTGATCAGGTAATCGCTAACGAAGTTCGTAATGCCGTTTCGCATCAGCTCGATTTTGCGAAACTTCGAAAGTTTCCTTGCTGTTTGAAGCCGAATCTCATTCGGCTGCTTATCTGGCGCATTTGTTTGTTTTTTGCTTATCATTTTTTGAGAGTCCGCAATCATGTCAAATCGTTCACTGAAGACGAGAGCTCGTTCAGGATTTACGCTCGTCGAATTGCTGGTCGTTATCGCCATCATCGGCATCCTGGTTGGATTGTTGTTGCCAGCCGTTCAAGCGGCTCGCGAAGCCGCTCGTCGTATGCAGTGCAGTAATAACATGAAGCAAATGGGGCTTGCGCTTCACAACTATGAATCGGCGTATCGACGATTTCCTGCCGGTCGAAGCGCGTTGAGTCTTTCTGCACATGCGGCTCTTCTGCCGTTCTTAGAGCAAGCAGGTGCATCGGAGCTGGTCGATTCGAGCGTCGCCTGGAATCACCCCAAGAATGTAGCAGCCACGAAGACCTTCATTCCCGGTTTGAACTGTCCTTCGGATTCACAATTCACCAATCCACTAGGCTGGGGTGGAACGACCTATCGAGCCTGCCAAGGAAACGGCATTCTTTGGGGATTGCCGCCAACCGATCCTGCCGATCCGAACTTCGGGATGCCTGAACCCAATGGTGTGTTCTTTCTTTCGAAGATGATGAGGTTTCGAGATGTTCTCGATGGCACCTCTCACACCGCAGCGTTTAGCGAGCACAATCAGGGTGATTTCTCAAACGCGATGTCCAGCTCAACCGATACATTTTGGCCAAAGACAAACCCAGTCGATGCGGACCAGGCTTTTCAGCAGTGCGAAGCGATTGACGCTGCTGACTTACAGTTTCAACGCGTCAGTGACGTCGGGGCTCCGTGGCTCTACGGGTACCATTCGACCACCGTTTACATGCATGCCGCGCCTCCCAATCGGCGTTCGTGCATGTTTCCACCAGGACGCATTTCGACAACTGCGAAGAGTTCTCACATTGGCGGCGTGATGCTTACCAAATGCGATGGCTCGGTGACTTTCGTTACGGACAGCGTTAACCTCGCCATCTGGCGAGCCGTTGGATCACGCGCCGGTAGCGAAACGGTCGGTGATCTCGAATGATTTCAAGTCGATTTTTGATGGCTACCAAGGGAATGTTCCTTTGCAGCTTGACATTCATCGGATGCAGTTCGTCGACAGCCGTTCCCGTCTCAGACATCGATTCTGCAAAGCAACTGCTTAACGATTCGTTTATGTCTTGGAAGTCCGGTCGCTCGGTCGATGACTTACGTCTCGCCGATCCGCCGGTTTATGTCGCTGAGGATTTGTGGACATCCGACTTTAAACTGACGGAGTTTTCGATCGATGGTGACGGCGAGATGTACGGAACCAGTGTTCGATTGCCCGTAACACTCACGGGCGCGGGTAAAAACGGCGGTCCGGTGAAACGCCAGTTCGCTTACCTCGTCACCACCACACCGGCCAGCACTATCGCTCGGTCCGATCGCTAACCTTTTTGTTTTCCTTATCATCATGACTCCAATGTTGCGTTCATTCACCTTTATTTCTTGCTGCGTGTCGTTATCGATCGCTTCCATATCGTTTGGTCAATCATCGCCTGATGTTCCGCGACCAATCCCGCTGACGCGACCTGGGATGAAGCAGATGTTAGAAGACGTGAAGGCTCGAAAGCCACGGATTCCGCTTCCGGAACTAACCGAAGCGGACCGCATGAAACTCGCCGAGCGAGCTGAAAGCTACGAAGCTCGTGTTCGCTATCACTACCTATCCGGTGATGAACAATGGTCTCAAATGCGAGTCAACTTACCAGCAACCAGCGTCAACAATGCGACCGCGTTGTCCTTACCCCACGGACTTGTTCCTCGTCCTCAAGACCCAAAGATGACCTTGGATAACGGCTTCAAAGTCGAGCTGTTTTGGATCGTTTCAAGGGCCAATAATTGTCCTTACTGCATTGGCCATCAAGAGTCGAAATTGCTTGGTGCCAGTCGCAGCGAAGATCGAATCGCGGCACTGGACGGTGATTGGTCCGAGTTCACACCTGCCGAGCAAGTGGCGTATGCGTTCGCAAAGAAATACACCTATCAACCCCATTTGATGAACGACGAAGATATCTCCAGGCTGAAGAAGTTCTACACTGAAGAGCAAATCATCGAGATGATGCTTTCGATGGCTTGGAACAATTCAATCAATCGTTGGAAAGAAGCGATTGGGGTTCCCCAGAATGTTGAGGAAGGCGGCTATTCGCGCATGGCCAGCCTTGGGACAAGCCTCGCAGGATCAAAGCCGCAGCCAAACAACCTTCCGCGAGGATCTTATCTAACTCCGACTTCGCCGGAGTTTAACGACAAGATAACGCAGGTTGCGTCTTTCGCGGCGAGTCCGAAGTTCGGCAATTCGACAGCGGCGCCGGTTTGTGAACGCCCATCTCTTGAAACGCCCGAACACGTGAAGCAAGAACTTGAGCGATGCCGAACAAGGGTCGCTCGCTTACCGCTTGTCGATGAAGAGACGACTCGCAGTTTAATGACGTTCATGGATCCGAGCGACACAACGATGCCAAACTGGATGCGTTTGCTGGCTCACTTCCCTGAAGAAGGCGTACGTCGCGCTAAGACTGTCTATGACGCGGATCATAGTGTCGATCTGAATCCATTGCTTAAGGCACAATTTGGTTGGATCATTGCGAGAAACGACCGAGCTTGGTACGCGCTGGGCGAGTCGATGAATCGACTTCTTGAGCAAAGAAAAACGGAAGACGAGATCTTCGCTTTGGATGGCGATTGGTCTGAGTTTACGCCACGAGAACGAGCATTGTTTCAACTTGCTAAGAGCTTGTCGGCCTCGCCCGTCATGCTGACTGATTCTGACGTCGCAAACGCGGTAAAGCTTGCTGGCCCTGCGGAGGTTGTTCAAGCAATCAATCTCGTAACCCAGAGAGTCTCGCTGGATCGACTCACCGAAGCGGCAGGGCTGCCTCTTGAATAAATGAAGTGGGCTAGTTTTTCGCAAAAAAACTCGAAGCAAAAGTTTATTGCGCCCGATTTGCTAGACTTTCAAGCCTGGAAAAACTACGCTTATCAGTTCGCCGTTCTTCGGCATTGACTTGAGGACGACCGCTCTCGAAATGACTTCGCTGCGAATGACGACCACTGCACCCCAGCTGCCGCATACCCGATCCAGCGATGTAGCGTCTACTCAACGTGATCCGCTCGCCTCACTGCGGATTGACCGATCAAACGCAACGACCGACCGGAAGCCTCGTCGAAGGGGGTGGCGGTTTTTGTTATTAATATTGTTGATTGGCAGCGGCGGTGGCTATTGGTATGCGACGAAAAGTGGAAATGGTCCCGCTTGGCCAAGCGTCTCCAATGCGACTTCGAACTGGGTGCCAGCCATTATCCAAAATCGTCCGGAAGTCCGTTTGGTATCGGTAGTGGTACAGTCGGGTCAAGCGGCGGATGCGGTGGTGGTCGCGACCGGATACGTAGAATCGCGTCAGCAAGCGAGGATTGGTGCTCGCGCCGCAGGTCGGATCCAAACGATCCTCTTTGAGGAAGGTGTCGAAGTCAAGGCGAATGACTTACTTGCCGTTCTTGAACATGCCGACATGGACGCTGCACTTGCCTCATCCGATGCTTCCGTTTCTCGGGCGATGACGGCTATGGCAGAGCAGGACATTTTGATCTCGGAAGCTCGTGTGATGATGAACCGTGCCGAGACGCTTTGGAAACAACAAAGTGTTTCAGAGACCGAACGAGATCAAGCGAAGTTTGCTTATCAGTCATCAGTGGCTCGCAGGGATTCGCTAGCTGCCGATCATGAACTTGCCGTCGCACGGCGAAAGGAAGCCGAGCAAGTCCGAGAGAACATGTTCATTCGCGCTCCTTTCGCGGGAACCGTGATCTCGAAAGACGCGGAGTTGGGCGAGTCGATTTTGCCGGGCGGAATGGGTGAAGCTTCTGGTCGAGGCAGCGTCGCGACAATCGCTGACCTAGCTCATTTGGAGGTTGAATGTGATGTGAAGGAAGATTTCATCACACGAATTCTCGATGGTCAGAAAGCAGAAATATCAGTCGATGCCGTCCCCAACAGGAAGTATCACGGCGTGGTACGAAAGATCATCCCGATGGGTGATCGAGCGCGTGCAACGATTAAAGTGAAAGTTGAAATTAATGATTCAGATCGATTCCTGTTCCCGGAAATGAGTGGTACCGTTTACTTTTTGCCCCTCGAAATTGGGCCAAAAGAGACAACCAACTTAGCTCGAGTTTTCTGTCCAACCAATGCAGTTGCCAAAACAGAAACGGGCGATGCCTTCGTTTGGTCGGTTGATAAAGAAGGGCGTGCGCAGAAGACCGAAATCACGGTTGTGCAAGAACGCGATGGAAAAACCGAGATCGCCAGTGGACTCTCAGGCGGTGAGCGAGTGATCGTGAATCCCGGTGACTGGCCAACCGGTCAGCTTGTCAAAGTGGTTGAGTGATTGCTTTTTTTTCCCCGTTTCTCACCGAGCCGTAATGTGACTAGTGTTTTTAGCGAACCGATTGTTTCTATCGAAAACGTGAGCAAGGAGTACCAGCGTGACGCGTTTGTTATTCCGGTACTTAGCGGGATCGACTTGCAATTGATGGCGGGCGACTACGTGTCATTGATGGGACCATCGGGTTCTGGAAAGTCAACACTGCTCAACCTGATTGCGGGGCTCGATAAGCCAACCTCGGGTCGGATACACGCTTGTGGGCAAGACTTGTGCAACAGCTCCGAAGGTGAACTCGCGAAGTGGCGTTCACGGCACATCGGTTTTATCTTCCAGCTTTACAACTTGATTCCTGTTTTGACGGCGTATGAAAACGTTGAGCTTCCGTTAACGCTTACAAGCCTGAACCGCCGCCAACGCGATGAACACGTTAAGGCAGCGATGGAGGTCGTCGGATTGTTGGATCGAATGGACCATTACCCACGTCAACTTTCTGGCGGTCAAGAACAACGCGTTTCAATCGCGCGTGCGATCGCAACGGATCCAACCTTGATCGTTGCTGACGAACCAACGGGCGATTTAGATGCGAAGTCTGGCGGCGAGATTTTGGATCTGATGACCCGTTTGAATGAAGAATTTCAGAAGACGATTATCATGGTGACACACGACCCAGATGCTGCACAGCGAGCCAAACGGATGCTGTTGCTCGGTAAAGGTGTTTTGATCAGCGATACACGACAACAAGCGAGTCACGTATGAAACTGTTGAAGTACATTTGGCGCAACGTAACGCGGAATAAGCTTCGGTCCAGCTTGACGATTCTGTCGGTCGCCTTCAGCTTGGCATTGATGACGGTCTTGTATGGCTATTTGGCAATGCAGGATTCTTGGGGCCAGGAAGCGATCAAGAAGAATCGAATTGTTGTGATGAACAAGCAGGGTTTTTCGGGATCATTGCCGATCGCGTACATCGATCGTATCCGCTCTACCGAAGGTGTTCTCAACGCCGTGCCATACGCTTGGTTCGGTGGGAACTATCAAGAGCAGAAAATGCCGTTTGCTCAGTTTGGTACCGATCCTAAAAACGTATTTGAAGTCTGGAATGAATGGAAGATTGCGCCCGAGCAACTGTCCGCCTGGCAGGATGATCGCCAGGGCTGTATCGCCGATCGCAAACTCGCTGAAAAACGACAATGGAAGATCGGTGATCGAATTCCGCTTCAAGGGACTTTCTATCCGATCAATCTTGATTTGAAACTGGTGGGGGTCTTTGATTCGCCAACTTATAGTGATTCGATCCTGTTCAATTGGACTTACATGGACGAGGAATTGAGGAAAATTTCGCCGGAGGCATCTGGGAATTCGGGAACGATTTTCGCTCGCTGTAGGTCGACCGACCTTATTCCCTCGGTGGTTGACGCGATCGACGAAAAGTTCTCGAATTCGGACAATCCGACAAGAACACAAACCGAAGCTGCATTCGCTCAAATGTTCGCCGATATGCTCGGAAACATCAAAAGCTACATTCGTAACATTGCGTTAGCCGTTATCTTTTCGTTGACTTTGGTTGCGGGGACGGCGATGGCGATGTCAATGCGCGAAAGAACAACCGAAGTTGCGGTCCTCAAGGCGATTGGTTTCTCGAAGTCTCGAATCCTTTCGATGGTTCTTGGAGAGTCGACGATCATCTCGATGTTGGGCGGCTTACTGGGGATCGCCGCAGGTGGTTTGTGCTTGCACGGCCTTCACAGCGTCAGCGCTCAGTTTTTTCCACTATCCATCTTCGAACTTGCCGGACCTTGGTTGCTAGGGTTGATTGCGGTAGGCATTGGAATCGGTTTTGTAAGCGGACTTGTACCTGCGATTCAAGCCGCACGGATATCGGTTGTTGACGGCCTGCGAAGGGTGATTTGAAATGATTCCACTGAAGTACAACATTCGCAATCTACGTGTACGTTGGGTGACAACGCTGATGACAGTGCTTGGGACCGCACTCGTCGTTTGGGCCTCGGTGCTGACCTTTGGTCTTGTCGATGGTCTCGATCATGCATTGACAACGACCGGTGACCCGCTGGATATGATCGTGATGCGTCAGGGTTCCAATGATGAAACCTCAAGCACGATTAACGCACAAACGGCCCGCGAGATTTCTAACCTTGCAGGCATCGCCCGCAACTCGGAAGACCAACCATTGTGCTCAAGCGAGTTTGTCACGATTCTCACAAAGCCGAGGCGCAATGAGGGAGGCACTACCAATTTGATCGTACGTGGTTTGAATCCGATCGGACGAACACTACGTCCGGATTTTCGCATCGTCGAAGGACGCGATTTGAAACCAGGAGTAAACGAAGCGATCACCAGTCGGTCGATGGCAAATCGATTCGAAAATCTTGGGCTTGGCGAAGCGATCGAAATCAACAAACTCAACTTTCAAATCGTTGGCATCTTCGAGGCCGGGGGTAGCGCTGCCGAGTCTGAAGTATGGACCGATCTTCGTGACCTCACAACCTCTCAAAGAGTCCCGAACGCTGTCTCGGTTGTGAATTTTCGATCAAAAGATCAAAGCATCATGGATGGCCTCGTCGATCGCATTCGCGACGATGAGCAATTTAAGTTAAAGCCCGTCAGTGAACCTGCTTATTTCGAAGACCAAAAAAGTGCATCGATCGCAATCAAGTTTGTCGGCCTCGTCATCGCTGGCTTCTTGACCATCGGAGCGATGTTTGCCGCTGCGAATACGATGTACGCGGCCGTGGCAAGCCGCAGTCGCGAGATCGGTACATTGCGCGCGATCGGGTTTCAGCGCCGCAGCGTGCTGATGTCATTCATGCTGGAATCGCTAATTATCTGTTTACTTGGTGGTTTGATCGGATGTCTAGCCACGTTACCGTTCAATGGTCTTTCAACCGGTACCGCGAATTGGGCCACATTCAGCGAGATTACGTTCTCGTTCCGATTCGGGCCCAGTGTCCTGCTACGAGGCATGGGACTGGCGCTAGTCATGGGATTGTTAGGAGGTCTCTTTCCAGCGATTAGCGCCGTTCGATTGCGGATCGTTGATTCGCTGCGTCAGCGATAGGCAATTCCCGCTCATTGCTTACTGAATCGTTGGATCAATGGAATTGAATTCTTCCAACTCAACTTCAACCATCGGGCTCGACGGGTCAAGCATAATCGTTCCGCCAAGGTCGGATGGGAATACGTTTTCCACTTCCGGCGCTGGCAAGTCTTGCCACTCCATGGGCTCGTCAACTTCGACAGGTTTATCTTTTTTCTTTTTGGTGGAGTCTTCGTCGCCATCCTTCGGATCTAGGTTTGCCGGCGCTGGCCCTCGATCCAAGTACGGGTTCAACTCCAATGCAAGTTGGTCGTTGATCCAGTTAATCCATTCGGGGCGAGTTTCAATGAAGAGCAGTTCTTGCAACTGACCGATCACGGATTCGTCATTGTCGCCCAACCGAATTCGAGTCTTAACAAGGTTGCCAAGGTAAATCGGATTCCGAGGATCAAGCTGATATGCTTGATGATAATAGTCAACGGCTTCAAAGCCCTTGCCTGCGGCTTCTAACGTCATACCTAGATTATAGAGCGGCGTTGCATTCTGGGGCATTAATTGCGCCGCGGCTTCGAACTCCGCTGCTGCTTTCGCGAGGTGACGCTGTTCATAAAGCACCAACCCGAGATTGTTGTGGGCTGAACCATTGGAAGGATCGATATCGATGGCTCGCTGAAATGATGTCGCCGCGTGCGGAAGCTTGCCTTTCTCGACAAGGTGAACACCTTTGTTCAGATGAATCCGCGACTGTAAGCTGCCCTCGCCGCCCGCAGAGATGATTTCGTCGCTACCGGAATCGCGAAGCGATGTACATCCCAGTGGGGAAAACATCGCCGCAAGTATCGCACCCGCCCATCGCATCCTCGCAATCGATCCGGAGATTCGATGTTGGCGCATGGACGCGGTTGAAAGTGAGTGGTGAGGGAATCCCGTAAGGTTTGTCAGTCGCTTATCGGACAATGACATAGCTAAGTCAAGATCAAGGAACGACCCTGCTATTTGCTAGCTTCGAAAAGCCAGCGCGTCGCGTTGTGCCCAGTCGAGATTTTCGCTGCCAATTGGCTTGTGTTTATCCCCATTGTGGCGGATTCGGCGGTCGACTGCGTAACAGTCTTAACGCTTATTCGCTCTATTCACGTTCGACTTTTTCGATCCGGGAAATCGGAGGGGCGAAACGTTGCGGGGCGTATGTACGGACGTAGGCTAACTCGAGCAATGACACAACGAACATGTCAAATCGCATCTTTGTTCGGCTGAGGGCACCGATTTTCTTTTCGATTTCCATCCAGGTCTGCGACGTCCAAAACGGCATTAGCAAACCTCTGTCTTTCGGAGAAGAAGTGGTTCCTCGCCACAAGACCATCGGCTACGCAACGTGGCTACTTCCGTTTCAGTTTTGTCCCAACCCCAAGGTAATGTACATGAAGAAGACGTTTGCACTCCTAGCCCTCGGGCTCTCCTCGGCCATGTTCGCGGGTTCAGCCATGGCTGAATGCGGATGTGCTGCGACATCGGCCGCCGATTGCGGCGGATGCGCCGACACCGCCGCAGCAGCTCCTTGTTCGTCATGCGCCGGCGATGCTGCTGGCGATGCTGTCTCCGTTGAAGCAGTCGCAACCGGTGCTGGCTGTGGCCAGTCGGTCACGACTCAAACCGTCATGGTTCCACAGCAAGTCACCGAGGCTCAGACAGTCACTGTGACTGAGATGAAGCAAGAAACTCGTCAACGGTCATACACCGTCTCGAAGAGTGTTCCACGGAAGAAAGTCGCACGCGTACCGTTACGAAGTCGGTTCCACGTCAAGTGACCAAGACCCAGACGTACACCGAATACGTTTGCGAAGAGAAGACCGAAGACTACACCGTCCAGGTTCCCGTCACAACCGAAGTTGCGGAAACCTACACCGTCAACGTTCCAAAGATGGATACGGTTGAAGTTCCCTACACGGTTCAAGTACCAGTAGTAAGCACCGTTGAAGTGCCTTACACCGTTACCGTTCCTTATCAGGAAACAGCCACTCGCACCTATACGGTGAACGTGCCGTACACCGAGAATGTCGAAGAAAGCTATTCGGTACAGGTCCCTTACACCGAGAACGTTGAACAGACTTACACCGTTCAAGTTCCTTACACCGAAGAAGTCGCACAGACGTATACGGTTCAGGTTCCTTACACCGAAACGACCGAGGAAAGCTACACCGTCAACGTGCCTTACACAGAAACGTTGTCGGCAACGCGAACCGTTTGCAAGAAGGTTCCAGTGACTCAAAATCGTACCGTGTCGAAAGACCTGGGAAGCTACCAGTGCGAAACGGTTGAAGTTGCAGCATCTGGTAGCAATGGCGGTTGCGGCGCAAGCACCAGTGCTTGTAACGGATGCGGTAGCTGCGATGCTTGTAGCAGCGGGTGTAACGACGGTTGCGGATCGGCTGGAACCAGCGCTGGCTGTGGTTGCACGACCACAATCCAGAAAAAGGTTTGGGTTCCAAACGTTGTGACCGAACAAGTTCCTTACACGACGTACACGACCGAGCAGATCGAAGAGCCTTACACCTACACGGTGAATAAGTCTCGCTGCGAAACGAAGACTCGCCCAGTATCGGTCACCAAATACCGTGCTGAAACGAAGATTCGAATGGTTTCCGTGAACAAGTGCAAGCTTGAAACGATGACCAAGAGTGTTCCGGTAACTCGCACTCGCACCGAAGCTCGCACTCGCCAAGTGCCAGTTCAGAAGTGCCGTCAAGAAGAGAAGACTCAAGAGTATCAAGTCACCAAGACTCGTACTGAAGAGCGCACTCGCACCGAAAGCCGAACCAGCTATACGACCGAAAATCGTACCAGCACCAAGCAGGTTTGCTCGATGGTTGCCGAGACTCGCACTCACATGGTTCCAAAAACCAGCATAACGACCGAAACTCGTCAGCGCACCTTCAAGGTATCGGTTCCTGTTCAGAAGACTCGCGAGTACACGGTTACCGAGTACGACCAAGTCCAAGAAGAAGTTCCATACACCGTAACGGTGGTTGACCAAGTTTCAGAAACGAAGACCGAAGACTACACCGTCTGCGTACCAGTTCAGGTACAGAAGGAAGTTCAAGTCACCAAGACCGTTATGGTTGAACAGACCGTTGAAGTTCCTGTATCGAGTGGTTGCGGCGACGCAATTACCGACGCAGCAAGCATCACCGATGGCGGATGCGGCAGCGGTTGTGGCGAAGCAGTCGCAAGCGGCTGCGGTTGTAACTAATTGCAGTTCCGCTCCAGTTTCGCTTGAGCGCAATTGACAAGAAACGAGAGGCCGGCCGCCCCAAGGTTGCCGGCCTCGTTCGTTTTTCTAACTTGATCGAGTTGCGGTGCGTTCTTCGTAACGAATCGTGGTATACCGTTACGATCTTTTTTGAGATCGATCAACGACGAAGGACGGGAAGAAATGAAACACGTTGCGCTCCTGATCGAGACTTCACGCGCTTATGGTCGCGACTTACTGCTTGGTGTTCGGAGATACATATCCGAGCATGAGCCATGGTCTGTGTTTGTTGAAGTTCGGGACCTTGAATCAAGCCCTCCAAGCTGGCTTCGCAACTGGGATGGGCATGGAATCTTAACACGCACCGGAAGCCAAGCGATGGCGAATGCCGTTGCTGCGGTCAAAGTGCCAACGGTCGAGTTGAGAGCGACCCGATTCAAGCAGTCGTTTCCATTCGTTGGTATGAACAACCATTCGATCGGTCGACTATGCGCCGAACATTTATCGAGTTTGGGCTTTCGAAGCTACGGCGTGTATGGACTTACCACCGAACGATTCTTTGAAGAACGGCGAGAAAGTTTTATCGAATCCGTTCGCGCAATGGGTTTTCCTTGCCAGTCTCTTAACCAATCATTCAACAGCGAAAAGCCACATCAATGGGAAAGGCAACAAACAAACCTTGTCGCATGGCTGAAGCGATTGCCGAAACCGACTGCGATCATGGCATGTACGGATCAACTCGGCTTCTGGCTGTTGGACGCTTGCCTTCGCGCGAACATCCGCGTGCCGGATGAAATCGCAGTAATCGGCGTTGAGAATGACCCAACTCTTTGCGAGATGAGTTCACCCACCCTGACAAGCGTCCGACTCGATGGCGAGACTGTCGGATACGAAGCCGCGCGCTTGCTCAATCGCTTGATGCGACGCGGCAGACCAGGTAGCGCATCGACGCTCTTTGAGCCGCGAGGAGTTTGTGTCCGCCGTTCGACAAACACGATCGCAGTCTCTGACCCGCTGGTATCTCAGTCTTTACAAATGATCCGCGAGAAAGCGAGTTCTGGACTGCGTGTATCTGATATCTTGAGGACAGTTCCGATCTCGAGAAGTTCCCTCGAAAGAAGTTGCCGGACACTCTTGGGACGCTCACCTACCTCGGAAATCAATCGCGTTCGTCTCGAAAAGGCCCGCGAATTGCTGATCGACACAGACTTAACGCTCGAAGAGATTGCGTTGCGAACGAGCTTTGCGCAGGTCCACTACTTTTCCCATCGCTTCCGCATCGCGTATGGGCTGCCCCCCGGAACCTATCGCAAAAACCATCGTTCGGGCGTGACAAAATAACGTAATGTTTTTACGCGTTTGCGTAGGGATGCGAATCGTGATTTCAAACATAATGAGGATGTAGTCACCTGCCCCAGCAAACTCCTTTTCTATCTCTCTTGTTCTGAGGAAGAGCCGATGTCACCGATGGGAATCCGCCGCCGAGATTTTATCTCTACATCCGCGATCGCTGGCCTGGCACTGAAATTCGGGGTTCATCGATCGATTGCTAAAACCGATTCCAATCGATCTGCGAACAGCCGAATCGGAATCGGCGTAATTGGGCTTCGGTACCAAGGCAGCGTGATCGCGCACAAGGCTCAGATGTTCGGCGATATCGTTGCGGTTTGTGATGTTGATCGCAACGTCCGAGATCAAGCGAAGGCCGCGTTCGGAAGCACACCCCATAGCGCCGAAGACTATCGAGAATTGCTCGATCGAAAAGACGTCGATGTGGTAACGATCGGAAGTCCAGACCATTGGCATACCAAGATGGTGATCGACGCATGCCGCGCTGGCAAAGACGTCTACTGCGAGAAACCATTAACGCTGACGGTCGACGAAGGTAACATTCTCGCGGGAGTCGTCAAGGAAACGGGACGCGTGGTTCAGGTTGGCTCATGGCAACGAAGCGATGAGCGGTTTCGACTCGCCGTCGAGATGGTGAGAGCAGGGCGAATCGGGAAACTGCAGACGGTAGCAGTCGTGCTCGGAAAGAACGTGACCGGCGGTCCGTTTGTCCCAAGCACTGCACCCGCGCATTTGAACTGGAACCTATGGCAAGGGCAAACACCGGATACACCCTACATCGAAGAACGATCGCATTACACGTTTCGTTGGTGGTATGAGTATTCCGGTGGACAGATGACCGACTGGGGTGCCCACCATATCGATATTGCGCAGTGGGCGATCGATTCCCAGCCTGTCGAAATTTTGGGAAAGGCAAAAATGCCGAATACAGTTAACGGGTACAACGTCGCGGTTGACTTCGAAGTGTTGTACAAGTACGCCAATGGAGTGACGATGACAGTCAGCGATTCAGGTGATAACGGGATCCTTTTTACCGGCGATTCTGGACGGGTTTTTGTCAATCGCGGCAAGATCACCGGGGCTCCCGTCGAGGCTTTGCAAACCAGTCCCATCGCCCGAGAAGACTGGAAGGCTTACGGAAATGACAATCTTGAGCGTCCTGCGAGAGCTGGGAAACTGGACGCGATTGTCAACCACATGGGCAACTTCTTCGACTGCATTCAATCGCGTGGTACTCCGATCTCCGATGTCGCAAGTCAGCACCAAAGCGTCTCCACTTGCCATCTTGGAAACATTGCGATGCGCCTGGGTCGTCCTTTGAAATGGGATCCGGTGCAGGAACGGTTCTTAGGCGATAAACAAGCCGACACTTGGCTCAAGCGTGAACAACGGAAAGGTTTTGAAACGGTTTAGCGATGACAACGAAACGAAGAGGCTTTCTTGCCGGTTCCGCCGCAGCTTGGCTTACTACCCTTTGTGGCAACGCTAGCTCCGCAGAAGCGATCAAATCATTTCGTGCCAAATACATCCTCGGTTCGTGCATGTATGGCTATACCGGCATCAGCGAAATCCTTCCCGAGGTCGCAAAGACGGGTGCAGACGCGATTGACCTTTGGCCCAAGGTCCACGGCAATCAAAGAGAGCAACTGGATGAGATCGGGGAAGATGATTTTGCTGCGTTGTTGAGATCGCACCAAGTGAAGCTGGGCTGCATTACTCAGTACAAACTAGGCCCATTTGGTCTTCAGGCCGAGATGCGACTTGCGAATCGCCTTGGCTGCAAGACGATCGTCACTGGCGGAGAGGGCCCGATCAATCTCAAAGGGAGTGAACTGAAACGTGCAGTCAACGATTTTGTCGAGAAGCTGAAACCTCACCTCGCCGTCGCAGAAGAAACCGGTGTTACGATCGCGATTGAAAACCACGCGAACAATTTGATCGACTCACCCGATTCGATGAAATACCTTGCGGAGCTGCGACCCTCAGCGCATCTTGGGATCGCGTTTGCCCCTTACCATTTGCCGCAGGATGTCTCGTTACTCTCGAATCTGATTCGCGATCTCGGCCCATCTCTAAGCATGTTTTACGCATGGGAACATGGCAAAGGCTGCATGAGCAAACAGCCCAAAGACGACGAGTTACTTCAAATGCCAGGTCGCGGCAGTCTTGATTTCGGTCCGCTTTTGAAAGCTCTTCACGAGGTCAACTTTGAGGGCTGGATAGAGATCTTTATGCACCCGTTTCCTCGGGGTTTGGCCATCCTCGATACCACTGATGAAGTAACGCGAGAGATCAATCGCTCACGCGAGTATCTTGATACGATCGCATCTCAGGTCCATTGAATCAATCTTTTAGCACCTCAATTGAATCTTCCAAGAACCAATGTCTCAACCCAAAGTTTTGATCATCGTCGGCGACGCAACGGAAACCGTCGATACACTCTATCCCTACTATCGGCTCATCGAAGGCGGCTACCAACCGGTCGTCGCGGCTCCCGAAAAGCGGCGTTACCAGATGGTTTTGCATGAGGTCAAACCGGGCTGGACGATTACGAAGGAATGGGAAGGCTATTCCATTGACGCCGAGATCGCGTTCAAGGACATCAAGCCTGAGCAATACGCGGGGATTTTTTTCAGCGGTGGAAGAGCCCCCGAGTACATCCGTGAGGACGAGGACTTACTTCGCATCACACGTTGGTTTTGGCAAAACAAGAAACCGTGCGCTAGCGTCTGTCACGGCGTCGAGATTCCGGCTCGTGCAGGCATTGTCAAAGGGCTGCGAATGGCGACCGTCGCCAAATGCAAGTTTGATCTCGAAGTCTGTGGTGGAATCTATGTCAACGAACCGTGTGTGATTGACCAGCACATGTACAGCGGCAGAACGTACCACGACAGTGGCCATTTCGTGGGTCCATGGATCAAGGCAATGGACGCGCAAAGGTGAGACTCTGGGGAAGCGATTACCGTGCGGTCCAGCCGCCGTCGACGGTCAGCATGCTGCCGGTCATATAGCTTGACGCTGGCGATGCGAGAAAGATAGCGGCTCCTTGGATCTCGGAAAGCTCAGCCCAACGTCCCAGCGCAGTAGCACCGACGATAAAGTTTTTCGCTTCTTCGGTATCTGCGATCGGAATATTCATCGGCGTCAAGAATGGGCCTGGGCAGATTGCGTTGACGGTAATCTTGTCAATCGCTAGCTCCAACCCGAGAGCGCGTGTCATTTGCACGACGGCTCCTTTGCTGCTGGCATAGGGAGTTCGGTTGGCTAAGCCGACCAGACCAAGGGTACTCGCCATGTTGATGATCCGGCCGTAGCCGTTTCGCTTCATTTCGGGAACGACCTGCTTCGCGCAAAGCCACGTGGCCTCAACGTTCACGGCTTGGACTTGGCGAAATTCGTCTAAGGTTAATTGTTCGATCGGCCCCCGAATATTGATACCGGCGTTGTTGATCAAGATATCGATCTTGCCAAATTCGCGGATGCAAAGAGCGACCATTCTCTCCACGTCATCTTGCTTGGCGACGTCTGCGGCCACACCGATCGCGCCAATGGGATACTCATCCGCGATCATTCTTGCCGCTTGTTGAACTTCGTCTTCGTTGCGACTGACAAGCAGCAGATTCGCACCAGCAGAGGCAAGTCCGGCCGCGATTGCTTCACCCAGTCCCTTTGAACCGCCGGTAACGATCGCGACGCGATCCGATAAATTGAACTGTGCGATCCCCGGCCAACGAGTCATTTTTGGGTTTCCTGGAACAACTAAAGGAAGGCGTCGAGACCCCTGGCTTCTAATTCTTTGACCGCTTCGCGGACTCGTTCCTCTGAGCTCTTGGGTGCGACCAGAGTTGCATTACTTGTATGGACCACGACCAGGTCGTCGATATCAATCGTGATGATCGCGTGATTCGCATCACCGTAGATGATCGTGTTCTTGGTATCGATGCCAACGTGAGTACCGCGAACTGAGTTTCCGTCTTTATCTGGCGCACTCAAACGAGCAATCGCTTGCCAGCTACCAACGTCATCCCAGCGGAAGGGAGCTTCGATCACGGCAACATTGCTATGCCGTTCCATCACGGCATAGTCGATCGACTTGCCGTTGATTTGGGAAAAGTGAGTCGAAAGCGTTTCGTCGAATTGATCCGAGCCTACCACCTTTGCGATTGCATCAATGTGCGCGGCCATCTCCGGTTCATGCTTTCGAAGTAAATCGAGGATCAGCGATGCTCGCCAAAGAAAGATGCCGCTGTTCCAGTAGAAGGTGCCTGATTCGCAATACTCCATCGCGGTCGCCAGATTGGGTTTCTCGCGAAAGCGAGTGACTTGGTATGCGTTGACACTGTCGATGTTGATCGCCTCACCACGCTGGACGTAACCAAACGATTCTGCCGGGTAGCTTGGCTTGATTCCGAAAGTAACGATGCGAGTCGGATCTGCGTTGACGAGCTCGACGCCCGATTGGATCGCGGCTTGAAAATCGGCATCGGTTCCAATGACGTGATCCGATGGCATGACCAACATGATTGCATCTGGATCGTTCTTTGCCAGAATCGCGGCTGCCAAACCGACACACGGTGCGGTATCACGTTTGCAAGGTTCACCGACAACGATCGCCGAGGGAAGCTGCACCTTGATCGCGTCGACCAGCGATGAGTTGGTCACGACCATGCAGCGGTCCTGAGGAACCAAGTCTCCCAGTCGCGACGACGTATCTTGGATCATCGTACGTTCGCCCGAGAAGCACAAAAGTTGCTTGGGCGTGGTACGACGAGAAGCGGGCCAGAACCGGGTACCGCTGCCCCCTGCCATGATGACTGCGTGAAGCATTGTGATCTCTAAAAAAGGACTAGGCGTTGAACGAAAGGACGCCGCCCCGTCGCCAACTCCATAAAAAATCTAGTCGAAAGGATGACTGCCTGAACGGGACTTTACGATGTTATACGGGATGGGTAGCGCCGGTTTCTGTCGTATTCTCGGCGAACGAGCGTACTTAACGGAAAAATCCGAACTTTCATCGAATCTTTAGTAAACTTGGGGCAAATGACACCGTTTCTGAAGGCCGACTTCAGATTACCATTTGCGGCAAGGCATTTGCCGACTCCCTCCGCAGCGATTAGGGTCTCCACTGTGCAGCGATACATATCATCAAGCTCGATTCACTCGATCGAAAATTCCGACGCGCTTCGTATCGGCGATTTGATTCAGGGCGCTTGGCGATTTCGCTGGTCTGCCTTTCTGCTGACCATGTTTTTGATTCCAATTTTTGGCTTTTTGGTCTTCCTGATACCTGTGAAGTACACCTCATCGGCACGCTTACTCGTCCGACTGGGGCGCGGGGCCGTTTCCATCGATCCGACAGCGAACTTGTCGCAGACAGTGTCGTTGCAGGAAAGCCGATTGGCTCAGGTCAATTCGGTTAAAGAGCTGCTTGATGCTCGAGAGTTATCAGAGCGAGTCGTCAATCGGGTCGGAGTCGAACGTATCCTTGAGCCTCATGGCATTTTCGAAACGTCGCTCAAAACGATCACAGACACCGTCTCAACCGTGATGGCCTTTGTGGTACCGTCTAGCGCGTCAAAGTCGATGGGTGAAATGTCGGCAAAGGAAGTGGAGGACCACCTGAAGCTCGAAACAGCTTGCTTGACATTTGAAGAGAACGTTTATGTTACGTCTCCCAAGGAGGCTTATACGATCAGCTTGGATATGTACTCGGGTGATCCGATCTTGTCTCGCGACTTGTTGAGGGCCTATGTCGATGAATACCAAAAGTTCCATGTTGAAGCGCATCGTGCCACCGGTTCGCTTGCGTTTTTTGAGGATCAGTCAATCGTAGCTCGGCAACTCGCCCTTGCATCTCATGGGACGCTTCGCGACGCCAAGACGAACCGCGGCATTGTTGATATTGCCGCTGCGAAAAATTCGTTAGCGACATCACTGAGTGTGCTGAAGCAACAGATGATGTCTGCCGAAAGTGAACTTGTTGCTACGAAAGCAGAGGCCGATAGCCTGATCCAGCGAATTGAAGAGATGCCGGAAAACGTGGAGACGCTGGTTACTCGCGGAATCCCAAGTCTTGCCGGCGGAAACATTCGCCAGCGACTTTACGACCTCGAAGTTGCCTATCAAGACGCGGCGGCGAAATTGACGCCCGAACATCCAAAGATGATTAACATCCGCCAACAGCTTGAAGCGGCGACGAAGATCGCCGAGGCGGAGAGCGTTGACAAACCGCAGATCCAGCAAGGCGTTAATCCAGTAAGGCAGTCACTTTCCTTGGCACTGCAAACGACGTCTGCCAAGATCGTCGGCGCGGAAAAGAAGCGACTGTCGCTGGAAGAGCAGTACCAACAATTGAGTTTAGATCTGGAATCGCTCAACACGGACGAAGTTGCGATCAACGAGTTAACCTGGGAAGCAAAACTTGCGGAAGACAATTATCTTCGCACCGCCACTGCACGATCCACCGCTCGCCAGATCGATATTCTCGACGAGCAAAACCTGAGCGAGATTTCGATCGTTCAGCCACCGACTTTAATCCTCAAGAAAGCATCGCCGAAACGGATGATTTTGGTGGTAGTTGGCATCATGCTTGCCATTGCAATGGGCTTCGGTCAAGCGATTCTACGCAGCTTAGCAATCATGACTCCCAATCGCGACGATGGCCTTGCCGAAGAACACTTTTATCACGAGCGAAAGATCGGAAGCCGGCAAGCGGTATGGGCCGACCAACCTTTGCCTGCAATCGATTCGTCGCCCGCTTTGAGTGAAGCGGAGATCGAGGGCATCGCGCTTACCGGCACAGCGCCGAGATAACGAGTAGCACTAAGGATCGAGCGGAAAATAAGTGTCCGGTACCATTTGCCAGGAACTGGCCCTTCGGGTGCTTCGCACAAATGGTACCGGACACTTTTTCCCCGCTCATTTCTAACTCAGGCGTTTTCCTTCGCGTATGCCCGGACATCGGCTTCCAACGCTTCAATTCTTTTCGCCAATTTTGCCGTCGCAGCTTCGATGTCAGTTGATTCCTCAGGAATCAACCGCGTGAAGACGTAAAGCTTGATCTTGGGCTCGGTACCCGACGGCCGCACCGCGACGTAATTTCCAGATTCAACCAGGTCCATGATGATCAAGTTGCCGACCGGACCTTCAAGTTTCGATACCGCATCGGGACTACTCGGATCGGAGACTTGCATATTGCGAGTGGTCAGTGTTGAGTAATCACGCTGTTTCGCGACTGGAATTCCGGCGAGCGACTTCATCGGCTTGGCACGAAACGAAGCCATTAAGCGCTGCATCGCAGCCATTCCTTCGCTGCCTTCCATTTGCAGATTGATCACCGTTTCCTGGTGGTAACCGTACTTTCGGTAAAGGTCGTTGAGATGGTCAGGCAGTGACTTTCCTGTCGCTTTCACTGACGCAGCCAGTTCACTCATCAACATGCATGCCACCGCGCCGTCTTTGTCTCGGACGTATTGGCCGATGAGATAGCCGTGTGATTCTTCGGTACCGAAGACAAACTTGTCTGGCCCACACTTGTCCATCGTCTCGGCAATGTACTTGAACCCGACCAATAGGTCTCCTTCGCATCGAACGTTGTAATTTTGTGCGATCAGTCGCGTCATCTCCGTCGTGACCAACGTCTTGATGATGTAGTGGTCTGGAGTCAACGTTTCTGCTGCGGCTCGTTGGCGAAGAACGAAGTCGGTTAGCAGCGCACCGAGTTGATTGCCCGTGAATGTTCGCCATGGCCCTGATGGATCGCGAGTTATCGGCACCGCACAGCCCAATCGATCGGCATCCGGATCGGTCGCGAGAATTAATTCAAAACCGTTGGCCTGGGCGTACTTGATTGGCGCATCAAAAATTGCCGTGTTCTCGGGGTTGGACGAGTGCCCTGGGACGTTCGGAAAATCTGGGCTCGGTTCGGAATGAGGCCCGTAGACCTCGATGTTGTCGAAGCCGTCCATTTCAAGCAGTGGCAAAACGGCAGCGCGGCCGACCCCGTGAAGTGGGGTATAGAGAATTTTGATTTCGCGTGGGCCATCGAACTTACATGCGTGAGCCGCAAGAAAATATTCGCGATCGATTTCGTCCGTCACGATTTCGACCTTGCCTTCTGCGAGCGCGCCAGCAAAGTTCTCCGCGCGAATTTCTTGGCAGTTCAGAACGCGTGAGATAATGCCTTCATCGTGAGGTGGCAAGACTTGAGCACCGCTGGACCAGTAAACCTTCACAGCATTGTCGCTTGGCGGATTGTGGCTGGCGGTGACCATGATGCCGCAACTGCAGTGCTTGTATCGAACAGCGAAAGACAATTGCGGGGTGGCTCGATAATCGTCCAGGAAATAAACCTTAAAGCCAGCGGCAACCATGATGCCTGCACACAGCTCGGCGAAGTGACGTGATTTATGTCGCGTGTCGTAGGCGATCGCACAAGACAGCTTTGCGTCTTTGCCGAGCGTTGCAACGGTATAGTCGGCGAGTCCTTGTGCACTTTCACCGATCGTTCGATCATTGATCGCATTGGAACCGATCGGATACATTCGACCTCGACGACCGCCGGTTCCGAATGGAATGATGGTCCAAAAGACGTCATCGAGTTTCTGCCATTTTCCGTCCTCAATATGAGCGATGACTTCATCACGGTAGCTGCGGTATCGGTCTTCCGTTAACCAACAGCGGATGTTCGTAACAGCAGCATCGGTAACCAAACCGTTCACGTTCGCTTGAGCGACCAATTCGAGGGCATGGTTAACACGAGGTTGGTCAATTTGAGGCGAAGCGGAGGACATTAGCAAACTTTGGGAGGTGAGTGTTCGTTGAGTTGCGAATTCTGGTCGCGTTCGCCGCTTGTGACGAACGCTTGTGGCGATTCTATTTCGTCACCGCGAACGTTGCTACGGAGCGACGGTTTACATTTCCCCAGGATCTTCAGAATGAGCGAATTGATCATCAGCGTCAGCGGCCTTCGCGGCATCGTTGGAACCTCCTTAACGCCGGATCATGCGGCGCGATACGTCACGGCGTTCGCAAAGCAACTTTACGCTCAAAGGCAAGACAAATCGTCGCGGCCATGCGTTATCGTCGGCCGAGATGGCCGCAGCAGCGGTGTCATGCTACAGCGAGTTATCGTCGCCAGTCTGGAAGCAAGCGGTTGCGACTGCTTGATCGCCGATGTCGCTGCGACTCCCACCATAGGAGTTTTGGTGCGTGACCAGAACGCAGATGGTGCAATCCAAATCACGGCCAGCCACAATCCTCCACCTTACAATGGCATGAAGCTATTCAGCCCGCTAGGACGGGTCATCGGTGCTGAAGCCGGCTCCGCCGTTCGCGTCGCCTACGAAAACGGCGAATCGTGTTGGAGCGATGTCGATCATCTGGGAACGTCGCGAATCGTCGATGACCCTCATGCTCCCCATTTGCGAGCCGTATTGGCAACGATTGATGCTGACGCCGTCGCCAAAAAACGTTTTCGTGTACTGCTAGACAGCAACCACGGTTCAGGTGCGGCGTTGGGAGCACGATTGTTGGAAAGACTTGGTTGCCAGACCATTTTGGTTGGCGAAACGGCAGACGGAATGTTTGAACACGTTCCTGAGCCAACGGCGGAGAACCTAAGAAAGATCGCCGCGCGAGTTGCTGAAGAAAAATGTGACGTAGGATTTTGCCAAGACCCCGATGCCGATCGTCTTGCCTTGATTGATGCAGACGGGCGTTATGTTGGCGAAGAGTACACACTTGCGTTGTGCGTCCAGCGAGCCCTCAAGCAGAAATCAACGTGTGGGGCGATCGTAATCAACGGAGCCTCAAGCAGCATGAGCGAGCGTTTGGCAGCGGACGCAGGCGTGGTGGCGTATCGCAGTGCGGTGGGCGAAGCCAATGTTGCAGACATGATGATCGCGAAGCAAGCAACCTACGGTGGTGAAGGCAATGGCGGTCCGATTGATCCGCGAGTGGGATATGTGCGAGACAGTTTTGTGGCGATGGCTCAGGTACTCGCGTTGATGACAGAAACCAACTCGTCGCTCGCAACTCTTGTTGATGCGTTGCCGAGGCTGGCGATTCATAAGGCGAAAGCAACGATCGATGCGAAGGCGCTGCCGACAGCGATGAAGCGGATTGCATTGCATTTCAGCGATGCAACGG
>Ga0105046_10003569_pt1 | contig 24688 bp, 17 predicted proteins | sample MAT03_FD_78385 | JGI IMG/M metagenome (GOLD analysis project Ga0105046, IMG submission 78385) | Freshwater microbial communities from Lake Fryxell liftoff mats and glacier meltwater in Antarctica - MAT-03 (megahit assembly) | ecosystem: Environmental > Aquatic > Freshwater > Ice > Liftoff...
CGATGCCGGCGCGGTGAAACAGGTCGAGCACGGCCTGCACCTTGGGCGGCAGGGTCGGGTCGGCGCTGCCACCGACGGTGTGTATGAGGAGCTCGCCGTCGGCGCGCAGCAGGCCGCGGGCGACGGCGTGGGCGACGGCGACGGCGGCGACGTCTGGCGCGACCCGGCCCGGGAGGCCGCCGACGACGGCGGCGCGACCGAGGCCGGGCTGCAGCGGGTGTTCGCGCTGGAAGCGTTCGACCTGCGCGGCGGCGGCGGCGGCCAGGGGCGCGAGCACGGCGGCGTCGACCCAGCGGTGCTCGCCGAGGGCGATCGCGTGGCCGGAGGCGCGGATGTCCGAAAGTACAGGTTCGAGGTCGACGAGGCCGGCGCGGCGCTCGAGGGTGTCATGGTCGCTGCCGAGGGCGCCGGCGTCGCGCAGCAGGGCGCGCACGCGGGTGGCGGGCAGCGGCGAGGCGAGGGCCGGTCCGAGGGCGCGCCAGCGCGGACGTTGCCCGCGACCGCGGCCCGGGTCGGGGTCGACGACGACGCCGCCGCCGGTGGTATGGCCGTGGCGGTGGGACTGGTCGCTGTCGCGGGCGCTGCGGACGATGAGGCGCTGGCCATGCCACAGGGGCAGCGGGGCGTCGAGGCGCAGGCGGACGAGCGCGGTGGCGCCGGGCGGGACGGTGATGCGTGATGGGGGGGAGAGTGGGGAGAGTGGAGAGGCGGCTTCGAGGGCTGTCTCTTCGGACATGTCATTGACGATCAGCAGGGGGTCGAGGCGTGCGGTGGTCGAGGCCGTGCCGGCGCACAGTTGCACGGCGGTGCCGCTGCGCCAGGGGAGCTCGTCGTGCGGCAAGTGGGTGAGGACGGCGAGGCAGGTCTGACCGCGGGCGACGCGAGGGCCGCTGGAGATCACGTCGCCGCGGGCGAGGTCGTCGTTGCCGACGTTGCCGAGGTTGAGGGCGACGCGGCTGCCAGGAGCGGCCTGTTCACTGGCGACGCCGCGGACATGCAGGGCGCGCACACGCAGCTCGCGAGGCGAGCGATCGCCGGTGGGGATCAACTGGAGTCGGCCGTCGCGGGCGAGGTCGATGCGCCCGCGCAGCAGCGTGCCGGTGGCGACGGTGCCGTGGCCCTTGACGGCGAACACGCGGTCGATCGGGACGATCGGGCGGTCGCGGATCGGGCGTGCGGGCACGGTGGCGGCGACCCGGCGGATCGCGGCGATGAGGGCAGGCAGGCCCTCGCCGGTGTGGGCAGAGCAGGGCACGATCGGCGCGTCGGCGAGGCCGGGGGCGAGCTCGAGCAGGGCGGCGCGTACGTCGGCCTCGGCGAGCTCGATGGCGCCGGCGCGCTCGCTCGTGGCGCTGGTGTCGGACCTCGCGGAGTCGACCGGCTCGCCGAGGCGGTCGATCTTCGTGAGCGCGACGACTGCGTGGCGCAGGCCGAGCAACTGACAGACGTGCAGGTGCTCGCGGGTCTGGGGCATCACGCCGTCCTCGGCCGAGACGACGAGCAGCAGGAGGTCGATGCCGCCGGCGCCGGCGACCATGGTGCGCACGAAGGCCTCGTGGCCGGGGACGTCGACGATGCTGGCGGACAGGCCGCCGCCGAGCTCCCAGGCGGCGAAGCCGAGCTCGATGGTGATGCCGCGACGCTTCTCTTCGGGGAGGCGGTCGGTGTCGATGCCGGTGAGGGCGTGGACGAGGGAGGTCTTCCCGTGGTCGATGTGACCGGCGGTACCGAGGACCAGCGCGCGGGTCGAACTGGCCATCCGGGGGGCGAGTGTATCAGCAAGCTGGGGTATCCTCGCGCGGATGAACGACGGCCGAGAAGACGCCCTGCACCCGCGCCTGACGCAGCTCGCACGCGGAGGTGGTTGAGCGGCGAAGCTTCGGCTCGGCGACCTGGTCCAGGTGCTCGAGGGCGTGCTCCCGCCCGGTCAGCGGAGTGAGACGTCGAGAGGCGTGGTGGTCGGGACGGAGTTCGCCGACGACGCGGCGGTCGTGCGCTTCGGCGATGACGGGCGCGGGCTGGTGCTGACGACCGATGTCATCGCGCCGATCGTCGACGACCCGGAGCTGTTCGGCGAGATCGCGGCAGTCAACGCGCTGTCGGATGTGTACGCGATGGGCGGGACGCCGCGCTTCGTGCTCAACCTGGTGTTCTTCCCCGACGACCGGCTGCCGCTGTCGGTCCTGCACGCGATCCTGCGGGGTGGGGCCCGGGCGTGCGCGCGGGCCGGGGCGCCGGTGGTCGGTGGCCACAGCGTGCGCGACCCGGAGCCGAAGTTCGGGCTCGCGGTGACCGGCGAGGTGCGGCTGAGCGAGGTGCTGTCCAACCGTATGGCGCGCGCAGGTCAGGTGCTGGTGCTGACGAAGGCGCTCGGCACTGGGATCGTGGGCACGGCGATCAAGCAGGGGCTGGCGAGCGCGGCCGAGATCGCGGCGGCGGTCGCGAGCATGACCTGTCTCAACGACCAGGCGCTCGCGGCGGCCCGCGCCCACGGGGTCGGCGCGTGTACGGATGTCACTGGCTTCGGCCTGCTCGGGCACCTGCGAAACATCCTCCGCGGGTCTTCGCTGGCGGCGAGCGTACACACGCGTGACCTGCCGCGGCTGCCCGGGGTCATGGACCACATCGCGGCGGGGCGGGTGCCGGGCGGGAGCCGCTCGAACCTCGAGTTCTTGCGCCCGGACCTGCGGATGCGTGGGCTCGAGGATCCGGCGATGACGCTGCTGCTGGCGGATGCGCAGACCAGCGGCGGGCTGCTGCTGTGCGTCGACGCCGACCGGGCCGCTGCGCTGTGTGACGAGCTACGCGACCGGGGTCAGCTCGGCTGTGCGATCGGCCAGCTCACGGCGCCCGACGCCGACACGCCAGCGGGCACGATGACCCTCGATCACGCTCCCTGACGTACTCAGGTCGCGGGCGTCTCGCTGCCGTCGAGGTAGGCGATCGCGCGGACGATCTCCAGCAGGCGCTGGCGGGTCTTCGGCGAGGTGTGGTGGAACCGGACGCCCATGCCGGGGGCGCCGTTGTCGGCGCCGCGGGTGTTCCACATGACCTCGCCGGTGAGCTCGAGCCGGCGCGGCGGCGGGTCGCTCTTGGCGGTCGAGGGCGGCGTGAAGCCGAGCTCGAGCATGGTGCCGACCGGGAGCGGGGCCTCGGTGCGGATGAAGATGCCCATCGACGAGATGTCGGTGATGAACGCGTACAGGAAGGTTTCGCCGGTGCCGCTCGAGCTGCAGTCCACCTCGAGGTGGACCGGGAGTCGCGCCTCACCGCGGCGATTGCCCTCGGAGTTGTTTCCCTCGGGGTTGCCGCTCTCGGCGGTGGGGCTCTCGGGGTCGGTCACGGTTGGCTCACAAGTTACACTGTATGAGCATGGCGGTGATGTTGTCGGTGCCACCGGCGCGGTTGGCCTGCTCGATGAGCTCGGCGACGGCGTTCTCGAGGGTGGTTGCCTCGCGGACGATGCGGCCGATGGTCTTGTCATCGAGCATGCCGCACAGGCCGTCGCTGCAGAGCACGAACTGATCACCGTCTTTGATCTCGAACTTCGAGATGTCGACGACGACCGTGTCACGCATGCCGAGCGCGCGCGTGATGACGTTCTTGTGGGGGAAGTTGCGGGCCTCCTCCTCGGACATGTCGGGGCGGGCGTCCTTGTAGTCCTCGAGCAGCGAGTGGTCGCGCGTGAGCTGCTTGATGCCGTCCTGGGACACGCGGTAGGCCCGTGAGTCGCCGACGTGGGCGACGTACAAGAAGTCGCCGACGAACATGCAGCCGACGATGGTGGTGCCCATGCCGCGCAGGTTCGGGTTCTTCTGCGCGGCGTCGAAGATGCGCGCGTTGGCCAGGCGTACCGCCGCGACCATGCGGTTCTCCGGATAGGACAGGCCGGGGTCGTAGCGATACGGCCACGTGGCGTCCATGTCCTTGCTGTGCTGATAGAACTCGCTGATCACGTCGCCAGACAGCTTGCTGGCGACCTCGCCGCAGGCGTGGCCACCCATGCCGTCGGCAACGAGGAAGACCTTCTCGTCTTCGATGAGCGAGAAGTAGTCCTCGTTGTGAGCACGCTTCATGCCCACATCGGTTTTGGCGGCGTAGCGAAGTCGCACAATGGCTTTCATCCTATCTGAGCGACGCCAGCCCTGGAAGGGGCGGCGCATCGCGCGCGACACCGCACGTGGTAGTTTCGCCGCCTCATGGCCCAGGCCCAGATCCTCACCATCGGCGACGAATTACTGTCCGGCGACACCGTGAACAGCAACCTCGCCTTCCTCGGAGAGCGCTGCCGTCGGCTCGGTATCTCGGTGATCCGGGCGGTCTCGGTGCGCGACCGGATCGACGAGATCGTGGCTGCGCTGGCAGATGTGGGGCGCTGGGCCGACCTCTGCCTGATCTCCGGCGGGCTCGGGCCGACCTCCGACGACCTCACGGCCGAGGCGGTGGCGCGTGCCTGTGGGGTGCCGCTGGCGCGCAACCACGAGGCGGTGGCGGCCATGATGGAGATGTTCGCGAGGTTTAATCGTCCGATGCCGGAGATCAACCGCAAGCAGGCCGACCTGCCGGCGGGGGCCGATATGCTCGCCAATCCGATCGGCACGGCGCCCGGGTTTGCCGTGCGCTTGCCGAACTCGGCCGAGGGCGGCCGAAGGTGCTGGGTGGCCTGCTTGCCGGGGGTTCCACGCGAGATGCGGCGGATGATGGTCGAGCAGATCGAGCCGCGGATAGCCCAGGAGTTCGCGTTGCCGGTCACGCATCGCCGGGTGTACCGGGCGATCGGCCGCGGTGAATCGGCCATCGCGGTGGAGCTCGAGCCGATCGTGGCCGAGGCCCGGACGCGTTCGCCCGGGCTCGCCACCCTCTACCTTCATTACCGGGCGAGCGCGCCGCAGGTGTTGTTGATCGCCGAGGGTACGCCGGGGCCGGACGGGGCGCGGGCGACGATGGAGGAGTTGGCCGAGCTCGACGCGCCGTTCACGAAAGCGCTGCAACCGGCCCTCTACGGCCTCGGTGAGGCCGATCTGCCGGCGCGGGTGATCGCTGCGCTGACGCGGGCGGGCCAGACGGTGGCGTCCGCGGAGTCGTGCACCGGAGGGCGAGTGGGTGCTCTGTTGACCGAGGTGGCGGGCGCCTCAGCCTGCTATTTCGGCGGGGTGATCGCCTACGACAACACGGTGAAGATGGGGGTACTCGATGTTTCTCAGGCAGATCTCTCGCAGCACGGAGCGGTGTCCGAAGCGGTCGCGCGGGCGATGGCCGTGGGGGCGAGGCGGGTGATGGGCACCGACTTCGCGGTCGCCACCACCGGGGTCGCAGGTCCGGGCGGGGGCTCGCCGGAGAAGCCGGTCGGCACCGTCGACATCGCGGTCGCCGACGCCGAGGGCAGCACATACAAGCGGCTGCAGCTTCACGGCGAGCGGACCCTGATCCAGCACGTATCGGCGGTGTGGGCCCTCAAGCTGTTGTGGGACCGGATGGTCTCGCGGGGTCTCGCGCGGGTCGAGGCGATGGACTGAGGCGACAGGAATGTGGTCAGATGCCGGGTCAGCGCACATGGCCCAAACGGGATCGCTGCCGGGTCTGCGCGGGGGCCGAGCGGGCCAGAGGTGTCAAGCGCGGGACGGTCGTTCGCGCTCGACACAGAACACTTGTTCTCCTATAGATCATGCGCGGCCGCTAACTTGCGCGCCAGGACGACACATTCATGGCCAACGTACCGACGACCACCACTACTTCTGTGAGCCAGCGAGACTCTGCGATCGATCTGGCCCTGGCGACGATCGAGAAGCAGTTCGGCAAGGGCTCCATCATGCGCCTGAGCAAGGATGGCAAGCTCTCGACGGGCGACATCAGCGTGATCCCGACTGGCGCGCTGCCGCTGGACATCGCGCTCGGCATCGGCGGGCTTCCGCGCGGGCGAATCGTCGAGATCTACGGCCCGGAGTCATCGGGCAAGACGACGCTGACGCTGCACGCGATCGCCGAGGCGCAGCGCCGCGGGGGCGTGTGCGCCTTCATCGACGCCGAGCACGCCCTCGACATCGGCTACGCCCGCAAGATCGGGGTGCGCACGGATGACCTGCTGGTCTCGCAGCCGGACTTCGGCGAGCAGGCGCTCGAGATCTGCGACACGCTGGTCCGCTCCGGCGCGATCGACATCATCGTCGTCGACTCGGTCGCGGCGCTGACCCCGAAGGCCGAGCTCGAGGGCGAGATGGGCGACAGCCACGTCGGCCTGCAGGCGCGCCTGATGAGCCAGGCGCTGCGCAAGCTGACTGGTTCGGTCGCCCGGTCGCGCACGATGGTCATCTTCATCAACCAGCTTCGCATGAAGATCGGCGTGATGTTCGGGAGCCCGGAGACGACCACCGGCGGCAACGCGCTCAAGTTCTACGCGTCGATCCGCCTCGACATCCGCCGCATCGGCGCGATCAAAGAGGGCGAGCAGGTGGTCGGCAACCGGACCCGCGTCAAGGTCGTGAAGAACAAGCTGGCCCCGCCGTTTCGCGAGGTCGAGTTCGACATCACCTACGGCGAGGGGGTGTCGCGCGAGGGCTGCATCGTCGACCTGGGCGTCGACGACAAGGTCGTCGAGAAGGCGGGCGCGTGGCTGTCGTACAAGGGCGACCGCATTGGCCAGGGCCGCGAGAACGCCAAGAAGTTCCTGCGCGACAACCCCGACATCTGCCAGAAGATCGAGGCGGAGATCCTGGTCAAGCACAACATCGTGCAGAACACCGGCACGCTGGTCGCCGCGCAGAACGAGGCGGCCGGCAAGGGCGAGAGCAAGGGCGAGGGCAAGGAGAAGCCCGGGGCGGCTGGCTCGCCCATGAAGGTGGTGTCCGCGGCGGCGGCCGAGGACGACAAGAAGGCCAAGCCGGCGCCCGCGAAGGCCCTCAGCAAATAGCGCCTCGCCCGGGGGTCTCGGGTCAGGCCGGGACCCAGGTGCCGTGGAAGCCGAGCGGGCTGTGGTGCGGCATGCGGGCGCGGCAGACGGTGTGCAGGTCGGCGGCGTCGAGCACAAGCAGCTCGCCGGTGTGGTTGGTGGCGTCGTAACACATGGAGATGAGCCAGCCGTCGTCCTCGGCGGTGGCGCCGGGACGCGCGACGAAGATCGGCTCGCCGGTGAGGTTGGGATCGAAGTCGCGGAGGCGAGACGTGCAAGTCTCGGCGTCGACCTTGAGGATCCCCGTGCTGTAGGGAGTGCGGCGCTCGAGCGGGCTGCCGACCGACCAACTGTAGCGGTGCGGGCGGGTCCAGTAGGCGGGGTTGATCGTGCCGAGCTCGCCGGTGTGTTCGGTCAGTTGACGCTCCTCGACGGTGCCGCTGCGGGTGTCGAGGATGTAGCGGGTCAGCCGTGGGCTGGGGAACTGCTCGGCCTTGCCGGTCAGCATCTTCGCGGCGACGCCGGAGGTCGGCATCGCGTCCATGCGATGGGCGTCGATGATGACGTGTGGGCCATCCTCGAAGGCGTTGTCGAAGTGGAAGATGAAGCAGGGGCGGGCGGGGAATGTGCGCGCCGCGGTGCCGCGGCGGGGCAGCAGGAAGATCTGGGTCGGCTCGGGGCGCGAGCGCAAGGTGTCGACGGGGCTGGCGAGGCCGAGCATCATGCGCGGCATGTCGAAGGTGGTCGGCGTCAGGAAGAAGACGCGGTGGTTTTGGGTCAGCGTGAAGTCGTGGATGAAGCCCATGGTCGGCAGCGGCATGCGGTCGCGGTGGATGCACACGCCCTCTGGGCTGAGGTGGTAGAGCATCAGCGCCGGCTTCATGCCCGAGGCGACGCCGAAGTTGAACAGCTCGCCGGTGGCGGGGTCGAGGCGCGGGTGGGCTGAGTAGGGCAGCTCGGGCGCGATGAGGCGGTCGATGAACGAGCGATCGTTGCGCAGGGAACCGCCGAGGTCGTCGCGCGCGAGGGTGTCGAGGGTGACGGGGTCGATGCGGTGCGGCCAGCCGCCCTCCCAGAGGGCGTGCAAGCGGCCGGCGTGCATCACCACCGAAGTGTTGGCGGCGTTCTTGAAGCGCATCCGCAGCAGGTTCTTGTGGAAGCCGCCGGGGATGTTGGTGCCGAAGTTGCGATAGAGGATCTTGCGCGCGGCCTCCTCCTCGAGGAACTCGCGGGTGCGCACGTAACGGTTGCGGTAGCGGATGCCGGTGTCCGAGAACTCGAAGCGGTTGAGATGACCGTCGCCGTCGAAGGGGTGCTCGTAGCGCTGGCCGTAGAGCTCCATCCTGCCGGGACCGTTGCGGAACAGGACCCCGCGAAGGCCCGGCGGCACGGCGCCCTCGACCACGGGCAGCGAGACGTCAACCTCGGCGGTGATGGCCTCGGTCTGGCGCAGGTAGACTTCGCCGAGGTCGAGGGGCGCGGCGGCGGCTGTGGCGGTGGGGGCGGACACCGGACCGCGGTGTAGTCCGAGTCACAGGAAATTACCAGCGCGGCGCCGGTGAGGGGCTCGAGTGTCGGCCTGCGGACCCGCCGGATCGGTGCCAGTGGAGCGCTGTTCGGGCGCTGCGGAGCGGGCGCGGTCGTGTTCCTCGTGGCGTGCGCCCGCCGGCCGGGGGGTCTGTGATAGCTTGGATGGTCGATGCGGAGCCTCGGAACAGCGGTGCGAATGGGCGTTCTCGTGACCTTGACGGGCGCAGCCCCCGGGTGTGGGTACCCCAACCCGGGCTTCAAGCTCAAAGACTCGGACCCGGTCACGAGCACGGACGAGCAGACGACGAACGTCAGCGGGGTGACGACGGTGACGACGGAGCCGAGCACGACGACGGCGATACCGACGACGAGCACGACGGAGTCGATGACGACCCAAGGGCCGGGCGTGAGCGGCAGCGAGACGTCGACGACGGACGTCGACCCGACGACGAGCACGACGGACGTGACGACCGGCGGTGGAGGAAGTTGGTTCTTCCCGGTGGATTGTGGGGAGGCCGCGATACCGACGCCGTGGGCGGACCCGGCAGCCGACACATACTTCGTGAATGAAGCGCCCCAAGGCGTCACGTGCAGCTTCCTGCCGGAAGGCACGATGACCCAGTGTCGGGACCTGCAGTTTAGCGAGACCGAGGAGTTTCCGTTGTTTCTCACTGACGGGGGCGTAAAATTCACGGACGACTACATGAGCGTATTTGCGGTCCGCTTCGCGCCGCCGGCGTTCATTCATGAGGACATGAACGGCATGACGCAGATTGATCCGAAGTACTTTGTCGACGTCGAGGTGAAGTTCAACGTCTTCCACGAAGATCAGAATCTATTGTGGAGCGAGACCACGCTCGAGGCCCACAAAGGCGAGCTGGATGACCTCTGGGTTGAGCACGAGGGCTTCGACTTCACGCCGTGCAAGAGCCCCGCTGCTTCGTTTCGCTGCCAACGATGTCCGCTCGGGGGCGGGGAAGGTGATTGTGCCGAGGACTGGTCCAAGCCCCACCAGCCTATGTCCGGGACCATGAAGGTCCACTCCTTCTCGGTCATCAAAGAACCCGACGCGGCTATGGGCACCGAGTTGGTCATCAAGGATCTGTCCAAGAACGATCTGGGGTGGCTCACGACGAAGGGTCTCATGCTATTCCCCGTGGTCGACACGCCGCTGGGTATGCTCGAGGTCAAGTCGAAGGAACTCCTGGATCCCAAGTACCGTCCGGGATTACGTGCCCGCTACTGCACGCCCATTTACACCCCCTGAGCGCTCGGCGAATGCGAGTTCGATGGCCTCGGCGACGGTGCGCGCGAGGTGGAGCTCGACGCCCTTGGGTAGGTCGGGGCTGGTGCGGGCGGCTTGTTTGGGGCCGGCGGGCATGATGACTTTTTTTAGGCCGAGGCGGGCGGCCTCCTGCACGCGGGCCTCGCTGCGCGGGACGGGTCGCAGCTCGCCGGTGAGGCCGACCTCGCCGAACGCGATCATGCCGGGGGGCAGCGGCTGGCGGCGGTGACTCGAGGCGATCGCGAGGAGCACGGCGAGGTCGCTGGCGGGCTCCGAGAGGCGCATGCCGCCGACGACGTTGACGAAGACGTCCTGGTCGAGGACGAACAGGCCGGCGTGGCGGTCGAGCACGGCCATGAGCATGGCGAGGCGGATCGGGTCGACGCCGACGCAGGTGCGGCGCGGGTTGCCGAAGCTGGCGGCGAGGAGGGCCTGGACCTCGAGCAACAGCGGGCGCGAACCCTCGAGCGTGGCGGTGACGCACGAGCCGATCGCGGGGGCGTCGCGGCTGGTGAGGAAGGCCTCCGAGGGGTTGGCGATCTCGCGGAGGCCGTCGCCCCGCATCTCGAAGACGCCGAGCTCCTGGGTGCTGCCGAAGCGGTTCTTGGTGGCGCGCAGCAGCCGGGTCGCGCGCTCCTCGTCGCCCTCGAAGGAGAGCACGGCGTCGACCAAATGCTCGAGCAGACGCGGGCCGGCGAGCTGGCCGTCCTTGGTGACGTGGCCGACGACGACGACGGGGACGCCGTGGTGTTTGGCGAACGCGACGAGCTGGCTGGTGACGGCACGGATCTGGGTGATGTTGCCGGGGAGGCCGTCCTGGGCGCCGCTGTAGACGGTCTGGACCGAGTCGACGATCAAGGCGCCGAGGCTCTTGACGCGCTCGGTGGCCTGGCCGAGCACCTCCTCGATGCGCTGCTCGGCCATCAACAATAGGTTCTTGTGGCTGGCGGCTAGACGGGCGCAGCGCGAGGCGACCTGGGCGACGGACTCCTCGCCGCTGGCGTAGAGCACGAGGCCGGCGCGGCGGGCGAGGCCGACGCTGGCCTGCAGCAGGAGGGTCGACTTGCCGATGCCGGGGGGTCCGCCGAGCAGCACGACGCTGCCGGGGACGAGTCCGCCGCCGAGCACGCGGTCGACCTCGTTCATGCCGCAGGGTCGTCGCGGCTGGCTGTCGACCTGGGTCTGGGCGTCGGTGGAGGCGACGACGACGGAGCCGCTGGCGGCGAGCGGGCGCTCGCCGGGGCTGGGTGGCGGGGCCTCGGACTCGATGGTGTTCCAGGCGTCGCAGGTCGGGCATTTGCCGAACCAACCCGAGGTGATGCCGCCGCAGGCCTGGCAGACCCAGCGCGGCGCGGCTTTTTTGGCCTTGCTCATGGCGGGTGAGTTTGTCTCACCGGGATGCACATGCAAGCGGCGACTAGAAGCGGATGCCGATCTGTGCCTGGACGCTCTGGGCGGCCTTGGCGTCGCTGCCGAGGCTGAGCGAGGTGAGGGCCGCGGCGTCGCGGTTGAAGGCGCCGAACGGGAACATCACGCCGTACTGGAGCTGCACGAAGATCGGCTCCTGTTGGTCGTGGTAACGCAAGGCGGCGGCGATCTCGAGGCCCATGTTGTTCTTGTTGCCGAGCGTGGCGAGCTTTTGATGGGCGACGGCGTACTCGATGTCGAGGCGGCCCGAGAAGTTGTTGTCGAAGAAGTAGAACGCCATCCACGGCTTGAAGTACGCGGCGTTGGAGGCGGTGCCGAGCAGCTCGCGAAACAGCAGGAGGTCCTGCATGTAGGCCGGGTTGAACCGGAAGTTGGTCCAGCGGTTGTCCTGACCGTTGACGATCAGCGGGCTCTGCGGGTTGTAGCGGTTGGCGTCGCTCGAGTCGCCGCTGGCGAAGCCGTGGTCGAGGCCGAGGTGGAAGCGGTCCTTGAACAGGCCGTACTTGAACTCGAGCGCGTAGCCGAGCTGCAAGAAGGTGCGACGCTGGAGGTCGCCGCGGTTGACGGCGGCGTAGTCGAAGCGGGTGTCGCCGTTTTGCGGGTCGAGGTTGCGCTCGTTGAAGCGGCCGATGACGCCGGAGCCCTCGAGCTCGACGCGCAGGGTCTTCCAGTTGACGCGCAGCCACACGTCCGGGGTCAGCATGATCGCCCGGCGGCGGATCAGGAGGTTGGCGTAGTTCTGGATCCCGCTGTCGCCGAACTCGTCGAGGTCGCCGTTGCCGAGCGAGGCGCCGCGGCGGCCGAGGCCGTCGTCGGCGTTGTCGTCGGACCAGCTTGGATTGGTGCCGAGGCCGTCGCCGAGGCCCGGGCTGCCGGTCACGCGGTCGACGGCCTGCGCGCGCAGCCAGGCGATCGCGCCGTAGTTAACGACGGGTCGGCCGAGCGAGATCTTGCGCTGGAGCATCGCCGGGTCGTCGCGCCGCAGGATCGAGACGCGCCACTGGTACACGTTGTCGAAGCGCTCGGCGCTGAAGTCCTGGCCGACCTTGTTGCCCGAGTTCCACGCCGAACCAAGCAACTGCGAGGTGGTCGCGCCCGAGGACGCCCAGTCCCACGAGAGCTCGAGGGTGTGGACGTTGCGGCGGTCCTTGCCGAAGTCGAAGCCGAGGCGCATCGAGTCGACCGAGTCGCCGTAGTCCATGTCGAGCATGCGCACGATGTCGGACTTGTCGCCGCGGTAATAGCCGTCGCCGTCGTTGGCGACGATGCCCATGCCCCAGTGGTGGGGCATGCGGCCGAACTTGATGTCGAGGCCCCAGCCGAAGCGGATGTGGCCGTAGGCGCGCTTGACCGTCAGGCTGTCGTTGAAGCCGTTTTGGCCGGCGCTCGGGGGGAGCTGGGTGCGGGTGAAGACGTCGAGCGGGGCGAAGGGGCTGTCGCCGAGGAACGAGTCGGGGGTGCTGCCGAGCACGAGGTTGTCGAGCGCGTCGATCGTGGCGTGGACCTTGATCGTGTCGGTGATGTGCAGCGTGGGCTCCATGCGCAGGCGCATGTTGGCGGTGCCAAAGCCGTTGTGACGGCCGCAGCGGCGGCCGGCCTTGATGGTGTTGATGCCCTTGGAGACGAGGTCGCCGAAGCAGTTGGAGGCGTTGCCGCCGGCGCTGGCGGCCGCGGGCATGCCATCGATGGTCTCGTTGGCGACCGAAGGCGGCGGGAAGAATTTGTTGTCGGTGCTGTCGTTCTCGCCGTAGGTGCTGCCGACGGACTGCCCGTTGGTCTTGCCGATGCCGAGGTCGAGGCGGTGGAAGTAGTCGGCCCGCATGCGCATGTAGCCGTGGAGCTCGAACAACTGGAGCTGCCGGAGGCCGCGCGGCTGGGCCGGCACCGGCTCGATCGGCTGTAGCGCCTGCTTGTCCTTGGGGGCGGCCTCGGCGGGGCCCTCCTTCTTGTCGGGCTTGCCGCCCTGCCCGGGGCCCTGCCCCATGCCGCCGCCTCCCATGCCACCCATGCCGCCCATGCCACCACCACCCATCGGCGCCTGCGCGTGGGCGACCTGACCGACGCAGAGGAGCGCGAGGAGGCCGAGCCAGGGTGCAGCAGAAGCGGCGGTGCGAGGCGTGAAAATCGACATCGGCAAGGCGCCGGACGCTAACAACCGCGCCGGGGGGCGTCAACCGCAGGCTTGCGGCCCGCGCGGGGCTCGGTGGGAGTTTGCACGCGGCGAAGCGAGCCTCTAACCTCCGGGCCCATGACGAGCCTGTGGCAGCCGGGTCAGCTCCTCTTCGCTGGATTTCAGGGCACGGAGCTGCCGCGTGCGCTGGCCGAATTACTGGCCCAGGGCCGCCTGGGCGGGGTGATCCTGTTCGCCAGGAATATCGGCGATCCGGGGCAGGTACGGGCCCTGACGGCGGCTCTTCACGCGGCGGCGCCGCCCGAGGCCCCGGTGCTGCTGGCGATCGACCAGGAAGGTGGTCGGGTGCAGCGGCTGCGGGCGCCGTGGACGGAGTGGCCGCCGATGCGTGTGCTCGGCGAGCGCGACGATCCGGCGACGACGGCGGCGGTGGCCTCGGCGATCGCCCGTGAGCTGGCGGACCTGGGGATCGGCCTGGACTTCGCGCCGGTAGTCGACGTCGACACGAACCCCGACAACCCGGTGATCGGCGACCGCAGCTTCTCCCGAGATCCGGCGCGGGTCGGCCGGCACGCGGCGGCGTTCATCACGGCGATGCAGGCGGCGGGCGTGGCCGCGTGCGCGAAGCACTTCCCGGGTCACGGCGATACGACGAGCGACAGCCACCTCGAGCTGCCGCGCCTCGAGCACGACTTGCACCGCCTGCGAGAGGTCGAGCTGCCACCATTCAAGGCGGCGGTCGCCGCGGGGGTGGCGAGCATCATGACGGCGCACGTGCTGTTCCCCCGCCTCGACAAGAAGCGCCCGGCCACGCTGGCGCCGGACGTCATGAACCTGCTGCGCGAGGACCTCGGCTACGACGGGGTGGTGTTTAGCGACGACCTCGAGATGAAGGCGGTCGCCGACCACTATCAGCCGGAGCCGCTGGTCCGCGGGTGCCTCGAGGCGGGCTGCGACGGGGTGCTGGTGTGCAGTCAGTTCGACCTGGTGCGCGAGGTCTTGCGGCTGCTCGAGCACACGCCGGACGCGCTGCTCGAGCACCCGCTGCGGCGGATGGTGGCGTTCAAGCAGCGCTACGCGCCGATACACCGCCGCACGGCGCTCGGTCTGCCCGACCCCGACGCCAAACCCCCGGCGCTGCTGGCGGACCTGTTCGCGGCGCCGGAGCTGCTGCGCACGCCGGAGCCGGTGATCGAGACGCCGCCCTTCGCGGCGCACCACGAGCTGGCCGAGCAGATCCGCCGCGAGCGCTGAGCCCGAAAGGTGAGCTGCGTGTGACGGACAAGCTCCGGTGAGCTGGTCGAGCAGATCCGCCGCGCTGGATCTGCTGGGCAGGCGCCCGGCCGGCTGGCACGATGCGGCGGTCACGGTGTCGTCGCCTCACCCAGTTGGTCTCCTCGCGCTCTCGGCTGTCGCGGCGCTCGGCACGGCGGGCCAGGTCGCGGCGGCGCAAACGGCCGCGAGCGGGGCCGCTGAGCCCACGCCACGCCCGATGCCCGGTGCCGCGACCGTGAGCAGCGGCGACGTCGGAGCGAGGGTCGCGACCGGAGCGAGCAGCGAGCGACGCGGGTACGCGGGCGTCGCCGCGGTCGTGCATGCGCCGACGAGCCGGCGCATGCCGGGGGCCGCGGGCGCGACGGCTGGCGACCACGCGGCGACGGTGGCCAGCAGCGCGCAGGTGGAGGACGACCGGCCGACGAGCCGGCGCATGCCGGCGCTGCCGGGGGCCGACGAGGCGGCCCGCGGCGACGTCACCGCGCAAGTCGCGAGCGACGCGACGAAGGACGCGTTTCAGCCGTGGGAGGTCGGGGGCTTCCTCGACGCGAACTACGCGTTTAACCACAACTTGCCCGACAACCACATCAAACGCGGGACGGCGGGTCAGCCACGCACGGGCGAGTTCACGGTGAATTTGGCGGTCGTGTATATCCGGCGCGACGCGCTGCCGGGCCGGCTGTCGCCGACCTTCGAGCTGGCGTTGCAGGCGGGGCCCGCGACGGATGCCCTGATGCGCGACGAGCCGACGCCCGGTGGAGACGCCTCGCGGGCTGCGGGCGCGGAGGTATGGAAGCACATCGGTCGGGCCAACGTCGGCCTCAAGACGCGGACCGGGACCGAGATCAGCGCCGGAATTTTCAGTTCGCCGATCGGCTTCGGGATCCACTGGACCCCGTACAACTGGAACTACACGCCGAGCTGGCAGCTCGACAGCGTGCCCTACTACCTCGCGGGGCTGCGGGTCATGCACCCGATCGACGCGCGCCACGGGATCCACCTGTGGGTCGTCAACGGCTGGCAGACGGCGGCCGACAACAACAAGGCGCCGAGCTTCATGCTCGGCTACACGTATACGCCGAGCCCGCGCTTCGCGTTGGCCCACTACAACTACTCCGGACCCGAGAACGCCGACATGCGCGTCGGGGCCTGGCGCGTGCTCTCGGACACGCAGTTCACCTACAACACCGACCGCTTCGGCATCTCCGCATTGTTCGACCTCGCCGCCGAGCGCCGCACCGACCTGCCAGGCAAACCGTGGAACCTGTGGTCGGCGGCGGCGCTGTTCACCCGCTGGCGCGTGCTCGGCAAGCAACGCACCTGGGATATGGCGGCCCGGCCAGAATGGTTCTGGGATCGCGACGGCCGGATCTTCGGCGTGCGCCAGCACCTGATCGCCGGGACTTATACCAATGACGTGCGCGTGGCCGAGAACCTGCTGATCCGGGTCGAGTATCGCTACGACCGATCGATCAGCCAAAGCGGGTACTTCTACCGCGGAGCTGCGATCACCGACGGGGCCGCAGGCCTCGGCTTCAATCAGCACACGATCTACTTTGCGATCGCCGGCGTGTTCGCGCATCGCTTCGGCAAGTCACGGCGCTGACGGCTCGCGCCGGCGACGATCGGCCCACGAACGTCAAGGCTACGCCGCCACGTCAGAACGGACACGACTGGGCGACCATCGCCGAGAACGGGAACGGATTAAAGAATCCTGCGACGAGGTCGTCGCGCCCGTCACCGTCGAGGTCGGTGAGAACGAGGTGCTTGTCGACGATGTAGTCGCCGAAGTCGACGGTATCAACGAGCGCGAACGAACCGTCGCCCTGACCGGCGAGGATGTCGACCTCGGTCGTGCGCACGACGGCGAGGTCGAGAGCGCCAGCGCCGTCGAGTTCGCCAGGCACGACGGTGAACCAGTCTCCGGTGAGCGGGGTGACGGGACCTGGGTCGTGGGCGGCTCCGAGGAGCGCATGAACCTGTCCGGCGCCCTGGTCGACCACGAGGACGTCGGTCGCGCCATCCGCGTCGACGTCCGAGAACACGAGGCCGCCGATAGCGAAGTCCGTGGCGATCCAGGCGGGGACAGCGAAGCCGCCGCCGCCGGCGTGCTGGCTGCGCGCGAAGCCGTGGCTCGCGCCCTCCTGGGCGATGACGACCTCGACCGGGTCGCTCGCTGCGACCCGCATCAGGATCGCCGCGGGCTCGTCGGCGAACTGGACGGGCTGCGGGCTGACGACGGCGGGTCCGAAGGACTGGCCGGGCATGCCCGGGAGGACGGAGAGGTCGAGGGCGTCGCCGGTGGTGGTCAGCAGCACGAGATCGCGGATCCCGTCGGCGTTGACGTCGAGGTGGGCGAACTGGTGGATCACATCGGCGACCGGGATCGCGGCGAACGGGCTGAAGGTGCCGTCGAGCTCGACGTGGTGGACCTCGATCCCCGCGAAGCAGTTGGCGAACGCGACCTCGGAGCGTCCGTCGTCGTCGAGGTCGAGGACGATCGACTGGGTGTCACAGCCGATCGGCAAGGACCCGAACTCGCCCGGGACGAACGTGCCGGCGACGCCGTACAGCGCGCGTCCGGCGTAGCCGCTCTCGAGTCCCAGTACGAGGATGTCGGTGGACCCGTCGCCGTCGAAATCGCCGCGGCGTAGGGCGATCGGGTGCTCGAGGCTCACGGCCACAGAAAATGGCGCGTCGAAGCACAGCGCATCCGGGTCGCCGCCAGAGCTCGTCGGGCCATCGGTGCCGGTGGGTACACCGGTGCCCGAGCTGGTGGTGTCTGCGGTCGTGTCGATGGCGACACTGTCGCCACAGTCGCCACAGCCCAGCACGAGCGCGAGCAGCGATGTACCGGGCCGATCGATGCCCTGCGTGGTTCGGGAGCGGGTGAGCATCGTAGATCGAGGGTACGTCACGCGAGCTCGCAAACCCACACGACGCCGTCGAACACGGCTACGCGGCGGCCGCGGGGGTCGGCGAGGAGCCGAGATACTGGGTGCTCGACCGCGAGGGACGGGTCGTGTTCTCGTGGCGCGCGCCGTCCCGCCACCTCCGCGAGCAGTTCGTCTGGCGCATCGAGTCTCTCCGCTGAGCGCCGGGCACCGCGGGGGCGCGCGCGAACGCGGTTCGTCGCTCGCCGCGAACTTTCGCTATGCTTGCCGCCGGCATGCCGGACGAGGACCGTTTCAAGCCGTAGTACCTCGGTCTGATCGTCACCCTGATCGGTGACTCGGCCGGGCTGCACTTGGACCACGTGCAGGCACTCGGTCTGGCCGTATGCGAAGTTATCGGGATAGTTGTGTGGTCGAGCGGGGGCGGCGACGTTGTGAGTCGCATGCCGACCTGCGTACGTTGCGAGCCAGGCTCGGCGCTGCGCTACTCGACCGGGCGCTGCGCTCCGGGGTGGTCGTACTCGATGTGGCGGAGATCCAGGCGATGATCGCGGTCACCGGCAGCAATGTATTCCGGGACGAATGGTTCGTGCTCGGCGACCGGCTCGTCTATGCGACGATGGTCCCGTGGCTGCCGGGGGTTGATTACCGAGCGGCAGTGGCGGAGGCGCACCCCGACCTGCCCGTCTATCGCAAGTAGTGATCACGATATGGGCATCACAAGCTCTGTATTGTAAGAGCATTGACATGCCTCACCCTTGAGCCCAGTCCTGTAGACGCTGGTGCCCTCCAGCACGTACCTGTAACGCCCGGCCTCAAAGCGGCGCTGGACCATGTCCATATTCAGGCGCGTCAGGAGCCAGTCGATGCTGGGGTCGATGAACTCCTCGAGCTGGGCGCAGTTGGAGAAGGTGGCCCGCAGGTCGGATAGGACGGCGTCTTGAGCTCAACGGCGGGTGCGGACGCGCAGCAGGGTCTCGAGCAGCAGCAGCAACGCGGCCAGCAGCACAAGCGGGCGCCAGCGCGGGTGCTGGGCGGCGGCCATGACCTGGTCGCCGTCGAGGCTCGGCGGGCGCGCGGCGACCGGGGTGGTGTCGCTCTCGGCCGGGTCCTGCTGGACGGCGAAGGTGAGCGGCTCGGCGGCGTTCGCCTGGGCGTCACCCTCGGTGACGACCGCCTCACCGCGGGAGGCGGTGACGTAGTAGTGCCCGGGCATGTAGGTGTCTTTAAAGACAGCCTGGCCCGCGCGTTCGGGCGGGATGATGCGCTCGCGGCCGTCGGGCAGGCGGACCGTCACGGGTCTGTCGGCGGGGATGATGCGCGGCTCGCCGGCGACGATCTGTCCGGAGGCGCCGCCGGGGTGGCTGCTGTCGAGCCAGGCGAGCACGCGCTCGGCGAGCGGCACGAAGCCGGGGCGCAGGGGGAGGTCGGACCAGTCGCGGTCGATCGAGGTGGTCAGCAGGACCACGCGGCCGCGCTGATACGTGCGGGAGATCAGGGCCGGGGCGCCGCTGGTGAAGCCGAGCGCCACCTCGGCGCCGCGCGAGGGGTCGGGCTCGAGCAGGAACAGCCGACGCGTGCGGGTGCCGAGCAGGCCGAGCTCGCCCTGGAGACCGAGGAGGATCGGGTGGGCGAGGTTGGGCGGGGCGACGCCCTCGGTGCGGGCCTCGGTGCGGCCCGGCGCGGTGCCGACGAGCAATGGTTCGCGCAAGAGCAGCGGTAGCAGCTCGCCGAGGCGCTCGTTGTAGGCGCGCGCGTCGACGCGGTCGCCGACGGAGATCCACAGGCCCATGCCCTCGGCGACGCGAGCCTTGAGGATCGCCGCGAGGTCCGGGCTCGGGGCGCGCAGGTTGGCGAGCACGAGCACGTCGACGCCAGCGAGGCGGTCGCCGTCGCGCAGGCGGGTATCCAACTGATCGGGCGCGAGGCTGTGGATCCGCAGGCGCTGGGCGCCGGGGCCGGAGGACAGCGCGGTGGCGAGGAAGTAGAGCTCGTCGTGGGCCCGCATCTCGCTGGGGTCGCCGTTGACGAGCGCGACGTCGACGCCGTCCTCGCCGGCCAGCCACAGGTGACGGACCTCGTCGCCGGGCAGCGGGTCGTCGGGGAGCACGAGCTCGACGGAGGCAGGCGTGGGGCCAGCGGTGGTGCCAGTGTGGGTGAACTCGTAGGGGGCGAGGCGGCCGGCGGGGACCTCGATCTCGGCGCGCGCGGCGACCTCGTCGTCGACATGCAGGACCAGCGCGACGCGCCGCGGCGGGCCGTCGGTGGGCCCGTGATGGCGGACCTCGCCGGAGATCCGCACGGCGCGAGGGTCGAGCTCGCGGGCGGGGGCCCAGTGGGCTGACTCCAAGGACATGTGCTCGGGGACAGGTGGTGGGGCGTCGAGGTCGCCGCGGATCGCGACCGGGAGCACCGGGATGTCGGCGGCGGCGGTGGCCGGCAGGCTGCCGAGGCCTCTGCCCGTGAAGTCGCCGATCGCGTAGACGACGCGGCGACCGGGGCCGTCGCTGGCCTGACCGAGCAGGGCGACCGCGCCGGGGAGCCCGCTCTCGAGCGCCCACGCGCCGGCGCGCGGAGGCTCGGCGGCCCAGGTCGTGACGGCCGCGCGCACGCGGTCGGGGTCGGCGCTGAGCTCGAGGCGCGGGCCGGCGGGGTCGGTGGTGAGCAGGCCGACGCGGCTGCCCGCGGGCAGGGCCTCGAGGATCGCGGCGGCCGCGTCCTCGCTGGCGGCGCGCAGGCTCTCGCCGTCGGCGCCGTCCAGGCGCAGCGCCATGCTAAACGAGCCGTCGAGCAGGATCAGGGCGTCGTGCGGCTCGCCGAGCACGGCGACCCGGGCGGCGCCGGTGCTGACCGGACGCGTGAGCGCGAGTACCAGCAGCGCGAGCAGGCCGAGACGGACGAGCAGCAGCGAGACGTCGCGCAGGCGTCGGCGCTGGGTGACGACCTCGTCGGCGGCGGCCAGGAAACGTAAGCCGGCGAAGCGGACCCGGCGCGGGGCCTCCTTGCCGCGCAGGTGCGCGAGCAAGGGCAAGCCGAGGCCGAGCAGGCCGAGCAGCATCAGCGGCGCGAGCAGGCTCATGCGCGGGGGCCCCACGAGATAGTGGCTGTCCCCGGGGACAGGTCCGTTTGTCCCGCGCCGAGGGATAGCGCCACCGAGGTCGCGGCTGTCCCTCGGGACAGGTCAGCGAGCCGCGTCACGGGTGGGCCTCGAGTGGTTGCGGGTGGCCGGCGAGGCGGGCGAGCAGGGCGAGCAGGGAGGCGGTCAGGGGTCGGTCGGTGACGGTGCGGTGGAGGTGCAGGCCGGACTCGCCGCAGCTTTGCTCGAGCTGGTGGAGGTGGGCGTGCAGGCGCTCGAGGTAGGCGTGGCGCAGGCCGGGGGCGTGGCCCTCGATCGGTTCGCGGGCGCCGCGGGGGTCCTCGAAGCGCCAGGGGCCGCGGCCGTCCCACGGGAACTCGAGCTCGTCGCGGTGCAGCACCTGCACGATCACGACGTCGTGGCCGCGGCTGCGCAGGCCGGCGAGGCCGCGCTGGAGCTGGAGGTCGGCGTCGCTGTGGCGGGGGTCGGGGTCGAGCAGGTCGGAGAGCACCACGACCAGGCTGCGACGCGGGAGCGTCGGGGCGACCGCGGCGATCAGGGTCGGCCACGGGCACAGGCCGGAGGGGGCGCGCGTCAGGGCCTGCGCGAGCGCGGCGAGGCGCGGGCTGCCGGCTTGCGGGCGGAGCTGGCTCAGCTCGAGGGCGTCGTCGCGGCCGATCGCGAAGCCGACGCGGTCGCCCTGGCGCAGCGCGAGGTGGGCGAGCGCGCCGGCGAGGGCGGCGGCGTGGCGTTGCTTGTTGCTGGCACCTGTCCCATAGGCCATGCCACCGGAGCCGTCGACGAGCAGCACGGTGGACAGGGCGTCCTCGCTGTCGGTCTGGCGCAGCACGAGGCGGTCGCGGCGGGCGACGGCGCGCCAGTCGAGGCGGCGGGGGTCGTCGCCGGGCACGTAGGGGCGATGGCCGCGGAACTGGTCGCCGAGGCCGGCGCGGGTCGAGCCGTGGCGGCCGGCGTGAGGGCCACCGACGGGCCTGGCGAGCACGAGCTGGCGCCCGCGCAGGAGGTCGCGCAGCTCGGGCGGGACGACGGCGGCGAGCGCCTGGGCGGGATCGGCGGACACGGTGCTGCGGTTCGCGGACGTTTTCTGGGCTGTACTTTGGGACAGGAAGGAGAGGACAGGTCAGCCCGGGACGGCGGCGAGGACCTTGTGAAGGATCTCCGCGGTGGCGACTGCGCGGCTCTCGGCGGCGAAGCTGCGGACCAGGCGGTGCTCGAGCACGGGCTCGGCGAGGGCGCGGACGTCGGCGATCGTGACGGCGGGGCGGCCGTCGAGGGCGGCGCGGGCCTGGGCGGCGGCGACCAGTTGCTGGCCTGCGCGGGGGCCTGCGCCCCACTGAAGCAGCTCGCGGACGGCGGGCGGGCAGTCGGACTCGCCGGGGCGAGTGGCCCGCAGCAGGGCGACGACGTGGGCGACGACCGAGTCCGGCACGGGGATCCGGCGCACGAGGGCCTGGTGTTCACGCAGCTCGGCGGGGGTGAGCACCGGGGTGATCGCGGGCCCACCGTCGCTGCCGAGCGCGACGATCTGGCGCTCGGCGGCCTCGTCCGGGTAACGCACGACGATCTGCAAGGTGAAGCGGTCGAGCTGGGCCTCGGGCAGCGGATAGGTGCCCTCCTGCTCGATCGGGTTCTGGGTCGCGAACACGTGGAACGGCCGCGGGAGCGGGTGGGTGCGCCCGCCAGCGCTGACGCGGGCCTCCTGCATGGCCTGAAGCAGAGCGGCCTGGGTCTTGGGCGGAGTGCGGTTGATCTCGTCGGCGAGCAGGAGGTTGCAGAAGACGGGGCCAGGCACGAAGCGAAACTGTCGGCGACCGCTGGCCGGGTCCTCCTCGAGCACCTCGGAGCCGGTGATGTCGGAGGGCATGAGGTCGGGGGTGAACTGCACGCGCGAGAACTCGAGGTCGAGGCACTGCGCGAGGCTGCTGACGAGCAGAGTCTTGGCGAGCCCGGGCACGCCGACGAACAGGCCGTGCCCGCCCGCGAACAGACACACGAGCAGCAGGTCGATGACGCCCTGCTGACCGACGATGCGGTGGTGCAGTTGCTCGACCAGGCGCTCGCGGCTGCGGGCCAGGGCCTGCAGGGCGGCGCGGTCGCCTTCGCCGGGGCCGGGGGCCCGAGAGGTAGCGGATGCAGCGGATGCAGCGGATGCAGCGGATGCAGCGGATGCAGCGGATGGGGCGGGTGGCGGCTGGGCGCTCGGCACGGGGGCGCGGAGTATACCAGCCAGATCCGTGAGCAGGACCGCGGGGACGGCGTTTGTCAGGCGCCTGGGATCTTCTGGTAAAACCTCGCTGGCCGGCGCGCGAAGCGGCCTGGCGACGGAGGGACGCGATCATGGCCAGCTTTAGCGACATCCTCAGCCAGGTAAAACGATCGATCCGCGAGGTGTCGGTCGACGAGACGAAGGCCCAGGTCCTCGGGACTGCCGGGCCAGTGCTCATCGACATCCGCGAGCGCGACGAGTACGAGCAGGGCTTTATCCCCCGCGCCGAGTGGATCCCCCGCGGCTTCCTTGAGATGAAGATCGAAGATCTCGTGCCCGAGCGCGGCCGCGAGGTGATCCTCTACTGCGCCGGCGGCAACCGCTCGGCCCTCGCGGCTCGCTCGCTGCAAGAGCTCGGCTACACGAATGTCGCGTCGATGGCCGGCGGGTTTCGAGCCTGGAAGCAGGCCGGCCACGCCTTCGATCGACCACGCACGATGACCGCTGAGCAGATCAAGCGCTACAGCCGGCACATCATGCTCCCCGAGGTCGGCGAGCTCGGCCAGGGCAAACTGCTCGACGCCAAAGTGCTGTTCCTCGGTGCAGGTGGGCTCGGCTCGCCGTCTGCGTTGTATATGGCGGCGGCCGGCGTCGGCACGATCGGCATGGTCGACGATGACCTCGTCGACGAGAGCAACCTGCAACGCCAGGTCCTGCACAACATGGAACGCATCGGCATGCCCAAGGTCGAGAGCGCGCGCATGACCCTGCAGGCCCTCAACCCCGACGTGAAGGTGGTCGCGCACCAGACCCGCCTCAACTCCGAAAACATCATGGAGATCCTCGCGGGCTATGACCTCGTGGTCGACGGCGCCGATAACTTCCCGACCCGCTACCTGCTCAACGACGCGGCGCTCAAGCTCGGCAAGCCGGTGATCCACGCGTCGATCTTCCGCTTCGAGGGGCAACTGACGACCTTCCTCCCCTACGACGGACCCTGCTACCGCTGCCTGTATCCCGACCCGCCGCCCCCGGGCATGGCACCCTCGTGCCAGGAGGCCGGCGTGCTCGGGGTGCTACCCGGCATCATCGGCACGCTGCAGGCCAACGAGGCCCTCAAGCTCATCCTCGGCACCGGGACCTCGCTCTCGGGCCGGCTGCTGGTGTTCGATGCGCTCGGCACCAAGTTTCGCACGCTCAAGCTGCGCAAAGACCCCGAATGCCGGGTTTGTAGCAAGCCGCCCGAAGAGATCGAACTCATCGACTACGAAGCCTTTTGTAGTTTGGCGCAGTGAGGCGCGCCGGCGGATGTTTGGCCGGTGATGCCTGTTGCGGGGTGACGGGTGAGGGGTGCTGGGTCGTCGTTTGGCTGGCCACCGCCTTCGGCGTCGTCCTGCCAATCCGATAACCCATCACCCCTCACCCGTCACCCCGCACGGCTTCGCCGTGAAACAAGCGTCGGTCGGCCCTCCTTCGCTGGGGATCTTGTAGTGCGCGACGGACGTCAGCGTGCAGGACCCGGCCTTTCAGACCGGCTCATGCTCGCTGCTCGTGCGTGATTGGTTTTCAGCCTCTCGACGTTCTTCATGGGGAACGTCAGCGTCCCGCCGGCCTCTCGGCTGTCCTTGAGGACAGGGGCGAGTTTCGCGTGGCACCGCGACACCGATTGTGAAGGAGCCTGCGCTGCTGAGAGACCTTGGCGGAGAACGCGGAGGGCATCTGCCGCATCCGGTCACGCAGGGTCCACGGCGAAGCCGTCCCCCCGTAAAGGAATCTTCGGCAGGACATCCGGCGCTGGTGCCTGGCCTGTCCTTGAGGACAGGGGCGGATTTCACGTGTGGGCGCTCACTCCTTCGATGTCAGACCATGCCAGGCACGTCCGGCGTCGGCGTCGCGGATCGGGCCTGACGCGCCGTTTGAGATCGCTGTGAACGCCGTACGAGGCCCTGGGAGGCC
>Ga0105046_10003570_pt1 | contig 24683 bp, 17 predicted proteins | sample MAT03_FD_78385 | JGI IMG/M metagenome (GOLD analysis project Ga0105046, IMG submission 78385) | Freshwater microbial communities from Lake Fryxell liftoff mats and glacier meltwater in Antarctica - MAT-03 (megahit assembly) | ecosystem: Environmental > Aquatic > Freshwater > Ice > Liftoff...
GAGTCTTGGAACTCTTTCCGGATGCCATACAAGCAAGCAGCTTTGGTAAGCCAAGCAGTCGATATTCCACTTGCTGGGAACTACAAAGGAGAGCTTCATGTTCAAGCGACGGAAGAATATGTGGAAGGTAAGTTTGACTACAACAAATGCAAGTTGATCTTTCGAGTTGATGGCGAAGTGATTATCGAGAAAGAGCTCGTGCGACAATCATGGACCAACTACGTACTGAGTTTTGACCGTAAGTTTGACGCCGGCGACCACAAGATATCACTTGAACTGGTACCGCTTACAGCGGATGAACCTTCGGTGAGAGACTTGGCGATCGAATTTCGTTCGGTAACCTTGTTTGGCCCGGATGATCCAGCACACTTCGAGAAGCCCGAACGCTATGTCAACTTCTTTGGTGATAAGCCGACGCCAAACGATGCGTTCGCGCGTCGTCAACAGGCAAGTGAAATCATCGAAAGCTTTGCAACGAAATCTTTTCGACGACCGGTCGATAAGAAGACTGTAGATAAGTTGACCGACCTTGCATCATTCCAGTTTGAAGAAGGCGGCAAATCTTTTGAGGCAGGGATTGCAGACGCTTTCATCGCGATTCTTGCCTCTCCGCGTTTCCTGTTTCGCGAAGAGCTTACCGTACCGTCTGACAAGGGTTTGTATGAGTTGTTGGACGAATATTCGCTGGCCTCACGCTTGTCTTATTTCCTGTGGTCCACGATGCCTGACGATAAGTTGATGCAATTGGCAGCCGAAGGGAAGTTACGAGAAAATCTGGGGCCGCAAATCGGTCGAATGCTTTCGCATGAACGGGGAGAACGGTTCTTTGAAAATTTTGTCGGCCAATGGCTACAGTCTCGGGACATCGAAGATCTCGGCATCAATGCGCACGCCGTCGTCGAGCGAGAACGCAGTTCTGATGAGCGTGATGAGTACCTCCGTGGTCAGTATTGGCAGCTTCGATGGAAACGGGGAAATTTGACGGAGGAGGAGAAAAAGACGCGACAAGAAGCCATGGACCTGCATGAAAAATTTGAGAAGGCGGTTAAAAAGGCAGAACCCAATTGGGAAGTGAAGCGAGCGATGAGACTGGAAACAGAAATGCTCTTTAAGCATCTCATTCGCGAAGATCGGCCATTGCAAGAGTTGATCGATAGCAGTTACACGTTTTTGAACGAACCGTTGGCTGAGTACTACGGTATCGACGGCGTTCAAGGGAAAAAAATGCAGAAGGTCGACTTGCCCGCCGGGAATGTACGGGGCGGTGTGTTGACTCAGGCAACATTTCTCGCGATGACCTCCAATCCAGATCGCACGTCACCAGTGAAGCGTGGCAAATTCGTTCTCGAGAATCTGCTCGGAACACCGACTGCAGCTCCACCCCCCAATATTCCTCCACTGGAAGAAGGAACCGAGGGCAGTGGGGGCCGAAAGCTATCGCTTCGAGAATCGCTGGAGATCCATCGTCAAAACTCGCTATGCGCCTCGTGTCACAATTCAATGGATCCGCTTGGTCTCGCCTTAGAGAACTTCAACGCACTTGGTCGGTACCGGGAGCGGGAGTTCGCAGGACCGATTGATCCCAAGGGTAAATTGATTAGCGGCGACGAGTTTAAGTCAGTCGTCGAGTTGAAGCGAATCTTGGCGACGAAGCATCGACGAGAGATCTATTCATGCGTAACCGAAAAGCTGCTGACGTATGCCCTGGGACGCGGCATCGATTATTACGACGTCGCCACCGTCGATAAGATTGTCGATGAACTCGAAGCGAAGGATGGGAAGGCTGGCGGATTGATTCATTCAATCGTGACTTCGGCGCCTTTCCTACACGCTCGTCCGTCGGAACCAGCCGGCAACATTGTCAATGCCGAATTAACGTCGACGTCAACCGTCACAACTAACTAAGTTATTTAAAAATCAATCGTCACTACGGGACCAAAAGCCATGATTCGTCGACGTCAATTCCTTCGCGGCCTTGGTGCCTGCATCGCCCTTCCCGCGTTTCATTCGATCGGTTTGGAGAAGCTACTTGGCTCCGAGGCATCGGCTGCGCCGTCGTTGGCGACGACCGCGTCCGGAGCGCCCATTCGAACGGCGTTCTTGTATTTCCCCAACGGCACCGTGCCATCCGCATGGTGGCCTGAAGGCAACGAACGGGACTTTACTCTTGGGCGGTCGCTAAAGCCGCTTGAAGCCATGAAGAATCACGTTCAGATTCTACGCGGCTTGAATAACGAACCGGCAGAAAGCAATGGTGATGGCGGCGGTGACCATGCTCGCGGAAATGGAACGTTCTTAACCGGCGTGCGATTGAACAAGAGCGCGACGGATATTCGTAACGGCGTTTCGATTGACCAAGAGATTGCGAAGCGGATCGGGCACCTGACACGATTTCCATCGCTGGAATTGAGCTGCGAAGCCAATCGCCAAACAGGCGGCTGCGATTCGGGCTATTCATGTGCTTATCAATTCAACATTTCTTGGCGGAACGCGACCACACCGATGTCGCCTGAAGCCAACCCACGCTTGGTGTTCGAAAGGCTATTCGGTTCAGGATCGGCAGGCCAGCGAACCGCGAATCTGGAACGCCGACGGCAAGAGCAACGCTCGATTCTTGACTTCGTGAGTGATGATGCGAAATTAATGCAGCGACGGCTTGCGAAGCGAGATAGTGAAAAGCTTGATCAGTATCTTACCGGTGTTCGGGAAATCGAGTCGCAAATCGCAAAGGCTGAAAAGTTTGGCAATCCTGCCGATCCGAACGTTGCAACGCCAGATGGCGTGCCGGCGTCTTATGCCGACCATGTTAAGCTGATGTACGACATGATGCTGCTTGCGTTTCAAACCGACTCGACACGAGTCGCAACAATGCTTTTGGCTCATGATGGAAGCAATCGGTCGTTCGACCATATCGGAATCGTCGAAGGCCATCACGATCTAAGCCACCACCAAGACAAAGCCGATCGCATTGAAAAAGTCATTCAGATCGATACCTGGTACATCCAACAGTTTGCAGACTTCCTTAATCGACTCGATTCAGTCGAAGATGTCGATGGTGAATCGCTGCTTCATAACTCAATGATCGTTCTTGGCAGCGGAAATGCCGACGGCAATAAACATAGTCATACGGATGTGCCCGTGATCCTGGCTGGCCAAGGCGGCGGTCAATTGTCGACCGGCAGGTTCATTCAACAAGGCTCGAAGCCGCTGACCAATCTTTATCTCGGAATGACTGAGAAACTTGGAATCACCGATCTTGAGCGATTCGGTGATAGCACCGATCGATTGACCAACATTTAGCCGATGCGGTTTTTAACAAGGCACCGCGATTGCTTACTCATACGCATAACGAAGCGAACCAATCACGGATGCCTCGTCCCCACAAATCGAGAACGCAAGTCCACTCAGATTGCGGAAACCGTTGAGCGCATGATCGTAGTAGGACTGTTCAGCAATCTTGAGATATCGGTCTCGCATCGTGTCGCTCATATCGCAAACACCGCCGCCGATGACCAAAAGATCGTAGTCGCCGATGTAGTTTACCATCAACATTACGATCCCCAGTGCCTTCGCTTGATCATCAAGCAACTCGACCGCCAACGCATCGCCATCAGCGCAGAGTTGTCGCAATGTCTTGGCTCGATCTTTCATGGTCCCTGGGTGCGAGTTCAACGGGTGGTTTCGATGCTCGTCAAGCAATAGGCGATACTGAAGCTGATGTGTCAGCGCGGTTAGCGAAATCGCTGATTCGGCGCAGCAGTAGGTGTTTCCAACCTTATTCCGTCGATCGTGCTCGTAACGAAATGCATCGTAAGGAAGCAAAAAATGACCGGCATGCCCGGCGCGTCCCTCTGAGCCACGAACCACTTTGCCATCACGCACTTCGCCACCGCCAAGGCCAGTCCCAACGGCAACAAAGAACAATGAATGCATGTCGGTTCTTTGGGGGACTCGAATGTCGCTTGCAAAGGTTTCACAGTCCGTCCAATCGATCTCTGATGTCCGAACAGCAAACTCGCCCAACGCGGCTGCTTGACCATCTCCGATGTAGCATACCTCTAGCGCCGGAGAGATTTGTCGCAATCGATCTTGAAGACCTTGGCGAATCGGGTATCTATCCCAGAGGTCTGCTCGAAGGTTAGGTGTCATCAATAGCACGCCATCAAGCGTCGCGGGCCCCGGCGTCGCGAGTGAAACCTTGGCAACGTCGGCAACCGTTGCTCCGAATTTGGCCAGTGAGGAAACAATCTGTTGCGCAATGTCTTCAATCGTTGCCGCCGGACCATCGGAAGAACGAGTGGAGAATTGGTCAGAAACGAATCGAAGCTTCCGTTGTTCGTCGCCAATGGCGATGGTCGACGTAGTTCCGCCGACATCAACACCGATGAAATAACGCACGCTGCCGCTCCCTGAAGTTTTCTCAATTGATCTGAGTTAAAACGAATCTCGATTGCTGAATCCGCCGCCGCCACCGCCGCCCCGATTGGGTCGGGATGATGATCGCCGCTCGCCCGCTTGCCTCGCTTGAGCCACGAGCGCACCAGCAGCCGCGTGCGCCATCGCGTTGATCAACACCTGAGTCATCGGGTGCGTTGCAACTCGCGTAAACTGGTCGACCGCCGACGGCCCCCAACGTTGCGATCGACGAATTCTTTGCCACACATCTTCGAAGTTTCCGCGACCATCTCGTGCAGCGCGAAGTTCTTCGACGACATCCTCGGAGCCGCTAAACTGGGCCCGTTGAGAATCGAATCCGGCGGCGCGAAAACGACTGATGATAGAACCGACGGACTGAAGGTGTGTCGTCAGTTGCTCGATTCGGACTTGTCGATCGCGAACCTGTGAGCCGATTTGATCAATCTCATGACTCACGCCTTGCAACGTCGAAACGATTTGGTCGTCTTCCATTTCGGGCGTACTGCGCGCTCGGTGGGCAAGTGCATTTGGGTCCGCCGCTGCGATCATGTCACGAAACTTACCGATGGCTTCGCGATAGTACGAACCACGAGTATCTTCAATCTCGGTGCGCTCGTTCTGAACCGACTTGGTATCGGTTTCAATTTTTTCGAGTTCGGACAAAACTTCGGTGCGTTGTCCGGTTAAAACCTTTGTTTTTTCAATCGCTTGGGGCAACCCGTGTTTTCCGGCCACAACATCTCGTTGTTTTTCTAACGCATCGAGTACGGTATTCAGAGCAGCACGATCTTCGGCGATCACTTCCTTCATGTGAACCGGAGTCGACTTGAGAAATTCGTAGCCCTGACGCGCTTCGCGGTATCCGATATATCGACCGAGCCACTGGTCGACGCTCCGCGTTAATCCACGTTTCTCATAAGCTGGCGTCAAGAAGCCTTGTTTCTCCAGGTACATGAAAAGCGAACTGTTCTCATACGAGGGCAGCTTTCGACGAACATCCTGTTCAATCTCCGCGAGATTGGCCTCGGCACGTTGCAGTGCAGCCTCGGCTTCGGCGGCGCGGTCGGACAACTGTGCAAAGCTTGCATCGGCAGACAATTCTTGGCTGACTGCGGTCGCAATCTCGCCCTGGGTTTCATTCGCCGCATCAAGTGAAGCGCTGATCGTCCGAAATCGCCCTTCCGCGTTGGTACGGCTGTTGGAGAGGTTGTCGATTTGGCTCGCCAAACGCAGCGAGTGCTGTTCCTGACGTTGAAGGACGCCATAGACCGTCTCTTGGGCTTCGGCCCAGGTTTTTCGGATCGCTTCGTCGGTCAGCTCCGGCAAATAGTGCTGAGCCAAATTGACCAACGACTCGCCACGATGCTCGGTCAGTTCACTAAGTTCGGCGCCGGCCGCCGCAACGTGACCTCGCGCGGTTTCGAGTTCGTGCTGAGCCTCTTGATAGGCTTGCATCAATTGCTGGTGAACGACAGGACCGGAAACGGGCATGGTGCGGAATCAATCGAAAAAAAGTCAGGTGCGTAACATGGAGTTGAATAAACGACGAACGACAAACTACGAACGATCAGGCCAAGCGGTGAGGCGGTTGCCTGCCGTGATCGGAACATTCGCTGTCCCTGTCAATTGAATCTTCGGCTGCAGCTCGCCACGGGTCTTGGAGGAGAACAACGTTTGATTTAGAAGTCCATCACTTTGTTTGTCCTGTTTTAGTTTCAGGTACACATCTCGCGGTACTTGTTCTGCCCACTGAGTTACTTGTTCGACTTTGCCTGTTTCAACATCCCGAATCATTTGTGGGATGACGTTACCAGCGGAGTCCCGAGCCTCGACGATGACGTAATGCAATGGCGTTTTGCCAGGCATCAGCCGTTCGAAGGCGCTTGTCTGATTTGGCTTGTTGAGGATATGAGCTTCGTAGTTCGTGGAAAGCTGATCAACTAGTTGCGCGAGTTTTTCGCGAGCAGCGATTGCCGTCGTGACATCCTCGCCTCTTGCGGTGTTGATTTCAGCCTGAAGCGACTTGGCTTGCTCAATGACGGCAGGGTCTTTTGCCATCGCAATGATTCGATCAACAAGCACGGATGCCGTTTCTTGCTCAGCGGCGACAGCGCGGTTCGCTTGTACCGTCGGTGAAAATGGCGCTGCAGAAGAAAAGAAAAGATAGTAAGCACCACCTAGTGTAATCGCGACCGCAGCGACTCCGGCGACTATTCGTTTTCGCCAAACCCAAGCATGAGCGAGTACGTTTTGGAACCCTGGCTTGGGGTCTTGGTATGTGTTGAGGGTTGCCAAATACTGATCGATCGCCGCGTCGATTTCAGATTCCGAAACGCGATCACCGGCAAGCTTTGCCGATCGCATTAGTTTCGCGCGAAGCTCAACACGAACCTCGTCACGACGAAACATTTCCTCGGCGACATCGCGATTTTTTCGGAATTCACGAGCGACATCCATCACTCGCAACATTTCGTTGAGCGACAGGTCCTCGCCTGGTAGGCGTATTGATCTCGATGCAGCTCGCTTGGCACTCGAATCGGCAGAGGACTGTGCTGCGGTGGCGGAAGCCGAGGCGGCGTTACTCATTTTCTTTTCACGATTTGAAAAATAAAGGTCGGCCCCCGAAAAGGTTGCACCTCGACCGGGCCAGCTTAGCATTCTTAAACATCTTTCGCGTCACAAGTACCTGCTTTGGGTACAGACACGCTGTCCACAGGCGACGAAACCGACATTTTCGGGCGCTCAAAGTGTACAATTCGGACGCGATTTTCAGCAGCCCGTTTGCGCCGATTGCCAACTTTGTCTGAAAGCGCTACGCTTAACTCAGTCCGCAACTGGGCAATTCCGTCCGCTAACTTTTCAACCCTGCATCACAGCGTCCAACGTTGTGGAGAGAGTGTTCCAGCGATGAATCAGCAAGCACAAGCGTCAGCACCGAAGGCGGAAGCCGAAACCGGTGAAAAAGTCTCCCTTGATTCGTCGGCTCGCGAAGGAATGATGCGCAAGTATCTCGATCGCGCACTTTCGACGCTCGAAAAATTCGGTCTGTCCGCCAAAGATTCCCAAAATAACGAGTTGATTAGTCTCCTCGAAGACGTCAAGCATCTCGACGAGGGAAAAGCCCTTGCCATCGCCGAAGTGCTGAAACATATGAGCACCTTCAACCAGTTGGTTCGAGACAATGTAGAGAATATTCAGGTCGGCAATCGCTACTTGGAAATCAGTCAAGCGTTCGACTCGATCCGCGAAGACAGCAAACGTCTGATCTCACAACTCGATGACGGCAAGTTCAGCACCGGCGAAAAAGTTTCGAACTGGTGGATGAAGATCCGTCGTGGCAACCCAGCCGATCGCTTTGATACGATCGAAGACAGCTATCGCGATGTTTCCAAGGACACCAAAGAGGCCTTACGTCGCGAACAAGATATCATGGACGCGTACATCGATTTTCGATTTGCACTCAAAGAAGCAGAAGTGCTAGCCGGCGAGCTGTACGACATGCAAATCCCGATTCTGGATGCATCCAAGGCGACGCTTGCTGCCACCCAAACGACATTGGATCAATTCACCGGAACCGATAAGGCCTCCAAGAGCCAGCTTGAGCTCAAACGTGACGAGGCCAAGTTCGCTTTTGAGAAGCAGGACGAAACCTACCAGTTGCTAAAGGACATCTCGGAGAACTTGCAGATCGGCTATGACGTCGGTGAAACACTGGTCGCGAAACTAAAGCAGACCCATGATGTCAAGGAACGTGTTTATCGCCGAGCAGTGACGTTCTTCACTACTAACGAACATGTCTTCACGATCCTCCGAACCGTCTACGCGAGCCAGCATGGACTGCATGAAATCACCCAAGCGACTGAAGCGATGAAGGATGGCGTCAACAAAGGACTTGAAGACATCTCCACACTCGGTCGTGAACTGGAGCGAGCGGCACTGAAAGCCGGTTACGGCTCCACGATCAATCCGGCGAGTGTTCAGAAGCTGGTTGATGCGATCGCTGGGTTTCAAGTCGAATCGCTGGAGATGGTCGCAACGCTGCGCAAAGAAAGCGAGGAAGCCACTCGCCAAATTCGCGCTTCGGTCGAAGAAGGCAAACGGAAGTATCAAGAAACGGTTGCCAAACACGCTCGCGGCGACAGTTTGCGATAGTGGCTCGTCTCGCTATGAGCGACTTTTTTCTAGCATTTCTTCGGAGACTAGTCGTATCGTGATGCGAACCAACTGATTTTGCCGGAGCAGCGTCACCATCACGCTTTCTCCGGCGTTTCGGCGTTCGACCGTGGCGAGCAAATCATCAGCCGTTTCTATTTTGACGCCGTCAATTTCAGTGATGATGTCGCCGGTTGATAAGTCGCGACGAATAATCTCTCCGAGCATGGTTCGCGTTCGCGTCATCGCAACGGGCCTCACACCAGCGATCTCTGCGGGACCTCGCTGATCAAGCGACACGACAAGCAAACCTTTAGCGGTTTCTGCAACCGATTCAATCCCGATGCTAGGTCGACGAACCTTTCCGAAGGAAATTATCTGGGGAACGATGCGAGCAATCGTCGCAGAAGGGATTGCGAACCCGATGCCGCTGTTTTCACCAATACGGCTTGCGATCGCGGTGTTCATGCCGATCAACTCGCCTCGACTATTCATCAACGGCCCGCCCGAGTTCCCGCGATTCAGTGCGGCGTCAATCTGAATGATCGATCGCATCATTCGGCGGGATAAACTTGGGATTGTTCGATTGACGCTGCTGACTATTCCCGACGTCATGGTTTGTTCGAGCCCGAGCGGACTTCCCAGAGCGAATACTCGCTGACCCACACGAAGCTTTTCACTTCGTCCCACGGCAACAGGAGCAAGCGGCGTGCGTGGAGCCGTGATCTTGATGACGGCGATATCATTCGGGATGTCCTGGCCGATCAACGTCGCATCGTACTGCTCGCCATCGTGAAGCGTGACCAGCAGTTGCTTCGCGTCCTTAATGACGTGGTAGTTGGAAACAATGTGGCCTGATTCATCCCAGACCCAACCGCTCCCCGACCCTTCGGTCACCGAAAGCCTGCCAAAAAACGACTCCTGATCCACTCCGCGGGTCTCGATATGCACAACGCTGAGGTGGCAATTTTCATAGACCGCAACGCTGATTCGTTCTTCCGGTGTCAAATCCGAAAGATCGTCAACATTGTCCACAAATCCAGTAACCGCCGGGGCGAATTGAGAGGTTCCGAAATCCTGAGATCTTGAAAAACTTCCCTGAAAAACCGCGGAAATATTGAACAGAATCAATAGCATGAATCGATTCATCATCGCCGAGCAAGCTCCCCAAGGTTCCGATTTATCCAACATTTCAGGGACAATACACGATTCCACCGAACCCAAGCAACACAAACTTGGAATTGCCCACGAACAGTTAACACCGAGCCGGTGCATGTCAGACTTCTCTGACAGGAGACCTTGTTCATGGAGCTTTCGATGATGAAGGAACGGCGGAAATCACTCACGCCGCCAACTATCCGTTCGAATGGGAAATTTACCCGCTTTAATGTCGAGGCACGTCACGGCTCGCGTTAAGCAGTCAAGACGGATAGACGGCGTAGCGACTGCATCCGCAAGGCTGCAAGAAATGCAATGGAACCGATCCAAACGAATACGAAACCGATCACTTTCCCGTTGTTCAGCGGTTCGCCGTAAACCGCGACCCCCAAAAAAAATTGAAGAGTAGGACCGACATACTGGAGAATGCCAAGGGTCGATAGCGAGACACGCTGGGCTGCGGTCGCGAATAACGCAAGCGGCAGCACCGTCACGCAGCCGCCCAGCAACAATAGACAGATTGTCTTCAAGTCTCCCTGGCCCATGCCACCGCGCTGGTTTAACTCCAACCAGACGATGTACCCTGCGGCAGGCAATACCAACACCGTCGTCTCGATCAACAACCCGAGAATCGCAGGCAGCGGCGCGACTTTCTTGACCATTCCATACAACGCAAAAGATGCTGCGAGTGACAGTGACAACCATGGCATCACGCCGCCCGCGACTGCCATCACTGTAACGCCAATCGCTGCGATGCCGATCGCGATCCCTTGCAAACGACTCAGCCGTTCACGCAAGAACACCACACCCAACATGACACTTAGCAACGGGTTGATGTAATAGCCTAGCGAAGCTTCGATGACGCGTCCGTGGTTCACAGCCCAGATAAATACAAACCAGTTAATCGATATCAGTATTGCCGCAAGCGAATAAGTCGCGATCAGCTTTCGACGATCGATCGTAAATGGAACCCTGGCCGGTTGAAGACGTTCAACTCGACGATGATTGAACCAAACGACTGCAGTCAAGAAAACAAAAGACCAAACGATTCGATGGCAGACGACTTCGACTGACGGAACGTGGGCCAGCCACCGCCAATAGATCGGAAAAAGCCCCCAGCTTGTGAACGCGCCGATGCCGCACAGCAACCCATTGCGATAATACGATTGAGGCCGATTCGGCGTCGAGGCAATCGTCGAATCAGTGACAGACAAAGCACAAAATCCACAAAAGATATTCCAATGGCCTTAAGTATGCCGACAGCGGCGGCCTTCGCCACCCCGCTTGACGGCTTGCTTCATGCTAATTGCAACGCCACGGTCTCCATTGAGATTTGGTAAACTACGGCCGCGTTTCGACCTCGATTCCCTGCTCGGATGAATACCATGAGAAGTGCCGAAGAATTGCAACGTAGACTCGGTTGGAACCGCGAACTCGCCAACGATCACAAAGAACGAGAACATCTTCGGAGCTATTTGGCATTGCAGCTTGCCGCCGCAGGGATCATGCCTCCGCTTGATGACGCAACCGATTCCGCAATGACGGCTTTTTCTCGCGGCATGCTCGACAGCCTTCGGGAAAAAACTAGACTTCTTAGTGAGCATCGGCCTCCGATCGATCAACGCATCGAGGCATTCTTAGCAAAGTATTTTTCGGGCATCGGTGGCCCCGCACTGCGTCTGCCTGGGCGTTCGCTTGTCCTTGATCGCCATGGCATGGCCCGCGAACTAAGCCTGCCGGTGCGTGGCGACCATTTCAAGAATGACTTGGTGCAGTCCTATCGTTGTCAAAATGGGATTGTGAATAACCCCGCGAGTGACCGTCGGACAACGGCGGGGACTTTTCATGTTTGCGAAGATGGCTTGCCGATCGCTGCAGACAAACGAGCGGTACCACGGACGGCATTCGCCAAGCTGTTTCGTGCAGCCTTGGACCCACCGAAGGATTCCTTGTTGATTCCTTATACCAGCCAAACACCGACACCGTCGTACACTTGGGTCTCGCTATTGCTGCGTCCGATGGTCAAACCGGAAGTACGCGGGTTCTGTGATTACAAAACGATGGAAACGAGATTTTTCGCACCGGCTTCGCTGGTGAGCAATCTTGATTTCGTCGAATCGATTTTCGGCAATGCCGGAGACCCGTTGATTCCGGAGAACGACGCTGGCTTCGATGTTTATCATTGGTCCGGCCACACTGGCTGTGTCATTCTCGCACCACACCTAGTCAACATGACCAAAAAGGAATTAGGGCTGCCGCACTTCGATGAGGCGACCGAACGTCAGCGAAAAGACTCGATGTGCTATCGGGACGAGAGTGAAAAGTACAACAATGGGGTTGCTTTTAAGCTTACCTGTCGTGATGCCTCCGGCGTCATCGTTACGCTGATCGCTGACAATTACTACGGCTACTGCAAGAAGGAAGTCAAAACCCAACTCAGCTACGCCGCGAACCTGATGGGTGGCGCCGAAGAGGAGCATGCTGGCGGTGCGCTCGCGTTCGCTTCGTACTCGTTGGGAGAAGAGTTTCAGGCAAATAGCCGGCGATACAATGGCCGATCATTCGAAGACGTCGTTCGGGATTACTCATCGTTTATCGATGTTCAACCCGAAGGCTACGGAATCGATCGCATTTGGCCAACCGTCCTCTATATCCCCGAAGACGCGAAGGCCAGGCTTTCGGAGCGCTGCATTCGCTGGACGCGTGATGGGCATTCGCACCAAATACCGCTTTCGCCAGACAAAATTTACATCGCCCCGAGCGGCTATAAGCTTCGCTTAGAGCGACATCCGAACGCGCCCTCATGGCGATTGATCGGTACCGTTGGCGAAGGCGTTTTTTGCCACAAACCATGTACGGTTTCTGGCGGAGGAAAGAGCGAGATAAGCAAGAGCCTCAAGGACTACATGCTCTACGGCCCTATTTTTGTTTCCGACGTCGACCAAGACTTCGCGAAGTTAGACGAGATTTTTTCGAGAAACTATCAGGATCGCTGGGCGGAGAGTTATGCGGGGAAGCCGAAGTACGAAGACCAAAAGAGTCGTACGGTGCTGGACCAGCATCGCAGCCTCGGAAGCGTCATCCAACTTTTGACGCCGTCACCCGATTTTAGTCATGAGTATAACGATTGGTTGCACTCCATCCCCGATCATGTTTACGCTTTGGCGTTAATCATTAAACGTTTCATTACACCGGAGACAATGCACAATTGGCGAGATCGTTTTGGTGTCGATATCGTGAATGGGTCACCGGGCCACGAGCTGAAAATGGGTGATCGTGCGTTGGTCGGAACCTACCTTCGTGTTGGACTTGATGGCTCGAGATGGCGAACATTCAAGGTCCGGCAGGACTTCATTGCGTCGGCCAAGGTTCAGCGTGAAGATGACATCAGCGCTAGTACTGTCGTTCCGCGTTCCAGCCTAGCGGACCTAGGTCCATCCGTCGGACAGGCGGAGAGTTATAAGTTTGTTGAGAATTGTGAGTTTCGACTTTTTCAGCGACCTGACGACGCAATTTATCGTGGCCTGGACCATCAAACCGAATGGGACCTTGCTCGCTCCGGCAATTTCATCAGCAATTTCGAGCCACTACCCGCGAGCCAAGTCAAAGCGATCGTAGAGGACATCATCGATTTCGAAAAGTTTACGATGCCAATGCGAAACATGCTTACCCAAGCCGTCGAGCAGCATGCGACGTACGCAGTCAGCAGCTCCCAGGCTCGAATTCTTGACGATGGATCGACCACTAAGAACCCGCGATACTTACAAGACCGACCAGACATGGTGAACGCTCGCGATACCTATGTCGCTCACCGGGGAATGCAGTTGTTTCGAGCTGCCAGTGCAGACGCGCCGATCTACGCTCCGGTCGGTGCAGTTCTTTGCGGACGGCGAAACAATCCGCCTGACCGGGCTGCCGGAATTCGTTCGCTCGCTGTCTACAGCCCACTCCACTATCAGGAACTGCCGGAACTGTTGATGGACTTCGTCTGCTCATTAACCGGCAAGAGCCCCAGTACGACAGGCGCGGGTAGCGAAGGTGCTCTTACCAAAGGCCCTTTCAACGCGCTGTTGCCTTCATCGGATCTCAATGCGACCGTTGTCTCGATGATACTCACGAACCTGGGTGGATTTAGTACACCGGCAGGACACATCGGCCCGCGATTCGAAGTCAGTCATGACATCAGCTTGCTCGTGCCAGAAATTTTTTGCCGCATGGGACCCGAAGAACGCGAAGCGAATCATTTAATCGCGACGGGAATGCTTGAGCCGCTCAAAGATTTTGAGTTTGAGGGAAAGCAAATTCCAGCGAGTCGACTTGGTTACCGAATCACGGAAAAATTTGTGAGGACTTATTTGGCGAGAGTCTTTGATAACCCAGCCAAGGTGTTTCCGGACGAATTTCTGAAGCCGGAATTGCAAGATCCAGAATCGTTCGCCGACGGAATCTTGCACATCGCGGAAGCGCAAAAACGGATCGCAACTCTCTATTTCGAAGATGGGTCTTACGAAGCTGCGTGCCCGCCGCTCAAAGCGGTCTTAAGCATTCTTGTGGATGGTCACTACGAAGGTCTCACCGCTTCGAGTCCCGAGTTTCGTGCAATGTTTACTCGCGAAGCTTTGCTAAATAGTGACTGGTACCGCGAACGGCTAGAAACCCAACAGTATCGCGAAATCGGATATTGGACTGGAGCAAAGAACCGCCTTGAAGACGAAATCGATGCCGGCAGACATCTTGAGGCGCTGGCGTCGCTAGACCTTGAAGCCAGGCTGACGTTTGTCAATGAACAGCTTGCCGCTGCAACGAAATCTAGCCGGATTGATCAGTTGTTTGGTACGATTGGAGCGGATCCGATCGGATCGACCGACAGCGAAATCGGTCTGTTGGCCGCTTCAAGCGGTAAGGCCTTGTAGGCCGCATCTAGCGAGATACTCTTCGATGTTTGGAGCCCCAAAACACCGAAGAGAAGTACCGAAGGTGGGAGTCGAACCCACACGAGGTTGCCCTCACTGGATTTTGAATCCAGCGCGTCTGCCATTCCGCCACTCCGGCTCGTGGTCCGAGAGTATATCGAGAGCGGAGACGATTCGTAAAGCGGCGATGCAGCGGGTTTGTCGAGAGTTGAGAATCATTGGTCGGTGTCGTATTCCTGCCGCGGTTATTCGCCTCTATCCTCGTTTTTTGATTGGATTTTCCCCATGGCCAAAGATTTGACGCCCGCTGATCCGACAACCGTCCTAGAACTCCTTGAAGCGTTTCGCCGTTCGAAAATTATGTTTACAGGCGTTTCGCTAGGTGTTTTCGATGCACTGGCGACCAATCCATCTACCGCCGACGAATTGGCGGCGATGCTGGACTGCAACGCGGACGCGACCCGCCGATTGCTTGAATCGCTTGTCGGACTGAACCTTCTAAAACGCACGGGAGACTCTTTCTCCAATACACCGGCCGCGGGTCAGTATCTTACCAGCGACTCGCCGTCGCGAATGACCGGCTACGTCCAATACTCCAATCGTGTGATGTGGCAGATGTGGGGAAATCTCGAAGGTGCCATCCGCGAGGGAACGCATCGATGGCGGGAAACCTACGGGTGGGAAGGGCCCATTTTTTCTAGCTTCTTCAAAACCGACGAGTCGATGCGTGAGTTCCTGATGGGAATGCATGGCTTTGGCATGATGACATCGCCGCAGGTTGTTTCGGCGATCGATATGAGTCGCTTCAAGCACCTGGTTGATCTCGGCGGCGCGACAGGGCATTTGCCGATGGCCGCCTGTCGTCGATATCCGCATTTGACGGCAACGGTTTTTGATTTGCCCAGCGCGATTCCGTTGGCTCGAGAAATCGTGGGTGTGACCGAGGTTGCTTCACAGATCGATTTTGTCAGCGGGGACTTCTTCATCGATCCATTGCCGGTCGCTGATGTCTATTGGCTCGGACGTATCGTTCACGACTGGTCCGAGGAAAAGATCGAAATTCTTCTTAAGAAAATATACGATTCGCTACCAAGTGGTGGCGGACTGATGATTGGTGAGAAGCTTCTCTTCGAAGAGAAGAATGGTCCACGTTGGGCACAGCTTCAAGACATCAACATGCTGATCGTCACCGAAGGCCGAGAACGATCGCTCAGCGAATACGAAATACTGTTGAATAAGGCTGGGTTTGTGGATGTCGTCGGTTATCGAACAACGGCGCCGCTTGACGTTGTCCTGGCCACCAAGCGGTAAGGTCGATGTTCGACTACAAGCGACGCTAACCAAGTAGCTTTGCGCCAACTTCTTTTTCACATGATTCAAGAATTGCCTTGACCATCGTATCTGCTTCAACATGAGTCAGCGTACTATCAGGCTTTCGAAGTTCAACGGACAACAAGATTCGCTTTCGGTCCGCGCCATCTTTTGCCGGATCTCGGTATGTCTCCCGGTAATGGACACCCTCCAGCCCATCGGTAACCGCAGCGCGTACCGCACGCTCTAATGCCGACCACCGCACCGATTCATCGACGATCATATTCAAGTCTCGTACTATCGAAGGGAACGGATTGACGCCCTTTTGCGTCGGCACCAACTTCGCTTCGTCAAGCATCGCGATCAACGACAACTCCATCGCGATCACTTTGCCTGGAAGCTTTAACTCTCGTTGCGTCTTCGGATCGATGGCACCTTGATATCCCACCACACGATCTCCGAGCATCAACGCCGAAGACCAATCATCATCCATGCCGGATATCGGCGTTGACTTAAAATCGATCTTGTGGGAAAGCCCTAGTCGCTGAGCAATCGCATCGACGACTCCTTTGATGAAGAAGTAATCCTGCCCACTGACCAAGCCGAGCGAGTACTGTTCGATGGGCGCATCGTTAGGTAATGAACCGGGCAAGTAGATATGCGCTATTTCAAACAAGTCAGCTTCAACATTTGCAGCCGCCCAATTTGCCGCTCGACTTTGAAGCAGGCTAGGCACGATCGATCGTCGCAGTTTCCTTGCGCCTTCTAGCATTGTGGTGACTGTGGCGAGTGCCGCACGATCGGTCCAAGGGCTTACAATCGCATCGGTCTTGTCAGTGACGATGCTCGGTGTCATTGCTTCACAAAAGCCTGCGGCCATCATCACACCGCGAACCTTCTCAACCGCCACATCGAAGGGACGCTTCGCACTGGGGACGACGGAAATCGGGTCGTTCTCAGGTATATTTTCGTAGCCATGGATGCGAGCAACTTCTTCGATCAGGTCCACTTCGCGTGTCAAATCGTGACGCCATGATGGCGACTCCAGTCGCACCGCAAGCTCTCCCGGCCCGTCATGACCCAGTGCGGTGCATCCAAGTGCGGTTAGGATACGAAGCACTTCGTCTGGATCAATATTGATGCCAAGTAGTCGGCGGATCTGCGAGTACGTCAGCGTCACTTGAGATCGTGATGGTGCTGAAGGATTCGTATCCGTTGCCAGACTTGAAACAACACCACCCCCAGAGCTGATAATCAACTCGCAAACACGACGACTTGCCCAATCGACACCACAAGGATCGACACGGCGTTCAAATCGATACGAGGATGCCGAAGCGAGCTTCAGTTTCCTTGCGGTTCGTCGAACCGATAGCGGTGCAAACATCGCCGCTTCGATTAGCAGGTTCGTTGTTGATTCGGTCACCTCGGTTGCTGAACCGCCCATCACACCTGCGATCGCAATCGGTGATTTTGCATCCGCGACGACACACATCGCGTTATCCAGCGTGTAGGTATGATGATCAATCGCCTCGATCGTCTCGCCTGCTTTTGCGGAGCGAATAACGATTTGCCCTCCGGACAGCTTGTCAAAATCGAACGCATGCAGCGGCTGTCCACATTCGAGCATCACATAGTTCGTCGCATCAACGACATTGTTGATCGAGTTCACTCCAACGCTGTGAAGCGAATCAGCGAGCCACTTCGCGCTAGGGCCTACCCTTACCCCACGAATAAGCCTTGCGATGTACCGGGGACAGACCTCTGGTATTCGATTGTCGACGGAAGCGACGGGGCCTTTGAAATCCGTGACGGCGTCGAGATTAACGACCGGGGCGCAAAGCTGCTTGTCATAAAGAACCGCAACTTCGCGAGCGACTCCGATATGCCCAAGGCAGTCACCGCGATTACTTGTGACCTCAAGATCAATCACGAAATCATCGCCGACAGTTGCGGTTGATTCGTGATTCAGGCCTGACAATGCGAATCGTGTTTCAAGTTCCGCGATCGGCATCGAAAGTTCGACGTACCGCGAAAGCCACTTCCAAGACACAAGCATCGGTTCACCCTTTGATCACCATCGCCATGACAAGGCGACCAAGAAATCGTCATCAAAACTGTTGCAGGAATCGAACGTCACCGCTGAACAGATCGCGGATGTCGGTGATACCGTGCCGCCGCATGCACAATCGCTCGACACCCAATCCAAACGCAAAGCCGCTTACTTGTTCGGGGTCGTATCCGACGGCCTTCAGCACGGCGGGATCCACCATTCCCGCGCCACCAAACTCGATCCAATTTCCATTCCAATGGAAGTCGACCTCAACACTTGGTTCGGTGAACGGGAAGAACGACGGACGGAACCGAATCTCGACATCACCGCCAAGATAATTCGTCGCGAACACTCGAAGTACTGTCTTTAAGTTCGCCATCGTTACATGCGAATCGACGTACAGCCCTTCCATCTGATGAAACATCGGAAAGTGAGTCGCGTCGGGTGCATCAGGTCGATAAACACGTCCCAACGAAATGATTCGCACGGGAGGCGCCGTCGACTCCATCACGCGAATCTGCACGGTACTGGTCTGACTTCGCATCAAATGCGCGGACTCAACACCACCGGATGCACTTGCGGTGGCCAGATAAAAATTATCGAGCGGATCTCTCGCCGGATGGTCCTCAGGGATGTTCAATGCAACGAAGTTGTGCCAGGGATCTTCGACTTCGGGGCCTTCCGCAGTCGTAAAGCCCATCCTTCCCATGATCTCCTTGAGATGTTCAATCGTCTGTGTGACTGGGTGAAGGTGCCCCAAGCGGAGAGCTGTTCCCGGCAAGGTAGGATCGGGAAGTGGACCGGTAACCTTGGTCGCGGTCGAAGCCATCGCATCACGAGCAGCATCGAACGCACCTTGAAGCGTTTGCTTCACTTCATTCAGGCGTTTTCCGGCCGCCGGCTTGTCGGCAACGGCAATTCCACCGAGCTGCTTTTGCACGTCCTTCATGACGCCGTTCTTGGCACCGAGAAAACGAACACGAGCGTCTTCCAATTGCGCCGCGTCCTGAATTGAACGCAGCGTGGAAGTTGCATCGGCCTCGAGCGAATCGAGGGCGGTAAGGAATTGCGAGAGAGACATCGCTTCGCGACCGGGGCTTTCGGCTATGCGCTAACTGTTACGGCATCGGCCATAGCAGCGGCTTTGTCGGCAAGTGCGCCCTTGGCTTGATCGCACACGGCCTTGAAAGCCGCAGGATCGTGAATCGCCATTTCGGAAAGTGTCTTTCGGTCCAGTTCGATCTCGCTCAGCTTCAAGCCGTGCATAAAATCGCTGTACTTCATGTCGTGCTGATGAACCGCTGCGTTGATTCGAATGATCCATAGCTTACGGAACTCTCGCTTCTTGACGCGACGGTCGCGGAATGCGAATGCACCGGCTCTCAGTAGCGTTTCCTTGACCGTTCGCAGTTGTTTACTGCGGGCTCCACGAAAGCCTTTGGCCGCCTTAAAAATTCGCTTCTTGGATTGCCGTCTGGCGTGTCCAATGGTTGTACGCATCGGTAAAAACTCCACCGAAGTTGCGTGTGTCTTGGTCAGGCCCCCACATTACTGCGGATGTTGTTGCCCACAAGACTTGCACTAGGAAAGGGAGGGAAAACAGTAATCGAACCGTCCAACAACTTAGTTGCTGTATCCGCAAAGCGCGGTTTGGACGGTAGCTTCCATACAAGTATGAACCGCCGTGGTTCCGCGAAGATTGCGGCGACGCTTCTTGGTCAGCCCCGTAGCCAAGTGGCTGGTGCCGGCGCTGCGGTGCATGGCTTTGCCCGTGGCCGTCAAGCGAAAACGCTTTTTCGTGGCCTTGTGGGTCTTCATCTTGGTCTTGGCTTTTGCTTTAGTCATGACAAAACGCGATCGCAAAGTGCTAAACGGGCAATAAAGGTGACTTTACCGAAGCGGCAAACAGGGAAATTGCTGCAATTCACAAGTGAAATGCCTCAACGCCACCCTCCGCCGACGAAACTTTCCCGCCAGCGAGTCACGAACTATATCGGCAGACTACAGAAAGCGAAAGAGCATCGGCGCGACCAAATCACCCGAATTACCCACAAACTCGATGTTTTCGATTCAGCCGCCGGCGGAATGGGTGCCCTGAGGCACGCTTTTCGACCAAGCAGGCTCAGATCACAGCCGTTGCGACCTACGGTTTCCACGCCCGTCGCTGTGGGGCAGTGAAATCCTCAAAATGGGCGATTGCGGTAATGACGACTGAAGACCCCTTCGAAACGTTCGACCCATTGCTGGCCGCCGTGACTTCGCAATCACGCGATTCTGGGTCACCGATTCCTTTGCCCAGTTCGCGCGACAAGCGGACGCAAGAGCATCCACAGGGGCGCAAAAAGGCGAGCGACGACAAGGACAAGACAGTCGCATTACACTTAGAGAACGACGTCCATTCCGCCAATCAGATGGGGCGCTACGACCGCGTGGCTGAACTAGGTCGTGGCGGCTGGGGCGTCGTGGATCGCGCGCTGGACAAGCAGTTGGACCGCGAAGTTGCCGTCAAACGAATCGGTATCGCCGGGGACGTGCGCTCAAGCGAACTTTACGCGGAGGTTCGCCAGCGCTTTCTGCAAGAAGCGAAGGTGACCAGCCAGCTTCAGCATCCAGGCGTCGTCCCGGTACACGAGTTTGGAACATCCGAAAACGGCGATTCATTTTATGTAATGAAGCTGCTCGAAGGAGACTCGCTTCGGCAATTGATTCGGGCTCAGCATGCTCCTGCACGTACAGAAGGTCACCGCTGGACACGTTACTCACTTGAACACGCGATGGCACCGCTGCTCGATCGCTTTATTCATGTCTGTCATGCCGTCGCCTATGCGCACCAGAAAGGCATTATCCATCGTGACCTCAAACCTGCCAACGTCATGGCGGGTGCTTTCGGCGAGACGATCGTGGTCGATTGGGGCCTAGCGAAACGGTTCAAGCATGCAACGAAAGAAGAGGATCAAACGATTCTGCCTGAAGAGTGCCGCTCAATCGCTTCGATCGAGGCTGACGTCGATGCAGCGATGATTGACGTTGACTCCGTCGGCAACGACAGGCTTCGAAGCAAGGATTCGGCTCAGCACACGATGCAAGGCTCGATCATCGGCACGCTTGCCTACATGTCACCAGAACAAGCACGCGGCCTGGTGGATCAATTGGGGCCGGCATCGGACATCTATTCACTTGGCGTTATCCTTTACGAGATGATTGCCGGTCGACATCCGTACCATGATCTTGAGATGCCCGCGATTCTGGAAAATGTAAAGGCTGGTAAGTTTCCCAGCGTCACCGCTTCACAACCATCGGCAGCAAAATCCCTTGCGGCTATCTGCCATAAAGCGATGGCTTTCGAACCCGCGAACCGATATCAGTCCGCATCAGCCTTGGCAGACGATGTCCGGCGATTCATCGCGGGCGACGCGGTTGAGGCTTACGAGGAACCGACATTCGACCGAATCGCAAGATTGTGCAAACGACATCAGTCGGGTTGTGTTGCCGCTGCCGCTTCGGCGACATTGCTACTCGTCGCATCGATCGTTTTCGGCGTTGTCGTTCATCGAGCTCATCAAACCGAAAAGGCAGCTAAAGCCAACGCTGAAGACGCCCACGAAGACGCCCTCGCGGCATTGACCGATGCGAGAGATTCGGCCGATAACTGGTTGGTAGATCTCAGCGGATCGCTCGAATTCTATCCAGGATTGACGATGATTCGCGATACGTTGACCTCTAACGCGAAAGCGAAGTACCAAAAGATTCTGTCCAAGCTAAACGTCGATATCGAATCATGGTCCAAGCAGAGTTCGTCAAAGGTTAATTTGCCGGGGGCTAGTGTTTACCTGACGATTGCCAACGCGAAACTTGAACACGCGAGATGCAGTATTCGCCTGGGTGACCTCGATCGGCTCTCCGGCGAGTTCGAAGCGTCTCGACAGCACTACGCCAAAGCCGACGACGGACTTCAAAGATTGATGAACGAGATTCAATCGCCCGACAGTGATGACATTGATGCTGAACTACAAGATTCCATTCGGTTGCAACAAGTCAGTTTGCTCATTTCAAATCGTCTGTTGTCCGTTGAATCATCTGGACCAAATCAGGCGAGTTCGACCGACGAAGCGTTTTACGAAGCTCGTCAGTGGCTACGGACCCAGCTCCTGACTCCGCATGGCGAGCCGCTGGAACGAGTTCCTTACGCGTCGGCGATTGCTCGCTACGATCTCGCGTTTTTGCGATCCGCAGGTGGACGTATTGACCAAGAGCAAGCGGTCGAGATTCTGGATGACGCGGTACACTGGTCCTGCTGGCTCGCAGAAGTTCGAGGCGATTCGACTGACCATTGCCTCAGTGAAACGGCACAGCGAGAACTTGCAAACTGTTTGGAAGATCAACAGCAATGGGAGCGCGCTGCAATTGCATGGTCAAGTTTGATTGACGATCTCATGCGGTGGTCGAGCGAGTCCGGTCCACGACCAGATCGTCTCCAAGCAATTGCCTACGCCCACATGAGATACGCTCGCCTCGCAGAACTACAAAACAAAAGCGACAATGCGATGGAGGCTTACTTAAAAGCGATCGACAATCTGCTGCTCGCCTGGAAGCTCTTGGACGCCGACTCGCTTTTCCAAACGAACCTTGCCACGGCGCAGCATAGCCTAGGCAAATTACTTACCAACGGCTCCTCGAAATCGAAAGAAGCTGAGCAGTGGTTCGAACGTTCGATCACAAACTATCAAGCACTCCTCGAAAGCGAAACGACCCCGGATACACTCCGTCGTCTGTGCGAGGCGAAAGGATCTTTAGCCTCACTAATGGGACTGGATCGCATCGAAGCTGCGGTGGACCACTACGACGACGCGGCACTCGGTTACCAGATGCTTGCCGATCATCAGTGGATCAAAGACGAGGATCGACTTGCGATGTCTGAAATTCTGATTGCTCGCGCGGCGCTGCACCGCTCATTGGGGCATCCTGAATTGGCCAGCCAGGGTCTTGAAGCTGCGGCAAAGCAATTGGCGAAACTGCATCCTGAAGAGCTGCCGGAGCACCTACTGTCACGATTTGAACAAACGAAACTTGCCCTCCAGACGGTCAATGAGTGACCCTGAGCAGTATCTGGATGACGGTCGCGAGTGAAAGGACAGCTAAACTCGCAATGAGATGCACATCCGTTGCGACCGCTAAAACCGCCAATGCCTGCCATTTTACTGATAAAGAACCGAGCTGTTATTCCTTCAACCCAGTGAAATACACTCCATGATTTACATACTGAAGTGGGGTTGCTCGGCCCCATGTAGTCATCTTGTTTCCTCTTGATCACTGACGCGAAAATGCTTTCCGTCCCGACGCCATTATCGTCCGGAACCGATCCTGACCTGGTTGCAAAAAGCGTATCGGACACTAGCAAATCAACGCTTCGACAGGCCGTCGTCGCCGGACCGCAATCATCGACGGATAGCGTCGATAAAGTGGTTGAAAATGAGTGCTACCTGGTGCAAATCTATCCAGCCGACCTGATCGATGGCATGTTGAGATTGCGGGGTGATCGGATGATTGCTGGCAGGGACGGAGTCGTTGACCTACTTCTCGAAGACGCAAGTATCTCGCGACAGCACGCGGAATTCGTTCTGCAGAACGGTAGCTATGCGATTCGCGATCTTGGCAGCACGAACGGAACGCTAGTCAACGGCAAACGTGTTACCGACCATCCGCTTAGCTCAGGTGACACGATCAAGCTTGGTAGATTCATTTTCAAATTTTTTTCGGCGGGCAGCATCGAGTCGACGTATCACGAGACCGTCTATTCGATCATGACGCGCGACGCCTTAACCGGCACGATGAACAAACGGTTTCTGACCGAATCGCTACGCCGTGAAGTCACTCGCGCGATCCGAAAGATGCAAGCGTTGTCAGTAATCATGCTTGACATCGATCACTTCAAAAAAATCAACGACAACCACGGACATATGGTTGGCGATGAGGTTTTGCGAGAGGTCGGATCCAGGTTACTGAGCAGCTGCCGCGAAGATGACTTGGTTGCGAGGTTTGGCGGCGAGGAGTTTTGTGTCGTCCTGTGCTCGTCGGAACTCCGTGTCGCAGTCGAGGTCGCAGAACGCGTTCGCCAGTCGATAATTCAGATGCCATTCGTGACGAATTTGCTACCGTTGAACCTCAGCGCGAGTTTCGGTGTTGCCTGCCTTCAGCTAGAAACGCGGGAGACTGCCGACGAACTCTTGTCTCGCGCCGATGGTCAGCTTTATAAAGCCAAAAGCATGGGACGAAACTGTGTAGTCGCGTAGGATCTCATCGAACGGTGCCGAAGGGCGATGGCAACCGTTGATTCCGCTGGACCTGCGCACCCAGAATTTGGCGAGCGTCTGAGGATCTTGGCAAAAGGAGATTCAAAACGTCTCTCATTCCCCGATGCCAATAGGCTAGGAATTCGCTCTATCGCTTTCTCACGTAATGCCCGGCTGTCCGTTGGCAACCCCCTTGGCAGCAGCCAGCCTTTACCGGTAAGAGTTGCGATAGAGCTACGACTGAGACTGTCCTAAGGATCATTGCCTGTGTTTGAACAAGCGTTTAAGAACATCGACGACGTGCTCTGGAAAGAAGCGGGTTGCACGACCGAACTCGACTACACCGAACAGACTTCGTGGCTATTGTTTTTGAAATACCTTGACGGTTTGGAA
>Ga0105046_10003571_pt1 | contig 24683 bp, 22 predicted proteins | sample MAT03_FD_78385 | JGI IMG/M metagenome (GOLD analysis project Ga0105046, IMG submission 78385) | Freshwater microbial communities from Lake Fryxell liftoff mats and glacier meltwater in Antarctica - MAT-03 (megahit assembly) | ecosystem: Environmental > Aquatic > Freshwater > Ice > Liftoff...
CGACCTCCTCGCCCATGATGAAGACGTTGTCGTCGCGGCGCATTTCCTCGGCCATCGCGTCGCGCAACGCTTCGCGCACCGTGGTCGACACCATCTCGGTGCCCGGGGGAATGTCGGGGTCGGCGGCGGCCTCGAGCTTCGGCGCGGCCGGCACCTTGGCTGCCTCCTTGGGGGGAGCGGCATCAGACTGAGCAGCCGGCGCCTTGTCGGCTTTCACCGCCTTCGCGGGCGCGGCCTCTTGCTCGCCGATGCCTTCGCCTGCCTTGTCGGTGTCTTCGCCATCGACCGCGAGGATCGCGATCGGCGTGTTGACCTTCACGCCTTCGGTGCCTTCAGGCACGACGATCCTGGCCAGCACGCCGTCATCGACGGCCTCGACCTCCATTGTCGCCTTGTCGGTCTCGATCTCGGCGATGACGTCGCCGGCGGAGATCTTGTCGCCTTCCTTCTTCAGCCATTTTGTAACGTTGCCCTCCTCCATCGTCGGAGAGAGCGCGGGCATCAGGATTTCGATCGGCATTGTCGCGCTCCCTTACAATACGATGTCGGTCCAGAGCTCGGATGCATCCGGCTCGGGATCGGTCTGCGCGAATTCGGCGGCGTCGGCGACGATGTCGCGGACTTCCTTGTCGATGGCCTTGAGTTCGTCCTCGCTGGCCCACTTCTTCTCCATGAGCCGCGCCTTCACCTGTTCGATCGGATCGTGCTCGGAGCGCATCTTCTGCACTTCGTCCTTGGAGCGGTATTTGGCCGGGTCGGACATGGAGTGGCCGCGATAGCGGTAGGTCTGCATTTCCATGATGATCGGACCCTTGCCGGACCGGCACCATTCGACCGCGACTTCGGCGGCTGACTTGACCGCGCGCACATCCATGCCGTCGACCTGCATGCCAGGGATGCGGAACGATGCGCCCCGCTGCGAGAAATTGGTTTCGGCTGAGGACCGCGACACGGATGTACCCATGGCGTAGCGGTTGTTTTCGATGATGTAGATGACCGGCAGCTTCCACAGAGAGGCCATGTTGAAGCTCTCGTAGACCTGGCCCTGGTTGGCGGCGCCATCGCCGAAATAGGTCAGCGAGACATTTTTGTTGCCGCGATAGCGGTTGGCGAAGGCCAGGCCCGTGCCGAGCGAAACCTGCGCGCCGACGATGCCGTGGCCGCCGTAGAAATTCTTCTCCTTGGAGAACATGTGCATGGAGCCGCCCTTGCCCCGGGAGTACCCTCCACGGCGTCCGGTCAGCTCGGCCATCACGCCGCGCGGCTCCATGTCCATCGCAAGCATGTGGCCGTGGTCGCGGTAGGCGGTAATCATCTGGTCGCCGTCGATGAGCGCCATCTTCATGCCGGTGACGACAGCCTCCTGGCCGATATAGAGATGGCAGAAGCCGCCGATGAAACCCATGCCGTAGAGCTGGCCGGCCTTCTCCTCGAAGCGCCGGATGAGGAGCATGGCGCGATACGCGGCCAGATCCTGCTCCTTGGTGAAGTTCGCCGGTTTCGGCGCGGCTGGTCCTAGAGGGGCTTTGCTGTCCGCCTTGGATTTGGTAGCGGACGCCTTCTTGGCGGCGACGGCCATTCATCACTCCCTGTTGTTGTCTCTTTGCGGACATTTCGAGGGGTAAAGGCCCTCGATTTCACAGGACGCTAGCACGGTCGGGAGCATGGAGCCATGCGGAAAAACGCATGGCAGGCATGCGCGTAACCTTCTAAAATCACTTGAAAAGTCCGCGAATAACTGGATTTCAGTTAATTGGCGGAAGCCGCTTTTCGCATGATGACGATCTCGTCGACCTGCGAGAGGTTCAAAGCGCGACGCGCCTGCTCATCCAGCATGTCTTTCTCGAGCGTGCCGTCGTGGAGAAGCTGGACACGACGCTCCATGTCCATGCGCTGCGACCGTGCCGTGTCGAGCCGCGCCTGGAGTTCGACGGCCTCGGCCTCGTAGCGGTATTTGGAGTAGATGCCGTATTCGCCGTGATAGGCGTGGAAGCCGAAATAGGCGAGGAACAACGCCGAGACGGCGGGGACGATCAGCCTGCCGGTATTTCTCTGCTTATGATGGCGCGTCCACATCAGGCGGTTCCCATTCCACCCGCCACTCTCGCCCGATTGTGCTTAATGGACGGTTAGCGGGTGGAAGAAACGCGCCCTAGATCGCCGTGCGTCCCATCGGACGCACAAAGGACGATCTAGATCATTTTGTGAAGCATCGGAATGATCCGAAAACCGGATCCCACTTTTCGGTCCGATGCTCTATGCCTTGAGAATGCTCCTGCCGGCATACATCGCCTGCTTGCCGAGCTCTTCCTCGATGCGGATGAGCTGGTTGTACTTTGCCGTGCGGTCGGATCGCGCCAGCGAGCCCGTCTTGATCTGCCCGCAATTGGTGGCGACGGCGAGATCGGCGATGGTGGAATCCTCGGTCTCGCCGGAGCGGTGCGACATCACCGCCGTGTAGCCCGCGCGGTGCGCGGTCTCGACGGCTTCCAGCGTCTCGGTGAGCGAACCGATCTGGTTGACCTTGACCAGGATCGAATTGGCGACGCCCATGCGGATGCCGTCGCGCAGCCGCGCCGTGTTGGTGACGAACAGGTCGTCGCCCACGAGCTGCGTCGTCGAACCGGCCAGATCGGTGAGGATTTTCCAGCCGTCCCAGTCGTCCTCGGCAAGACCGTCCTCGATCGAGATGATCGGATAGTCGGCGGCGAGCTTGGCGAGATATTTCGCCTGCGCCTTGGGGTCGCGCGTCTTGCGCTCGCCCTCGTAGACATACTTGCCGTCCTTGAAGAATTCCGTCGCCGCGCAGTCCAGCCCGATCGCGACTTCCTCGCCCGGCTTGAAGCCCGCCTTCTCGATCGAGCTCATGACGAAGTCGAGCGCGGCCTCGGCGCTCTTGAGGTTCGGCGCGAAGCCGCCCTCGTCGCCGACATTGGTGTTGTGGCCGGCGTCCTTGAGACGCTTCTTCAGCGTGTGGAAGATTTCCGAGCCCCAGCGCACGGCTTCGCGCAAGCTTGGCGCGCCGACCGGCATGATCATGAATTCCTGGAAGTCGATCGGGTTGTCGGCATGCGCGCCGCCATTGATGATGTTCATCATCGGCACCGGAAGGACATGCGCGTTGGGGCCGCCGAGATAGCGGTAGAGCGGCAAGCCGGACGCTTCGGACGCCGCCTTGGCGACGGCCAGCGAAACGCCGAGGATGGCGTTGGCGCCGAGCCGCGACTTGTTGGGCGTGCTGTCCAGTTCGATCATCGTGCGGTCGATGTGGATCTGGTTCTCGGCCTCCATGCCGCCGACCGCCTCGAACAGTTCGCCATTGACCGCCTCGACGGCGCGCTCGACACCCTTGCCGAGATAACGGGGGCCGCCGTCGCGCAGCTCTACCGCCTCATGCGCGCCGGTGGAGGCGCCCGACGGCACGGCGGCGCGGCCCATCGAGCCGTCCTCCAGGACCACGTCGACTTCCACTGTCGGGTTGCCGCGGCTGTCCAGAATCTCGCGGCCGATGATGTCGATGATTGCGGTCATGTCAGGAAATCCCCGGAAATTGGTGCCTTTGAAACCGCGCCCGTCTTAGTCGATGCGCGGCAAAATTCAATCCGGGCTGGCTATTTATCGGTTTAGTGCGACGGATTCACGAAATGGGACAGGCTGTCATCAATTGTCAGATTTGAGAGGCAGGCGGCAAACGCGAACTGGGCTAAACTGCAGTTCGCGCGGGGCGAAACAGAGGGAGTTTCGCCATGTCCGAGTTCTCAGGTATTTTGAGTTTGTTGCTTATCGTGGCTGCGTTCATCACCTCGTGCAGCCCCGATGACATGCGCGCGACCTCCAGGCCGCTGGCGCCGCTTGTCTCGCAATAGCCAAACAGAAAGACCCCCGCGTGCAGACGCAAGCGGGGGTCTTTGTTGGGATCCGGCAGGCCGGCGCTCTACCAGTAAGGCCGTCTACCAGCAGGGCAGTCTACCAGTAGGGCCTTCTACCAGTAGGGATCGACCTTGTAATAATCGAAGGACGCATCGCGGGCCACGGTGCCGTCGCCCTTGGCAAGGTCGTTGATCGAATAGGACGGCGCCGCCTCGAGCTGCTCCTTGGTAAAGGGCACCACGTAACCGCCCTTGTCGTCGTCATAGTCGAGCGTCGACCAGGGCAGCGCATGATACTTCTCGCCGATCCCGAGGAAGCCGCCGAAGCCTATCACGGCGAACATGATGCCATTCGACATCTTCTCGAGCATGACGTCCTCAATGGAACCAATGCGGTCGCCGGCCGTGTTGAAGACGGCCGTGCCGATGACGCGCGACGCGGTGATTGCGTTGGTGTGTCCCGAAGGGGTGTGGGTGTTCATCAATTCATTCCTCGCACTTGTTTGGAAGTACGAGGAAAATGAACTTGGCGCGGGAAGGTTCCGGCGTTCGCTATTTTGCCTTGGCGATGCGGTCGAACGCCATCAGCTTTTCGAGCAGCGCCGGCAGATCCCTCAGCGCCACCATGTTGGGCCCGTCGGACGGAGCGTTGTCGGGGTCTTCATGCGTCTCGATGAAGACACCGGCGACGCCCACGGCAACTGCCGCGCGCGCCAGCGTGGCGACGAAACGGCGATCTCCGCCGGTCGACCCGCCCTGCCCGCCCGGCTGCTGAACGGAATGCGTGGCGTCGAAGATCACCGGCGCGCCCATCTCGGCCATGATCGGCAGCGCGCGCATGTCCGAGACCAGCGTGTTGTAGCCGAAGGACGCGCCGCGCTCGGTGACCAGCACATTGGAATTGCCGGAGCCGGTGATTTTGGCGACGACATTCTTCATGTCCCAGGGCGCCAGGAACTGGCCCTTCTTGACGTTGACGACCTTGCCGGTCTTCGCGGCCGCGATGAGGAGATCGGTCTGCCGCGACAGAAACGCGGGGATTTGCAGGACATCGACGACTTCTGCGACGATCGCGCACTGCTCCTCGGTGTGGACGTCGGTCAGCACAGGCACGCCGATCTCCTTCCTAAGGTCGGCGAAAACCGGCAGTGCCGCCTCCAGCCCGGCACCACGCGTACCGCCAAGTGAGGTGCGGTTCGCCTTGTCGTAGCTGGTCTTGTAGACGAAGCCGATCCCGAGACTGGCCGTCAGTTCCTTGAGCTTGCCTGCCATGTCGAAGGCGTGGCCGCGCGATTCGAGTTGGCATGGGCCGGCTATCAGCGACAGCGGCGCAGTGTTGGAAAACACTGCGTTGCCTATCGTGACGGTCGCGTTGGGAGCAATCATCGAACCTCGCACTCGTATCTTGTCAGCCATGTGCCTCAATTCGGCAGACCGTTCAAGCGCGGCGCGACTGTCTCGCGGCCACGCCGTTACGGCTGTCCGCACCGGCAAGCCACGACATGAACCGGTCGCCCGGGCTGCCTGCGGCTCTTTGCCCGATCAGCCAGTAGCCACGATCCGGCGCGCTGAGCGGAGGTCCGGCCTCGACCAGAAGGCCCGACTTCATGTAGCCGTCGATCAGACCCAGCCAATCAGGCGCGCCGAACCCGAACTTACGTGACCGCGACCCGCGGCGACGCCAAGTCCTGAATTTGGGGCGAGCGGCTTGTCCGCTCGCGCTTGCCGTTTCACTATTCCGTCGCGCAGCAGTGGAGCGTCGGCGTGGAAAGACATCGTTCTTATGAGGATTTTCTGGCGTTGCTGAACGGTACGTTGTTCGTAGCGCTGGGGATCATGCTCTATGCGAAGGTTTCTCTGGTGACCGGCAGCGCCGCGGGCATCGCGCTTCTGGTTCAATATGCTACCGGCCTGCCCTTCGGCGCAGGCTTCGTGCTGATCAACCTGCCTTTTTTCTGGCTGGCGGTGAGCCGCATGGGATGGCCCTTCGCCATCCGCACATTCGCCGCGATCCTGATGCTGTCGCTGATGACGCGCTTCGCGCCAGACGTGATCGCGATCGACCGCGTGAACCCGCTGTTCGCGGCGATAGCGGGCGGCGCATTGATGGGGGTCGGATTGCTGATCCTGTTTCGCCACCGCGCGGGCCTCGGCGGCTTCTCCATCCTCGGGCTTTACCTGCAGGACAACCACGGCATACGCGCCGGCTGGTTCCAGCTCGCAGTCGACCTGGCGATCCTGGCCGTGGCTCTGCTCTTCATTCCCTGGCAGAGCGCGGCGTTATCGGTGGTCGGCGCCTTGGTCCTGAACCTGACACTGGCAATCAATCACCGGCCGGGGCGTTATGTCGGAATAAGCTGAATTTGCTGCGGCGGCGCGGCCTCGACGAGTTGAAATACCTCGATCTGCTCGTGACGCCCTTTCGCGGTGGCCGCGCCCAGCGCGCGGAAAGCGATGTGCGGGAGATCGCCGGCCTTCTGCTTGACTGACGCGCTGACGAGTATCGAGGTGCCGAACTGCTTGTTCATGCCTTCGAGCCGTGAGGCGACGTTCACTGTGTCGCCCATGGCGGTGTACTGGCGGCGATCCTTCGCGCCGACGCTGCCGACGACGGCAACGCCGGTGTGCAGGCCGAAACGTGTAACGAGTTCGGGCTTGCCGGCACGGGCATTCTCGGCGTTGAGGTCGTCGATCGCCGCCTTGAGCTCGAGCGTGCAGCGGCAACCGTCGTCGACATGGTTGGGGTTTTCCGCCGGCGCGTTCCACATCGCATAGATGGAATCGCCGAGATACTGGACGATGACCCCGTTGTGGCGCTCGACGATGACGTTCATGGTCTCGAAATAGGCCGTCAGCATCTCTACGACCTCCTCGGGCGAATGCCGTTCGGAGATGGTGGTGAAATCGCGGATGTCGGTAAAAAGCACGGTCACTTCGCGTTTGACGGCGGCGCCGGCGGCGTCCTGCCCGGAGGCCACGATCTGGCGGACCAGTTCGCGCGGAACGTAGACCGCGAAGGTGCGGATCGCGCCCCTCGCGGACGACAGCGCGCGGCCCAGCATGTTGATCTCGCTAATCAACGAGCGCCTGACAGTCCATCCGTCGAGATCGAGATTGCCGATCTGGCTGGCGTCAGCGGCGAGCGCGACCAGCGCACGGCTGATGCGGCGCGAAATCAGCAGCGCGACGATGATTCCGCCAAGCACAAAGACTGCCGCAAGCGAAAGCGTCTTCCTGAGCAGTGAGGCGCTTTCGGCGGTAAAATCGTCGAGCGGAGCCGCGATCACTATGCGGTATCCATCCAGCAGATGCGACGCGGCGAACGAGGAGATGCGCGCCAGCCAGGGCGTTCCGCCGACGCGGAACTCCGTCGCGCCACCGTTCGCCACGCCCAGACCGCTCTCGCGCAAGTTCTGCACGGCCTGGAAGACCGGATCGGAAGCTATCGGCGAAGCCGGCTGCGAAGATCGTGCAAGAACCTGGCCGACTACCTCGCCAAGCAGCGCCGGGTCTTCAGTTGCGGCGAGAGCGTTCCTGGCGACCTTATGGTTCGAGAGGGTGTCGATCAGACCAGCCATGGCATTCGGATCGGAATGCACGATCAGCTTGCCATCCCTATCGAAGATGTAGCCGACGGAATGTTCCGAAACGGCCTGCTCCATCAGCATGTGGCTGATCGTCTCCAGAAGCACGTCGGCGCCGATAACGGCTGCCTTGTCCCCGGTCATCGTTCCGGCAAGGGTAAGCGTAAGCGACTGCGTGCTCGCGGAGACATAAGGGCCGGTCGACACCGGTTGCGATGCCCGGACGGCGGCGCGGTACCAAGGCCGGCGGCGTGGGTCGAAATCGGTTTCTCGCGTTGGGCCCATTCCGATCTGGCGGCCGTTGCCGTCGAGAAAGTGCCAAGTCGACGTGGCGGGCCGGTTTGGTGAGCCAATCACGACTCGCATGCCGTAGACGGTGGCCGGCGGCGGCGCCACTGCCTCGCGCCAGCGCGCGCTGCTGGCGGAACGCATGACCTGGAAGAACGCACCGCTCGGATAACCTACATAGACTGCGTCCAGATGCGGCGCCCCTTGCAAGGCCCGAACCAGGAATTCGCGCTTTGCGTCCCGATACGCAGGGGCTCGGCCGTAAGCGACGGGAGCACCGCACCGATGGTTACGAAGGAGTGACCATCGCGGAAAAGGCTTTCGTAGGCGTCGACGGTGCTTCGCGACAGGAGCCGCATTCGGTGCTCAGCCGAATCCAGCGCTGATTGGCGACCATCGCGGTAGGTGAGTAACATCAGCGGGACGGAAATCGCCACCAGAAGAAGCACGATGATGACGCTGAGATGGACGCGCAGCGGCCTTGTCCAGCGCACCAGACGCTGATCGGAAACCGCATCCGGCTGGGTGTCCGTGACCGGTTTTGTTTCAGTGCCGGCGCTCAAAAGGCACGATCCCTCCGAATCCCGCCGTCTGCATAGCACGGATGCGCGTTGGTGACGCAGCACGACGACATTCAGCCCGTCCGAACAACGCCGGGGCCATCGAACACAAACGCCGCCCCCTGCCCTGCCGCCGGCGCGACGGTGATGCGGCCGGCGTCTTCGTCGAAGGCAATCGCGGCGGCCGTCAGCAGCGTCGCGAGTTGGCGGATGTCATCGACGCCGAAGACGATATCGACAAGGCGCAGACCCTGATCGAGCCCTGATTCCGGGCAGCGTCGGACAAGAATGTCGCCATTGGTCATCCGAAAACACAGACCGTCAGGCATTCCGATCGGCGCGACGCCCGCGATCCGCTTCAGGAATTCGCCGAAGTCCGACGGGTCAGCCGCTTCGAGGACCACGGCCTTTATCCGGCGCACGCCGTTGGCGTGGCTCTGAAGCGCGGAGCGATCGCCCGCCGGTGCGTTGACGCGCTCGCAGGTGAGGAAGAACGCCTCGGGCGAACGAGGATCGGCAGCGAAGGCCAGCTTGAACGAGGCCACGGCTTCGTGACCGGATGCGTCGACGAACGGGCGCGAGAATGTGAGCATCCCGCCGGCCGAAATGCCGGATCCCATGAAATCGCGATGGTCGGCTGCCGCGTCGTTCGTACCGAAGACGAGTCCGGAAAAGCCTTCCTCACCCATACGGCTGCGGAAGCTTGCGTCTCGGGCCGTGAAGACGTTGCCGCCACCCGACGCGGCCGCCGCCCTTGCTGGATCGGCGACCGCCAGCGGCTCGAGATAGGTGCCGCCGTCGAAAAACACGCAGCAATTCGCAGTGCCAAAGGGATGCAACGCGTCCGGTGCTACGGAGAAGCCGAGCGCGGTCAGGCGAGCACGCGCGACGGCGATATCGGCGGTCGGCAACACGCAATGGTCGATCGGGCGGGCATGGCTCACCGTCAATGCGATGCATCAACTCGGCCGCAAGCGCAAGCCAACCAGCCCCTCAGGAACCTGACGTGTCGCGCAGCGGCCGACCATGATCGCCGGGACGCAGCTTACCGCCCGACTGCGCGTGCTTTTCAAGCAATGCGGCCCAATGCTCCACAGCTGCCCGCCGCGTCAGTCTTGCGCGCGCAAACTGTTGCGCTTCGCCGATGATCTCCTTCTCCCTCGCAGGATTTGCTCGCAACCACTCGATCCTCTCCACAAGATCCGAGGAGTACCTGCCGACCGGAACAAAGTGACGAAACGGCTCAAGTTCGTCATAGAAGTAGTCGTGATATGGACGGTCGAGGAGCAGCAGTGCGCGGCGCGCGTGCAGAAGCAGCTTGAGCCGGCCGCTGTAGCCATTTCCCTCGACATCGATCATGTAACGGTATTGCGCAACCTGATCAGCCATCGTTTTGAAATGGCCGACATAGGCATGGTTCAAGCCGTCATAGCTGGCCAAGGCATCGACCGCTTCGATGGCCTCGGGTCGCATCTGTGAAACCTCCAACAGCGATTCGCGAGCGGGCACGTTGATGCGGCCGGTCCAGAAAGCTCGCTGGTGCATGGGCGGCGCCACGGATGCGTCGGCGAGCCTTGCTGCCTCGGCGTCGAAATCCGCGAACTTCGCTTCCGGCCAGCCGTTGAAGATAAAGTCCGGAGCGGCAACATCAGCCTGGCCGGCGACCGAGCAGGTCCCGAACACCGTGATCGGGCGTACCGCTGCCATTGGCCTGTCGCTCGTATTCACATAGAATGGCGGCAGCCACCGCCCAAGAATAGCCACGGCCTCGGAAAGCAGGTTTGCCACCTGTATGTGGCGGATCTTCCAGGGCTTTCGATAGAGGGTGCGAAGCGTTCCCTTTCGCAGCGAACAGTGGAGTTCATCATTCTCAAGAATGTGGCCCAGCCACAGGCGACCGGGTCCATAGCGACCCTGTTTCCGCATGACCACAGGGGTCGGCGCGGTCGCGAGCAGTCGCTTGCCGTGGTCAAGCAAAAAGGCCTCGTCCGAGGAGCCGATCATGCGGCCGTTTGCCGTGCGCGCGAGGTCAAGGCGTTCCAATCTCGTTCAAGCGTCATGCCGGAATGCCTCCGGCATAGCGACGTCTCCGGACGTCGCCGGTGCCCGCTAGTGGTCCGATTCTGACATTTGCACCCCGCTGATACCGGCCCCTGGGGCAAATGTCAGAATTAAAGGACCACTAGCAAGCATATGATTCCAGTGGAACTTCGAATTTGACATTCGCTCAGTCCGCGAGATGTCAGATGGGATGCGAATGTCAAATTCGTTCCACTAGACCAGCCGGCTCTGATCGACGGCGGCTCCGATGAAGGAGGCGAACAGCGGATGCGGGTCGAGAGGGCGGCTCTTCAACTCCGGATGGTACTGAACGCCGATGAACCATGGATGGTCGGGGTACTCCACAGTCTCGGGTAGAATGCCATCCGGCGACATGCCGGCAAAGACGAGGCCGCAATCCTCAAGCCGCTTCTTGTAGTCGACATTGACCTCGTAGCGATGGCGGTGGCGTTCGGAGATGGACGTATCGCCGTAGATGCCGGCGATCTTTGACCCCTGCGCCAGCCGCGCCTCATAGGCACCGAGGCGCATGGTACCGCCGAGGTCGCCGGTCTCGCGGCGCTTCTCCAGCATGTTGCCCTTGAGCCATTCGGTCATCAGGCCGACCACAGGTTCATCCGTCCTGCCGAACTCGGTGGACGATGCGTGGTCGATGCCGGCAAGCGAACGCGCCGCCTCGATGCACGCCATCTGCATGCCGAAGCAGATGCCGAAATACGGCACCTTGCGCTCCCTGGCGAATTTCGCGGCGAGAATCTTGCCCTCGGACCCGCGCTCGCCGAAACCGCCGGGCACGAGGATGCCGTGCACCTTCTCCAGCCAAGGCGCCGGATCTTCCTTCTCGAAAATCTCGCTCTCGATCCAATCGAGCTTGACCTTGACGCGGTTCGCCATGCCACCATGCGACAGCGCCTCGATCAGCGACTTATAGGCGTCCTTGAGGCCGGTATACTTGCCGACAATGGCGATCGTGACCTCGCCTTCGGGATTGTGGATCAGCGAGGAAACCTTCTGCCAGGCTTCCATGCGCGGCTTGGGCGCCGGCTCGATGCCGAAGGCTGCGAGGACCTCCGAATCCAACCCTTCCTTATGATAGGCCAGCGGCACATCGTAGATATGCGCGACATCGAGCGCCTGGATGACGGCGGATTCGCGGACGTTGCAGAACAGCGATAGCTTGCGGCGCTCCTCCTTCGGTATGGAGCGGTCGGCGCGCACCAGAAGGATGTCGGGCGCTATGCCGATCGAGCGCAGTTCCTTCACCGAATGCTGCGTCGGCTTGGTCTTCAACTCGCCGGCCGCCGGGATGTAGGGCATCAGCGTCAGGTGGACATAGACCGCTTGCCCACGCGGCAGATCGTTGCCCAACTGGCGGATTGCCTCCAGGAAGGGCATCGCCTCGATGTCGCCGACCGTGCCGCCTATCTCGCAGAGCACGAAGTCGTAGTCGTCATTGCCTTCGGTGACGAAATTCTTGATCTCGTCGGTGACGTGCGGAATGACCTGAACGGTCGCGCCGAGATAGTCGCCGCGCCGCTCGCGCTCAATGATGTTCTTGTAGATGCGGCCGGTGGTGATGTTGTCCTGCTGATTGGCAGAACGGTTGGTGAAGCGCTCGTAGTGGCCGAGGTCGAGGTCGGTTTCCGCGCCATCGTCGGTGACGAACACCTCGCCGTGCTGGTACGGGCTCATCGTGCCGGGATCGACGTTGAGATAGGGGTCGAGCTTCTTGATCCGCGCGCGGTAGCCGCGCGCCTGCAGCAGGGCTCCGAGAGCCGCCGCCGCTATGCCTTTGCCAAGGGAAGAAACCACGCCGCCGGTGATGAAAACATATCGCGCCATGGGAGTCGGTGCTTAGCGACGGCCGGGTGATTCCGCCAGCAAAAACTTTCCAGGCGGCTGCTTTTCCACGGTGACCGGAACGCCGTGGCAGCAAACAAAAAAGGCCGGCGCGAGGCCGGCCCATTCGTTTTCGACGGGTCGACGCTCGTCAGAGCACGACCACCTCGGTGCCGACAGGCACGCGTTTGTAGAGGTCGATGACATGATCGTTGATCATGCGGAAGCAGCCGTTCGACGAATCGGTGCCGATCGTTTCCGGCGCAATGGTGCCGTGGATGCGCAGATGCGTGTCCTTGCCGCTCTGGTAGAGGTAGATGGCGCGCGCGCCAAGCGGATTTGCACCGCCACCGGGCATGCCTTCGGCATACTGCGCATATTTGGCCGGGTCGCGCTGCTGCATCTCCTTGGTGGGGATCCAGCGCGGCCATTCCTGCTTGTCGCCGACCTTGACCGTCCCCTTGTACTGCAGCCCGTCCTTGCCGACCGCGATGGCATAGCGCCGCGCCTTGTTGGTCCCCTCCATCAGGTAGAGATAGTGGGCGGCTGTGTCGATGACGATCGTGCCGCGCGGGTAGCCGGAATACTGCACCGTCGTCGGCATGTACTCAGGCTTCACGTTGAACGGCCTCTTGGCTTCCTTCAACTCAAGCGCGGCGTCGAGCGCACGCGTTTCCGGAAGCATGGCCTGCTTCTGGACCGCCTGGCCCCCAAACAGGCCAGCGAAAAGGCCCGTCTGCTTCGGCGCGGCCTGAACCGCCGCTTCGCTGCGCAGTTCAGTGTTGTTTCCGGTCTGGACCACCTCCATGGCGACAAGCCTGGAAATCTCGGCCTGACGCGCCGCTTCTGCGGCTGCGGCTATCTGGGCCAGGCGCTCCTGCTCCGCGCGGATCTTCGCGAGCCGCACTTCCTCGGCAGCCTTGGTCTTGGCCTCGGCGGCCAGGCGACGCTCCTCCGCCGCTTGCGCCAGCCTTATCTTGCGCTCCTCGGCGGCCTTTGCACGCGCGATCTTGCGTTCCTCGGCTTCCTTGGCCAGCCTGATCTTGCGCTCTTCAGCCGCCTTGGCCCGTTCGGCCATCAGCTCTTCGCGCTCGATCTTGGCCGCGGCCGCCTTCTTTTCCTTTTCGACCTTGGCAAGAGCCAGTTTCTTGTCGCGCTCGACCTTGGCGGCGGCGGCCTGCTTTTCCTTCTCGGCCTTGGCGAGAGCCAGCTTCTTGTCGCGTTCGGCCTTTGCAGCGGCGAGTTGCTTGTCCTTTTCGGCTTTCGCCTTGGCCAGTTGCTTGTCCTTTTCGGCTTTCGCCTTGGCCAGCTTCGCCTTTTCAGCTTTTGCGGCGGCAAGTTTCGCCTTCTCGGCCTTTTCCTTGTCAGCCAGCGCCTTGGCAGCCTGCTGTTCCTTGGCGGTCTGAGGCTTGGCGGCCGTCTTGCTGTTCGACTTGGCCTTGGAGGTCGCGGCTGCCTTCTTCTTTTTCTTCAGCGCCTCTTCCTCGGCCTTGGTAGCGACCGGAACGACGGCTGAGACAACCGAAACCGGCGATACGGGAACGGGCTGCGCTGCGAAGGCTGCGGCATTGACGAGGAGGCTTGCGCCGAAGCCCAGATAGATAAGGCTGCGAAACTGCATGATTATGATCCCGAATAATGATGTCCCGACCGGCGGCGGGCGAGCGCCTACCTCTCAGATCGACCGGAGAGTGCGACTGACGGCTCTATAAGGCATTAACAACGCACGTCTCAAGCTTGGCCCGGCACCACCGCCAATCGAATCTTCGTGAACGCGCCGCATTTGCCAAGACTTGTGCTCAATGGAACACAGATCGCGGCGGAAAGATGGCTTCCAGAGGCGGTGGAGGTGCCGTCTTCTAGTTTGGAACCTGGGGGGTGGCCGGCTCGGCAGGCGCCGCGGGTACATCCGAAGGAACCACCGGGGTGGCAGCGGCGGGAGCATCGCCGGCGGGGGCCGCAGGCGCGGCTGGCGTCACGGTAGCAGCAGGCGCGGCTGGCGTGGTGGTGGCATCTGCAGGCGCTGCGGGCGCGGGTGTTCCGCCAAGCTGGTCGAGTACGCCGCCCTCGCCGCTTTCCTGCCCGGCGGGCTGGCGGTCGAGGATGTCGAGGGGCTGCGCGCCGTAGCGTGCGAGCAACGACAGCCCGAGCGAGGTAACGAAGAAAGCAGCAGCCAGGAGGGCCGTTGCGCGGGTGAGCGCATTCGCGGCGCCGCGCGCCGTCATGAAACCCGAACCCCCGCCGATGCCAAGTCCGCCGCCTTCTGAACGTTGCAGCAACACCACCCCAACGAGCGCAAGCACAACCATCAGATGGATGACGATGATGACGGTTTGCATGAATTCACCCAGAGGAAACGTGCGGACGCGTGGCGGCGGCCCTTGAAGGAAGGCGGCTCATACAATGCTTTCGCGGCATTTCCAAGCCCGAGGCGGAATATGGGACCGCGACCCTGCAATGCAATGTCGCGCGCTGGTCGATCGGTGCTTTAGGCTTGCCAAACCCGCGCAATCCTCTACTCATCTGCCTCCCGTCAGGCCAGACCGCAAGCTGATCGTCCTCACCCCATGCATTTAATCCCGAGTTCGATCCGCGGCCCGCTTTGCATGCTGACCGCGACGCTTTCATACGTGATCAACGACACCATGATGAAAATGGCAACCGAAGGGTTGCCACCTTACGAGGTATTGTTCCTGCGCGGCGTGGCGGCTTTGCTGTGGGGCATGCCGATGCTCTTTCTGCTCGGCTACCGCCAGCAGATGCACTTGATGTTCGAACCGCGCGTGCTGACCCGCAACGGGTTCGAACTGATCGCCATCCTCTGTTACGTGGTGGCCCTGGCAAACATGCCGATCGGCGACGCCTCGGCGCTGGGGCAGATTACCCCGCTTCTGGTGCTGCTGGGCGTTTCCCTGTTGTTTGGCGAGAAGATTGGCGCAACGCGGATCGCGTTGATCATGCTCGGCTTCGCCGGCGCGCTGTTGGTCGCGCAGCCGACGATGCAGGGCATTTCGATCTTCGCGTTTCTGGCGCTGGCAAATGCCGTGCTCAGCGCGGCCCGCGACATTGCGGGGCGGCGCGTGGCCGGGCACATTCCAGGCATGATCGTCGCCATCTCGGCAGTTATCGTGGTGCTGGTCGGCGCGGGCGCAGTGCATCTTGTCTCAGAAAGTTGGGTGGCGCCGGGCCCCCGCCACCTGATGCTGCTCGTCGGTGCCGGACTTTTCCTGATATTCGGCCACTTCTTCATCTTCATGGCCTACCGGATCGGTCCGACCGGCGTGGTGGCGCCGTTCTATTACACATTCACTCTCTGGGCGGTCATTTCGGGGGTGATCGTGTTCAACGACCTGCCGAACACGCTGGCGCTGTGTGGCATCGGGCTGGTGGTGGCGAGCGGCTTGACGATCGTGATGCTCGACGAGCGCAGGCGCCGGCTGACCGTGGTGGCTTGAGCAGCCACAAACCTCAAATGGACTGATACGCCTCGGCGATGCCGAGGAAATCGCCCGCCTTGAGACTGGCGCCGCCGACAAGCGCGCCATCAACGTTCCTGACCGACAACAGTTCGACCGCGTTGGTCGGCTTCACCGAACCGCCGTAAAGAATGCGGACCTTGGCCGATTCGGCGCTGAGCAATTCCTTCAGTTCAGCCCGGATATGGGCGTGCGCCTCGGTAACGTCGGCGACGGTGGGGGTTAGGCCCGTACCGATGGCCCAGACCGGCTCGTAGGCGATGACCGTATTCGCCGCCGTGGCGGATGCCGGCACAGAACCGGCAATCTGGCGCGACAGGATGTCGAGAGTGGAGCCAAGTTCGCGCTCGGCCTTGGTCTCGCCAATGCAGATGATGGCGACAAGGCCGGCGCGCCAGGCTGCTTCGGCCTTGGCCAGCACCATTGCGTCCGTTTCGCGGTGATCGGTGCGGCGCTCGGAGTGGCCGACGATGACGTAGGTGGCGCCTGCGTCCTTCAGCATCTCGGCCGAGATATCGCCGGTATGCGCGCCGCTCGCTTTCGCATGACAGTCCTGCCCGCCGACCTTGACGGGCGTTTGGCTCAACACTTCCGCGGCATGGGCCAGGAGCGTGGCTGGAGGGCAGATAAGTGCGTCGGTTTCGGCATCCAGGCCCGACATGAAGCCGTGCCCGATGGCACGCAACTCGTTCAGCGAGGCGATGGTCCCGTTCATCTTCCAGTTGCCGGCAACCAGCGGGCGAACTCCTGGGGTCATCGGTCGCACTCCTTTGAAAACGCTTCGACCGCGGGCCGGCCACCGGTCGCCTTCCCTATCAAAATCAGACCACAAAGCAATCGACACTGTCGCCGAAGGGCGCTATTGCGCTTCGTTGCGACTGAACGCGCGTCATGGCCGGCGCACAAGACCGGGATTTTGTATGCTTTCCGCACTTAGAAATGCTGCCGGAACATGGGTAGCGAAACTCCTGCTGATCCTGCTCGTCGTGAGCTTCGCGGTATGGGGCATTTCAGGCTCGCTGATCAACGGATTCGGCGACAATTCCGTGGTGACGGCGGGCAACACTTCGGTTTCGCCGATTGAATACCGACTGGCCTACGACCGGCAGATAGCAGTCATGTCACAGCAGTTCGGCACACGGCTGACTCGCGAACAGGCCAAGGCGCTCGGCGTAGAGGACCAGGTGCTGTCGCAACTCATTGCCGGCGCAGTACTCGACGAGCAGGCGAATGAGCTCGGTCTCGGCCTTTCGAAAGACAAGCTGGCGCAACTGACCATGTCCGATCCGGCTTTCCATGGACCGGACGGGCGTTTCAGCCGCCAGCAGTTTGAACAGGTGCTGCGCCAGGTCGGCATGCGACCCGAGGACTATCTGGAGAATCGTGGCCAGGTCGCCATCCGGCAGCAGATCGTCGAAGCCGTGTCGGACGGCCTGAAAGCGCCGGACACGTTCCTGCGCGCGGTGGCGCTCTATCGGGGCGAGGACCGGACGGCCGAATACATCGTGCTGCCGAAGTCCCTGGTCGAACCCATCGAGGAGCCCAGCGAGCAGGCGCTGACCGCATATTTCGACCAGAACAAGACGACATATGCGGCGCCTGAATATCGCAAGATCGCCTACATAAGCCTTGTCCCCGAGTCGATCGCCGACGAGCAGGCGATTAGCGACGAGCAGGTTAAGGAGGACTACGAGGAGAACATAGACCGCTTCACGACTCCCGAGACGCGGACGATCGAGCAGATCGTTTTCACAGACAAGGACGCCGCGCAGGCGGCACTCGATTCGATCAAGGCAGGGGCGACGTTCGATTCTGTCGTGACGGCACAGGGCAAGAGTGCTGCCGACACGTTGCTGGGAAGCTTCGCCAAGGACAAGGTGCCGGACCCGGCGATCGCCGAGGCTGCCTTCGCGCTGCAGGCAAATGAGGTGAGCCAGGTGCTCGACGGCAGCTTCGGGCCTGTTCTGGTGCGAGTGACGGAAATCACGCGTGCCGTGGTCAGGTCCTTGGCCGAAGCGACGCCCGAAATTCGCAAGGAACTGGCGCTCGCCGAGGCCAACCGGGTGCTGCTGGACGTGCATGACAGATACGAGGACAGCCGCGCTGCAGGCGATGCGTTGCGCGAGGCCGCAGCCAAGCTTGGACTGGCCGTCGTGACGGTCGATGCGATCGATCGTGCAGCGCAGCGGCCCGATGGAACTGTGATCGCCGACCTGCCGCAATCCAAGGATCTGCTCGAAGCCGCATTCCAGGCTGAGAGCGGCATCGAGAATCCACCGATCAATGTCGGCGGTTCGGGCTACGTGTTCTACGAAGTGGAAGCCCTCACGCCCGGCCGCGACCGCACGCTTGCCGAAGTAAAGGACAAGGTTGTCGCCGACTGGAAGGCTAGCGAGGCGGACACGCGCCTTGCTGCGAAGGCTGCAGACGTCGAGAAACGACTGAAGGACGGTACGCCGTTCGACACGCTGGCGGGCGAATTGAGCCTCGAAAAGCAGACCAAACGCGGCCTGAAGCGCGAAACCGACGCCCCCGATTTCGGGCGCGCCGGCGTTGCCGCGATATTCGGGCTGGCTGAGGGCGGCAGCGGGCTTGTGGTGGCGCCGGACGGAGGCGCGCAGATCGTCTTCAAGGTGACCGAGGTGTTTGAGCCTGCCGGCGCGGACGCAAGCTCGGTCCCCGAAGATGCTCAGAGATCGTTCGCGTCGGGCATGGCCGACGATCTGCTGGATCAGCTCGTCGCCAAGCTGCAGACCCAATACGGCGTGACGCTGAACCGCGCCGCGATCGACCAGGCCTTGGCTTTCTAGGTCAGCCATGGCGACGCTCAAGGATCACATCGCGAAGGTGGCCGGCGGCAAGCCGCTCTCCTTCGAGGAGGCGCGCGAGGCGTTCGACGTCATCATGTCGGGCGAAGCGACGCCGGGCCAGATTGGCGGCTTCCTGATGGCGTTGCGGGTTCGCGGCGAGACGGTCGACGAGATTTCCGGCGCGGTCAGCACGATGCGCGCCAAGATGCTGGGCGTCCAAGCTCCCGAAGACGCCATCGACATCGTGGGCACCGGTGGCGACGGCTCGCACAGCGTCAATATTTCGACCGCTTCCGCGTTCGTGATCGCTGGCGCGGGCGTGCCGGTCGCAAAGCACGGCAATCGCGGCCTTTCCTCGCAGACGGGCGCCGCCGACGTGCTGACGGCGCTGGGTGTGAAGATCGATCTGGCGCCGGAGGCAATCGGGCGCTGTGTGGCGGAGGCCGGCGTCGGCTTCATGTTCGCGCCCGCGCACCACCCGGCCATGCGCCATGTCGGTCCGACACGCGCCGAACTCGGCACCCGTACCATTTTCAACCTGCTTGGCCCGCTGTCCAATCCGGCCAGCGTGAAGCGGCAGGTGGTCGGCGTCTTCGCACCCGAATGGATCTTGCCCGTCGCCGAGACCCTCAAGGCGCTGGGGACCGAACGCGCCTGGGTGGCGCATGGCGACGGTTACGACGAAATAACGACGACGGGCGAGACGCATGTCGCGGAGCTCGTCGATGGCAAGGTGACGAGTTTCACGCTGACGCCCGAGGCGGTCGGCCTGAAGCGCTATACGAAGAAGGAATTGCGCGGTGGCGATGCCGAGTTCAACGCAGCAGCGTTGCGGCTTCTGCTGGACGGCGCGCCCGGCGCCTATCGCGACACCGTGCTGATGAACGCCGGCGCAGGCCTGGTGGTTGCCGGCAAGGCTGCAGCCTTCGAGGACGGCATCGCGCTGGCAACGCAGGCCATCGACAGCGGCAAGGCGGCGAAGGTCCTCGACCGGCTCGTCACCATCTCCAACGGCTGAGCCATGGCCGACATCCTGAAAAAGATCGAGGTCTACAAGCGCGACGAGATCGCCGCGGCAAAGACCCGTACTCCGCTCGCCGAGATCAAGGCCCGGGCGCGCGACGCAGACAAGACGCGCGGATTTCTCGAAGCGCTTTTGTCCAAACAGAACGCAGGCGAATTCGCGCTGATCGCCGAGGTCAAGAAGGCGAGCCCATCCAAGGGGCTGATCCGCGAAGATTTCGACCCTCCGGCGCTGGCGCGCGCATACGAGAAAGGCGGCGCTGCCTGCCTGTCGGTGCTCACGGATGCGCCGTCGTTCCAGGGCGCGCCGGAATTCCTCACCGCAGCGCGAGCCGCCACCGGGCTGCCGACGCTGCGCAAGGACTTCATGTTCGAGCCGTATCAGGTCTACGAGGCGCGCGCCTGGGGCGCGGACGCTATCCTCATCATCATGGCGAGCGTGGACGACGACGCTGCGAAGGCGCTGGAAGATGCATCCGGCGAGCTCGGCATGGATGCCCTGGTCGAAGTGCATGATGAGGCCGAGACCGAGCGGGCGCTAAAGCTGTCGTCGCGGATGATCGGAATCAACAACCGCAACCTCAGGACTTTCGAGACATCGCTTGAAACGTCCGAGCGCCTGGCAAGACTGGTGCCCGCTGACCGGCTGATGGTCGGCGAGAGCGGCATCTTGACGCATGACGACTGCCTGCGGCTGGCGCGTTGCGGCTTCGGCACGTTCCTCGTCGGCGAAAGCCTCATGCGGCAAGCCGACGTGGCCGCCGCGACGAAGGCGCTTCTCCAGGGCGCGCCGGCCGCGTTGCGAGCCTGATGGTGGCGCGCAAGTCCGCCGCGCTTACCCATCTTGGCCACGACGGCAAGGCCGAGATGGTGGATGTCGGCGCGAAGGCCGAAACCGAACGCACGGCAATCGCCGAGGGCTCGGTGACGATGCGCGCCGAAACGCTGCGTACGATCCTCGACGGCAACGCGAAGAAGGGCGACGTGCTGGGCGCGGCGCGAATCGCAGGCATCATGGCCGCCAAGAAGACGCATGAACTGATCCCGCTCTGCCACCCGCTGCTGCTGACGAAGGTCGCGGTGGACATTGTGCCCGATGAACAGCTGCCGGGGCTGCGCGTCACCGCGCTGGCGCGCGTGACAGGCAAGACGGGCGTCGAAATGGAAGCGCTGACGGCGGCCTCGATCGCCTGCCTTACGATTTACGATATGGCAAAGGCCGTGGACCGCTCGATGGTCATCTCGGGCATAAGGCTCGTCGAAAAGACCGGCGGCAAGTCCGGCGACTACAAGGCCAAGTCCAGAGCAAAGCGATGAGCGGACTGCTGCCCGTCGACGAGGCGCTGGCGCGGCTGCTTGAGGGCGCCGCGCCAGGTGGCCACGAAACCGTGTCGCTGGCCGAGGCGGCGGGCCGCGTGCTTGCATCGCCCGTCAAGGCGCTGCGCACGCAGCCGCCCTTCCGCGGCTCCGCGATGGACGGCTATGCCGTGCGGGCCGACGATCTGGCGACAATCCCGGTGATCCTCGCCGTCAAGGGTGTAGCGGCGGCAGGTAGACAGTTCGCTGGCAGCGTCGGCAAGGGCGAGGCCGTGCGCATCCTGACCGGCGCGCCGGTGCCCGAGGGCGCCGACGCCATCGTCATCCAGGAAAACGCCCGCAAGCTGGATAGCGACCGGATCGAAGTGCTGGCAGCGGTCGCGGCCGGCCGGCACATCAGAGCCCTCGGGCTCGACTTCATGGACGGCGAAACACTGCTCGATGCCGGCCGCGTGCTCGACCCTGCAGCGCTCTCGCTGGCCGCGGCGGCAAACCACCCTGCCCTGCCGGTCGTGAGGCGGCCGCTGGTCGCGATCATCGCGACCGGCGACGAACTGCTGCCGCCTGGCAGCAATCCCGGACCGGACCAGATCATTGCGTCGAACAGCTACGGCGTCGCGGCGATCGCCAACGCCGCCGGGGCACGAGTACTCGACCTCGGCATCGCGCCGGACCGAATCGACGCAATCTCGGCGCTCGTAAGGCAGGCGCTCGAGGCGGGAGCCGACCTGATCGTGACGCTTGGCGGCGCTTCGGTCGGCGACCATGATCTGGTCCAGGCGGCGCTGACTGGCCTCGGCATGGAGCTTGGTTTCTGGAAGATCGCCATGCGGCCGGGCAAGCCGCTGATGTTCGGCCGACTGGGCGCCACCCGCTGCATCGGGCTGCCTGGAAATCCAGTCGCGAGCCTTGTGTGCTCGCATCTGTTCATCGCGCCGCTGGTCGCCCGTCTTGGCGGACGCCCTTATGAACCACGGATCACCGATGCGGTGCTCGGCGCGCCGATGGCAGCGAACGATGTGCGTCGGGACTATGTGCGCAGCGCACTTGCGCGGGGCACAAGCGGACTGATCGCCACGCCCTTCGCCACACAGGATTCATCGATGCTGAAGCTGCTGGCGCAAGCCGGCGGACTGGTGATCCGCGAGCCGTTTGCCCCAACTGCCCAGGCTGGCGACCCCTGCCGCGTGCTTCTGCTAAGCTGAACAAATCGTCAACGAATTCATTAAAATTTAAACAGTTGCGGAACACAACTGGAACAGATAGTGTTTGTTCTGGTTTTGTTTGACATTCGATTCTGACGTTTCGGGGAACTGCCATGCTTACGCGGAAGCAACACGAACTTCTTCTCTTCATCCATGAACGGCTGAAAGAGTCTGGCATCCCCCCATCCTTCGACGAGATGAAAGAGGCGCTCGACCTCGCCTCGAAGTCGGGCATCCACCGGCTGATCACGGCGCTGGAAGAGCGCGGCTTCATCCGCCGCCTGCCCAACCGGGCGCGCGCGCTGGAGATTCTCAGGCTGCCGGATTCGATCGCACCGGGGCTGAACGCGGCGCGCAAGTTTTCGCCGAGCGTCATCCAGGGCAGTCTTGGGCGCAACCCGTCGGAGATGTCACGCTCGCGCGCGGCCAGCAATGACGACGACGCCGGCGCGGCGGTATCCGTACCGGTCATGGGCCGCATCGCGGCGGGCGTGCCGATCGACGCCATCCAGCACAAGACACATGCGATCATGGTGCCGCCGGAAATGCTGTCCGGGGGCGAGCACTATGCCTTGGAGGTCAAGGGCGATTCGATGATCGAGGCCGGCATCTTCGACGGCGACACGGTGATCATCAGAAACGCCAACACAGCCAATCCGGGCGAGATCATCGTCGCGCTGGTCGACGAGGAAGAAGCGACGCTGAAGCGTTTTCGCCGCAAGGGCGCTTCCATCGCGCTGGAAGCAGCCAACCCGGCTTATGAGACACGCATCTTCGGGCCCGACCGGGTCAAGGTGCAGGGCAAACTCGTCGGGCTGATCAGACGCTACTGAACTGGCGTGACTGGCCGGGTCACAGGCGGCGGCGTTGCCTTCGCGTCTGGTTCTGCGCCAGCCGGTGACGGCGAAGCAGGTTTGCGTTGATAGGGTGGCAGTCCGCGTGCGGCTCGCGAGAAGCGGCGCTGTTCGTGCCATGGGCGGAACGGCTGGCTGATCGCAAATTCGGCCATCGCCTCTTTTCCCGATGATGCGGCGGGCCGATCCGGGGTCGATTCCCTGTCTGGCAAGGTGATCGCGGCGCTGCCTCGCAACGCGAGGTCGCGGCTTGTCACGACGAGCACATCCTTCCAGCGGCAGAGGTTCTTGGCGGTCGCGTCATCAATGACGATGACACCGGCGATGGCGCAGGCGTCCATTGCGGCCTGTGCGTCAAGGGCATGCGCGACCACGACGCCTGAAGAATGGCGCGCCAGGCACAAACCTTCGGAACAGACGAAACCTGCGTTTGACGACGCGTCGGCGAATGCAGTCGATGGAGTCGCTTCGTTGCTGGCGGCCGATACATCGGGTGAGATATGCCCGCGCTCAGCTGCCGGGGCGTCGCCCAAGCCTGCGCTGCCCGGTCCGATGGCGGCATGGGCTCCATCTTCCGGTGTGACGGCGCTCTGCTCCTGAACGTGTGAGACCGTGCGCTGCTGCCGGCCCTCCGGTTTAACGATCTCCGAAGCGCGCATGGCGCGTTTCCAGTTGTCGATGGTGAACTCGTTGGGACGCGCGCGGTTGACCGCGATGTTTCCGCCACCGAGGTCGAGCCCGACGAGCCGGCCATCCTCGGAGACGAAAAGATCGGGCGTCGGTCGACCGCTCAGGAGGAATAGCCCGACAAGTGCAATCGGAACCGCTGCAAGGCGCAGCCAGGTCGAACAGACCGTCGCAACAATCAGCGCCACTGTCAGGACCGCGACGGACGCCGCCGGAATGAGGCCGACCAAGTCGGTCGGCGAACGCTCGGCAAACCAGCGCGCAATGGCAATCGTTGCCGAAAGCCCAAGGCCCATCACCTGGAAGAACGGCCCATCCATGCCGAACGGCATGGCGAGCGCGCCGAGCACGGCGAAGGGCATGACGATGGCGGAAACGATCGGCATGGCCACCAGATTGGTGAAGAGCCCGAGCGACGGCATCTGCTGGAAATGCCATGCGGCGTAGATTGCCGTGGCCCCGCCTGCGATGATCGAGGTGAAGCCAAGGCCTACGGTCCCGAACGCGGCCATGCGAAGCAGCCGATGGGGCAGCGAGCGGTTCGGTGGAGGCTGACGCGCACGATCCGCGCGCCAGTCGCTCCAGGCCGCGTAGCCGCCCACCAGCGCCGCTGTCGCCGCAAACGACATCTGGAAGCTTGGGCCGACCACCTCGTGCGGCGATACGGCGATGACGATGATCGCGGCTATGGCAAGGTTGCGCATGGTCAGCGCCGAGCGATCGAAGAGCACCGCCACCAGCATGACCGCGATCATGATGAAGCTGCGCTGCGCCGCGACCTCTCCGCCCGATATGAACAGATAGCCGGCAAGGCCGACGAGGGCGAGCGCGGCCGCGTGCTTCTTGACCGGACGGCGCGAGGAAAAGTCCGGAAACAGCGCGAAGCCGGCGCGCAGCAGTCCCATGATCGTGCCCGCGACCAGCGCCATGTGCAGGCCGGAGATGGAGATGATGTGGTAGATGCCGGCGCGGCGCAGAGCTTCGTTGACATCCTCCGGGATCCCAGCACGGATGCCCACCACCAGCGCCGCCGCGATCTGGCCCTCGGGTCCGCCAATGCTTGCGCTGATCCGGTCGGCGATCGAGATACGGGCGCGTTCGACCGCGGCG
>Ga0105046_10003572_pt1 | contig 24677 bp, 28 predicted proteins | sample MAT03_FD_78385 | JGI IMG/M metagenome (GOLD analysis project Ga0105046, IMG submission 78385) | Freshwater microbial communities from Lake Fryxell liftoff mats and glacier meltwater in Antarctica - MAT-03 (megahit assembly) | ecosystem: Environmental > Aquatic > Freshwater > Ice > Liftoff...
CGCCCTCAATCACGTGGCAAAATCTCATCGGTCTCGGTTACCTCGGACTGATCGGCGCGGCGGGCACCTACATCCTATGGTTTCGCGGGATCGCGAAACTCGAACCTTCCACGGTCGCTCCGCTCGGCCTGCTCAGCCCGATCGTGGCCGTGATCCTCGGCTGGTCTTTCCTGAACCAGCATCTGACGATTCTGCAATTCCTAGGCATGGTGGTGGTGCTCGTCAGCATCCTCGCGAGTGGTCGAACCGCCCCCGCCCCAAAGCACGCGACTTAGAAATAAGGGGCTGGGCATCGAGCCCGGCTGGGCACGGTCGGCTCGCGCACCCGAATCCTGAGGCACCTGCTCAACCGAACAAAAACGGCTCGGCCACGAATTCATACGCGTCGCCCGCCCGCCGCACCCGCCCGAGCGCGGACCGAACCGAAAAAGGGTTCAGGCCGAGTAATGTTATATTTTAGGTGTCTCGGTCCGAACCTAACCCAAATAATTCACACGCGAACCAAAGAATGGGCATGATTCGTGCTTAAGTTATTGGCATGAAGAATCAAACGAAAGCAGCGACCGGCACCCGGCCCGCCACAGACTGTCAGCCCGAAGCGCTCCTGTTTCCCGACCTGTAAGCGCGAAAAGTGGTGGCCGATTTTTCCGGCGGCACGCTCTCCAGCGACGGTGGCGCGATGTTACTGAGACAGATCGATGCCAGTTTGGGGCTCACCCGCACGCTCGCCGGCTGCTTCGACGACCGGCGCGATCAACGCTTCGTCGACCACTCGATGGTCCAACTGTTGGCCCAGCGCATCTACGCGGTGGGCCTGGGCTACGAAGACCTCAACGACCACACGGAACTCCGGCGCGATCCCCTGCTCGCGACCGCCTGCGACAAGCCCGATCCGCTCGGCCAGGATCGGTTCAATCCGCAGGATCGCGGCATCGCCCTGGCATCGGCCTCGACGCTCAACCGGCTGGAGTTGTCCAACAACAAAGGCTTCCCCGGCCGCGTCCGCAAGCTCCGCTTCCTCTTCGGCGAGTTCGGCCGCCAGTTCGGGATCGAGCGCAAGGCGGGCCGGATGCGTCCTGGAGGAGGAAACAAGAGGGTCAGTCCTTACTTTTCAACCAAACGCCTGCCTCCCCACTATAAGTAAAGAAGTAAGGACTGACCCTTTCGACCCCTTATAAGTCACTTTTCAACCAAACGCCTGCCTCCCCACTATAAGTCGAGAAGTAAGGACTGACCCTCTTTCGACCCCTTCCCGCCTAACTGCTGAAATGTCTCCAGGACTGGTTCCAACATCGCGGCGAAGAACTTTACGATGAGCTCAAGCATGTCCGGAACGCCCTCGACCAGGTGCTCGCTTCCGCCCACTTCGCCGCCGCGGTTCAATGCGACGCCCAACACACCGAGCTGCTTGCGGCTACGCACCGACTGATCCACGGACAACGGTCGCAACGTGAAAAACCCGACGGCCGGCAGCTATCCCTTTTTTGAGATACGCCCGCCCTCATCGTGGTGACGCGTCGCTGCCCGATACGTCCATCGTCACGCTCCACCCGACTCCGCCGGAACCATCGTGACGCTCGCCGAATTTATCATGACGATCACCCCTGAAAGATCGTGATGCGGAACACTGAGCAGCTAAAGCAAGAGCGGCGAGCGCGTTTTCGCTACGTGCGCAAGCGAGCCGGGTCTTGGCGACCGTCCCACACGCGGACGATCTCTACGCGGTTTTCCGCCTCGTTCACGCGGTAAACGATCAGATAGTGCCGGTGCGCGAGCTTGCGCAGGCCCGACCGCTTGCGCACGGACGCACCGCGGTTGGGCAGCTGGTCCAGAGAGAAGATGAGCGCCACCAACTCCAGGCCGATACGCTCGGCGGCCGTGGGGCTTTTCTTCGCGAGGAACGCGACCACGTCGCCCAAGTCTGCGTCGGCCTGTTCGGTCAGCGCGACTTGCCAGCCCATTGCCGCACCTTATTTTCGAGTTCGTCGCGGGTCACGGTCCGCGCTCCTTTTTCCTCAAGCGAGCGTAAGCCCTTATCGATGGCGGCAAGTAATTCCGGCGACTCTTCGTCTTGCTCGGTCAACCAGTCGCGCACCTTCGCCACCTCGGTCGGCGGCAAGGTCTGGAGCTGGCTGATCACGTCGGTGGCGGTCATTGTGTCCATAAATTAGGCGCTGCCTTCCTCGTCCGCAAGCTCGGCCTCTTCCTCGGCGAGTTCGGCCGCCAGTTCGGGATCGAGTGCAAGGCGGGCCGGGTGCGTGCGCGTGAGGAGGGTCAAAGCGGAGGGTCAAAGGGGTCGGTTCGTGTGGTTTGTGGTTTTACGATTTAAATGCATGCGTCCCGTACCGGCGCGTGATGTAAAAAGTGACAGCCCCTAACCTTTGTGGAAATTGCGAATCGCGCATGATTTATGAATTTTCCGTTCTGACTGCTTCCATGATCCTAAAAATAATCGAAAAAGAGCCTGCGTCGTTCCCGCCGTCTCGAACCTGTCCTCCGTTAGGCTCGCGGTTGATCACAAGACAGATCTCTCTGAAGTACTACATCGCGAGCTTCTTACATGCTGTCGGTATCATCTGCGACCTATCTGCGAAGCGACCACAAAGGTTAGGGGCTGACACTTTTAACTCGCCCCGTTCGCACCTCTGCAACGCCGTAGCCTCGCTGCTCTTTACGCTTCGCACTTCCAAAACAAATGACCGTCCGCGAACGCCCGCCCGGATCCGCTTCGTGATCGACATGGCCACGCTCGGCTGACCCGACTCCGCACCTTTCAGGGCAACAGGTTCACACAGACCAGTTCGTCCGCGTCCCTGAGGAAGAGGAGCCCGTCTGCATAAGCCGGGCTGCACCAGGTGTCGCCCGCAACCTTGAGCCGGCCGATCGGGCGGAACCCGGTCGGGTCCGCCGCGACCAACAGGAGTTCGCCGAGGTCGTTGAGCACGAGGATCCGGTCTTCCATCACGAGGAATTGCGCCTGCGCCTGCTGGCCGCCGCGGCTGATCTCGTGCGTCCACTTCTCCACTCCGATCAACCCATCGACACAGAACATCATGCCCGCCGGGCCCAGTCCGTAGAGGTGGCCCGCCACCAAAACCGGACTGGAAAAATTGATCGCGTTGCGTTTGTCGCTCCATGCGATCTCCGCTTTGCAAACCACCCGTCGCGCAAAATCCGCAACCCCAGGTTGCCGGCCTGATGCGACCCCACCACCACGAGATCGCCAAACACGATCGGGCTCGCCACGTGGCGCCCGAAGGAGGTCTTGACCGGCACCCGCCGACTTTCAGGCGGACTTCGCGGGGGAAAAGGGCCAAACTCCCTTCCATCCGACGACCGATCGGCAAGCGAGGCGAGAGGTTGGGCTTCATCGCTGCCAGTGAGCGATCGTAGACGACTTCCAGAACCGGCTCCCTCAGTTCGCAAACGCCCACAGGTGCGTGGCCGTGCGCAGGTACAGGTACTTTCCAATCAGCACCGGCGTCGCGAGGATGCGTGTCCCAAAGTCGACTTGGTGCAAAATCTCCGGCGCCGTCCCGCCGGTCTTCACCACCGTGAGTTTACCCGGGAGGGACGCGACATAAAGCCGGCCGTCGGCCGCGACCGGCGAGGCATAGTAACTTCCGTTGGCCCCCACACGCTCCTGCGCGTAGTACGGCTCACCGGTCTTGGCATCGACCGAAGAAATCAGTCCCCCATCCTTAATGAAATAAATCCGACCGTCATAGTGGAGCGGTGAGGGCACGTAGGGCAGCGCCCGGCGAAACTTCCAGGCGACGTGGGTTGCCGTGATGTCACCCCGCCCCCCGGGTCTCACCGCGATCAGCGAGTTTTCCGCATGAGGGGAGTCCGCATCCATCAGGTCCCAATCCAACTTCGTGTATTTGCCATCGCGATTCAAGTCCACCCCCCGCCAGTAGTCCCGACTCCCTTCCTTGAGTTCGTCAAAGGCCACTTCACCGTCACCGTTCTTGTCTGCCTTGCTCAGAAACTCCTCCCAAGTTGGCAGCGGGTCTTCGGTCTTGGTATTCGACCAGCCTCCGAAATAGAGCATCCCGTCCGCCACCACTGGAGTGGTCAAAACATAGCCGCACACGCCATCGACGAGCCATCGCTCCTTCCCCGTTTTCAGGTCATAGCCCCGGAGTCGAGCCGAGGCCGCCACCACCACTTCTTCCACTCCGTCATTCAGCCAATAGGCCGGGGTGCCAAAGCTCCCGGATGCGTCGGGCCGGGGCGTTTCCCAGAGTTTCGCGCCCGTGGTGAGATCGAACGCTAGCAGTGAGGAATAGCGAAACTGATCGCGATTGAGCACAACCCGTTGGCCAACGATGATCGGCGAGGTCCCCGTGCCAAATTGACCGGCACTCAACGCGAGCGGCAGCGGATGCCGCCAGAGTTCGTTGCCGTCCAGGTCGTGGCAGATGAGCCCAAACGACCCGAAGTAACTGACTACGTGCCGTCCGTCCGTTACCGGGCTGGACGCCGCCGGGCTGCCATCCAAGCGGTGAAAATCCTCAAGGGCATCTGGCTTCACGCCTTTCGCCCACCGCAGTTTTCCATCGGCACGGTCGTGGCAGCGGGTTTCCAACAGTCCGTCACGAAACGTTGTCAGGAAGATCCGGTCACCCCAAACGCTCGGCGACGACGGGGAAAACGGCACCTCAACGCTCCACGCGACTCCTTCGGACGGACCGAACTTGACCGGCGGAGTGGCGTCGGCCGCGACGCCGGAACCCAAGGGCCCGCGAAACTGGGGCCAATAGGCTTCGACTGCAGCGGAGTCCACCGCGAGAAACAACAGGGCCAGGAAGAGTCCGGCGAAGGCATGAAGCATTTTCATGAAGTGAATCCTGCGGTAGAAAAATCGGCGAAAGAACGGAACCGAGGAGGGCGCCCGCCGCTCGCACTGTGGGAATAAAGACGACCCGCAACGCCAACCGACCCGCTCATCCGCATCAATCCCATTCGCGCCAAGTTCGAGTCCGATTGACCTCGGCAAGCCTTGCCGCACACCTTTCAGTCAGAAGTCCGCTCGACCACGGCACGCGTTCGCCTGCCGCCGGGTCGTGACTCTGCGACCACGCCACGAGTGCGACTTTTCTTTCGTTCCCGCCGGTTTCCATTCCAATCCTCCCACCAGGTTCCCCCCATGCAGCCGATCACCCGCCCTGCCCTCACCCGAATCCTCGCACTCCTGCTGGCGCTCACCGGCGTTCAGGCCGCCGCATCGACCGATTGGCCCAGCTGGCGCGGCCCGAACGGAGACGGCACCACGACCACCGCCCGCAACCTCCCGGAAACCTGGGGTCCGCAAGCCAACATCAAGTGGAAACGGGAAATGCCCGCATGGAGCGGCTCCTCCCCGATGGTCTGGGGCGACAAGATTTTCCTCAACTCGCCCTCCAAGGAAGAGGCCGCTCCCGCGCCCGAGCCGGCTCCCACCCAGACATCCGGCCGCAAGCGCCCCGGAATCGGCCGGGGACTCGCCATGAGCGGTCCCGGCGGCCAGGAGATCCTCCTGCTCTGCCTTTCCCGCGCGACGGGAGAGGAACTTTGGCGCCGTCAATACGACCGGGGGAACCAGATTCAAATGAAGCACAATATGTCGTCACCCACCCCGGTCACCGACGGACAACATGTCTGGGTCATCTCCGGGAATGGCATCATCGCATGCTTCGACCTCAACGGAAAAGAGCAGTGGAAATTCGACATCCCCAAGGCTTACGGAAAAATCGGCATCCAGTTCGGTTACGGGTCCTCCCCTCTCCTCCTGGGCGACCGGTTGATCCTGCAGATGCTCCAGGGAATGTACACCGACGCGCCGTCCTATGTGTTCGCGCTTAACGCTACCACGGGCAAGGAACTGTGGCGCGTCGAACGTCCCACGGACGGACTCCATGAGACGCCCGATGCCTATACGACGCCAACGGTGGTCGAAGTGGCCGGCAAAAAGCAGATCGTCGTCTCCGGGGCCGGATACCTCACCGGTCACGATCCCGAAACCGGCACGGAGGTCTGGCGCGCCGGGGGATTGAACCCCGACAATGCCCGTAATTACCGTGTGATTTCGTCTCCATTGGTCCGCGACGGCATGATCTTCGCCCCCTCTCGCCACGTCCCTTTTCTCGCGTTCAGGGCCGGCGGCTCGGGCGATATCACCACCAGCCAGCTGGCTTGGAAATGGACCGTTCGGGGCAGCCCGGATGTGCCCACCCCCGTGAGTGACGGTCCTCGCCTGTACATGGTCGACGACGGGGGTGCACTCACCTGCGTCGACTCCAAGACCGGCGCACCGATCTACGGCCCGCACGACTTGGGCATCGGACGCACCAGCAGCTCGCCTATCCTCGCGGACGGCAAACTCTACGTCACCAGCGAAACCGCCGAAACCGCGGTCGTCGAAGCCGGTCCCACGTTTCGGCTGATTGCAAAAAACGTTTTGGACGGTACTTACACCCTTTCCACTCCGGCATTTGTCGACGGTGCCATCGTCCTCCGTACCGGCACCCACCTGTATTGCCTCGGCAAATAAGCGCCGCCGTGAGCAAGAAGAGCAGGCAATCGGGCGGACTCGGATGGTTGTACAGAAGCTCGCGGAGGTCGGAAGAGTCCGGATTGCGGAAGAAGTCAGAGGTCAGATGTCAGCGGTCAAATTTTCCTGTGACCTCTTCCCCGCCCTCCGTACTCTGCTACCTTTTCCGTCCTCCTGTAAAAACTCCGACGTCGTCTTATACTGCGATCCGTTTTTAACAGGCGCCCTCGTCCTCTTCCACCCGCCCGTTTTCCCTCCATCCCATGAGACCGAACCCAAACATCCTCACCTCCGCCGCGATCGCCCTGCTGGTCGCATGCTCCCAAGCCACCGCAGCCGACTGGTCGCACATCATGGGCCCGAACTTCGATCGTAAAACCAGCGAGGGGGCCACCGGGTCGTGGTCCGGAGGCCAGCCGCGGCGCGTGTGGGAAATCTCCGCGCCGGGCGGTTTCAGCTCCTTCGTCACCGGCGACGGCAAGGCCTTCACCGTCCTGCCCACCACGGTCAAGGGTCGCACCCGGGAGACGGCCGTCGCGGTCGACCGCAAGACAGGCAAAACACTCTGGCAGACGCCGCTCGGCGAATCCGACTACGCCCGCGGCGGAGACAGAGGAGCTCCGGGGAACGATGGCGGCGACGGTCCGCGGGCTACGCCTGTGTTCGCCAATGGCCGGGTCTTCGTATTTGGCGGCACCTTCGACCTCTACGCCCTCGAGAGCGGTACCGGGCGAGTTCTGTGGAAACACAATCTCATCAAGGATTTCGGGGGCCAGGAAATCCACTGGTCCAACTCCGCCTCACCGCTGGTGGACGGGGACCGAGTGATCGTTGCCGGCGGCGGCACGAACCAGACTTTCCTCGCCTTCAAGGCGGGTTCCGGCGAAGTGCTGTGGAAGTCCGGCAGCGACCGGCCCACCTATTCGACGCCCGTGCTGGCCACCCTCCATGGAAAAGCGCAGGCACTCTTCATGGTGGAACGAGGTCTGGTTTCGCTGGACCCGGACACCGGCGCCGAGCTCTGGCACTACCCTTTCCCCTATCGCACGGCCACCGCCGCGTCGCCCGTCGTCTGGAATGACATCGTCAACTGCACCGCCGGCTACGGCGTCGGCGGCGGCGCCTGCAGGGTCACGCGAACGGGAGACAAATGGCAGGTGGCAGAACTGTGGCGAAGCCCCGGCAACAAGGATACCGCCTCCCACTGGAGCACCGCGGTCGTTCACGAGGGTTATCTCTACGGATGCTACGGCCACGGCGACTACGGCCGTGGTTCCTTCAAGTGCATCGATATCCGGACCGGCAAGGTCCAGTGGCAGAAACCAGGCTTCGGACATGGCCAAGTCATCCTCGCGGGCAACCGGCTGCTCGCGACGACCGACGCCGGCGAACTCACCCTGATCGAGCTCAATCCCCAAGCCTACCGCGAACTGGCCCGCGCCGACATCATCGACGGCAAAGTCTGGGCCAGTCCCGCCCTCAGCGATGGCCAAGTCTTCCTCCGCAGCACGACCCACGGGGTCTGCGTCGAACTCTGACGTTTCGATCGACCAAAGTGGCGCAGAGGGACGGATTCGAATCCGTTCCTGCCGACGAAGCTAAGTCGCACGCCGGCGCGGACCTATTTAATGATAACTCTAGCCTCGCGCGTAGGGTTGAGACCTCGCGGCTTAGGCTTTGCAGCGTCGGCTTCCGGGCAGACTTTTTCTTTTTAGTCGCGGTGGGCATCGTTTTTTTGAGGCCTTGGTCCGCGACAAGGCTGTGCTCCTCCTGGCCCTTATCGCTGCCTCAAGTCTTCCCGCGATTCTTTATACGGAGACCGTTGGCCTGCCTTCCTTGCGGTCGATGCCAGCTTTCCCGCCGCCACCTGGAGTGTGATGCGCCCCGGATTTGTACTGGCGCCGCGTGTGACCAAGTCCGAAGTGAGGTGGCGTCTCGGGTCGCGAAACGCTGAACCCCATCAATCGAAGAAAGTGTGCGTTCTCAACTTCGCTTGACATATGCTATCAATGATATCACCTTCTACCCATGCCTCAATTACTCGTTCGCGACATCGAACTCGCAATCGTGAAGAAGCTGCGTAGCCGCGCTGCTGCACAAGGAGTGTCTGTTGAGGAGGCCCATCGGCGACTGCTGCGTTCAACCTTAGTCGGCAACCGACCGGAACCGCAGAGCAACTTTCTCGAATACCTCTGCAGCATTCCACGAGGGGAGGATGTCGAGTTTCCTCGTTCCCCGGACCTTCCTCGCACAATCGCGCTTTGACCCGTGGCTTACCTACTCGACACCTGCCTTATCTCCGAGCTTCGAAAGCCCTCGTGCAACCCTGGCGTTGCGGCGTGGATGACTCGCGTCGAACCCGACGAGGCCTATCTGAGTGTGATCACCCTTGGTGAAATCCGCCGAGGGATCGAACTGCATCGTGCCAAAAACGCGAAGGCCGCCGGCGCACTCGAACGCTGGCTTCTCGGGTTGGAGTCTCATTACGCAGAACGAGTTCTCCCCGTCACCCCGGCGGTCGCCGACCGGTGGGGGCGGTTGTCGCCGGCGCAGCCGCTCCCCGTTTCTGACGGACTGATCGCGGCTACCGCGATTGAGCACAAGCTAACCGTCGTGACCCGCAACATCGCTGACTTTCAGCGATCGGGCGTCAACACACTCAACCCGTTTGTTTGAACCTGAGCCCCGGACCGCGTGAGAACGACTACAGAAGCCGAACGGGCCGCGAATGCACGGCGGATTTTCCAGGGTGATACGTGAATGAAGGGCAGATTGTTGGACAATAAAGCTGAACACGTTCGGTCGCATGGTGCTGGGATAGGGTATGGTTACGACCCGTTTCCGCAAACCCGCGCCGTCGGAACAGGAGATGCTCAACCGCGTCGGAGTCACTTTGTTGGGCGATGATCCGGCGCAGCATGCGCGTTAATTGTCGCTGGGGGCCCATTCTCTCGGCAAAAGCGAAAGCGGCACATCCCGCGGAAAAAGATTCTTCGCGTCAGTCACGTTTGTTTTTATGCCTACAGCCGTGGCACTTGCCGAATTGCGCAGGGGCAATAAGTGCCGCCGCCGAAAGCAACCTTCGAAAACCTTCTACAACCACCTAGAGAAACACCATGATCACCAAAAAATCTGTCTTATCCGTCGGCCTGCAGCCACAGCTTATCGATTTCGCCGATTCGGCATATGCGGCCTATCCAGGCATGACGGCCGAGAAGGTGCAAGGCGGACTGGACAAGGACATTGCCGCACTGAACGCCGTAGGTTATGACGCAAAATTGTGCCCCACCGATTTTGGCGAAACGGCAGAGGCCGTGATCCGCGCCACTCTGCAGCAAAAACGCTATGACTGCGTCGTGATCGGTGCGGGCTTGCGCACCATCGGTAAAAACTTTCTGTTGTTCGAGAAGGTGCTCAACGTGATCCACGAACATGCCCCGCAAGCGCGCATCTGTTTTAACACCGGTCCATTCGACACCGCCGAAGCAGTGCAGCGCTGGTGCCCGATCGCCTGACCACTGTCCGATTGTAAGCGACAAACGGAGCATACGTTCATCTTCGAATGGCTCGCGGAAATGAAATCCGAACAGAGCGAGTAACTGTCGCCTCAACGGGCTGCCGGATTCTCCGGCCGCCTTTTTTGTGTCCTTCGCCACCGAACCACGAATCCCCGGCAATCGCCACTCAGCATTGGCCAAAAAACCAATGAGGCCGGCGTCCTCGTTGAACTGAACCAAGCCGATTCCATGCGACGCGACGACACGTCGCCCACAGCTCTGTCGCCAGTTTCAGGATTTCCTCGAACCGCAAATCGTCTTTGCACAAGCGTCCCGAACGCACTCGCGCAACCAGCGATGCGCTGCATCGGCGTCCATCCGTGGGTGCCAGAGCAATGAAACCGTGACCTCCGGCATAGGGACCGGAAGAGGAAAACTGTGCATGCCGGCGCGCAGGTTCCCGGTATGCCGCTCGGGAACACTGGCGATCAGACTAGACCCGCGAGCAAGCGCGAGCGCGGTTGAAAAGCCCCCGACGATCGTGACGATCTCTCGGGCCAGCCCGAGGGACTTTAAGGCATCGTCAATCCGTCCCGTGTCGAGCCCCCGTCGGGAGACGAAAATGTGCCGGCCAGTCGCATAACGGGCGGGAGTGATCTTGCCCTTGCAAAGCGGGTGACTCTTTCGCACCACACCGATGTAGCGATCCCGGAACAAGGCCTGCACCCGCAGCTCCGGCCCCGTCGTATTCTCCACCACACCCGTTTCCAGATCGACGGTTCCGTCACGCAGCGCCGCGCTGTCTTTGTCGGGCTTTTGCACGAACCGTAGCTTTACACCGGGAGCTTCCTCACCCACGCGAGCAATGAGGTCCGGTCCAAAGTTCTCTACAAAGCCTTCGCTCGTTCGCAGCGTAAACGTTCGGTCTAGCTGTTTGAGGTTAACCTTATCGGCAGGGCGTAAAACCGCTTCTCCGTCCTGAACGAGCTGACTGACCCGCTCGCGGAGTTCGAGCGCTCGGGGGGTGGGAACGAGACCGCGTCCGGCCCTGACCAAAAGCGGATCGCCGGTCGTCTCACGCAATCGCGCCAGCGCCCGGCTCATTGCCGATGGGCTAAGCCGCAACCGTCGTGCCGCGCGCGCCACGCTGCCTTCCGAGAGCAGCACATCAAGGGGGACCAGCAGGTTGAGATCGGATTTCGACATGGATCTACCGTCTCGCAGCTTGATCGTGATGTGGCGTTAAACGCACGAATAAAGTGCAAACGGTGCGTCTTCCGCCATGTCAGATAATCGGCTACACTTCGCCCCATGTTGAAACCAATCATGGCAGGACGAGATCGGGGAGGCACTGGAAGTACGGACCGGACATCCTCGGCGAGGTGGGCGCTAACGGGCCTTTCGCTCTCCATGTTGATGGCCTCGCTCGACACCAGCATCGCGAATGCGGGTTTGCCGACGCTAGCGCGTGCATTCGACGCCTCCTTTCAAGCGGTCCAATGGATCGTCCTCGCGTATCTCCTCGCCATCACGACCTTGATCGTGAGCGCCGGGCGGCTCGGTGACATCGTCGGCCGCCGCCGGCTTTTGCTGGCCGGGATCGGGGTGTTCACGGTGGCTTCTCTCCTGTGCGGCATCGTATCGACGCTTTCGTTGCTCATCGCCGCCCGCGCGGCCCAGGGCCTCGGCGCGGCGATCATGCTGGCCCTCACCGTGGCCTTTGTCGGTGAGACCGTGCCGAAGGCAAAGACCGGCAGCGCCATGGGGTTGCTCGGAACGATGTCTGCCATCGGCACCACGCTCGGACCCTCGCTCGGCGGCGTGTTGATCGCCGGGTTCGGCTGGCGGACCATCTTCCTCATCGATGTGCCGTTGGGCACCCTGAATTTTTTGCTCGCGCACCGCTACCTGCCCGCCGATTCCCGGACGGCGAAGATGGATCGGACGGGCTTCGACCCTGTGGGAACGCTCCTGCTGGCGCTGACGCTCGCGGCCTACGCTCTGGCCATGACCCTCGGGCGCGGCAGCTTTGGTTCGCTCAACCTGGCTCTGCTGCTCGCCGCGGGCGGCGGCCTCGCTCTCTTCGTGTTAGCCGAGGCGAAAGCAAAATCACCTTTGATTCGATTGGCGATTTTCCGCGATCCCGTGATGAGTGCGAGCCTCGCCACGAGCGCACTCGTCTCGACGGTGATGATGGCCACGCTGGTGGTCGGTCCATTCTATCTCTCGCAGGCGCTCGGGCTCGAAACCGCAATGGTTGGGCTCGCGTTATCGGCCGGTCCGCTCGTCGCCGCGCTCAACGGGGTGCCCGCCGGTCACATGGTGGATAGGTTCGGCGCACAGCCCATGGCCATTGTGGGACTGGTCGGAATCGCGGCCGGCGCCATCACGTTATCCCTGCTGCCGGCGAAGTTCGGCCTCGTGGGCTACATCGCCCCCATCGTTCTTGTTACCGCCAGCTACGCTTTGTTCCAGGTGTCCAACAACACCGTCTTCATGACGAATACTCGCGCGGAGCAGCGGGGCGTTACCTCCGGTATGCTGAGCCTGTCGCGCAATCTCGGACTCATTACCGGTGCATCTGTCATGGGTGCCGTGTTTGCCGCGGCATCGGCGACGAACGACGTAACGACCGCGCACCCCGCGGCCGTCGCTGCCGGTATGAGGATCACATTCGCGGTCGCAGCGGGTTTGATCGTCGCCGCCCTCGCCGTCGCGGTTGGCAGCCGGGCGCTCGCTAGACGCGCTGCGCTTCGGGCACGACCGATCACCAACGCCGCCCATGAATCCTGCGAGCTATCGGCTTCGTCCCGGCGCGACTGAAAACCCTAGCCCATCCCTTTCCGCCGGATTCCCCGGCCGGAGTAAGCAACTAAATCCAAAAATAACATCATGTCCCGCATTCCTGCAATCGATCCCGCCCAAGCTACAGGCAAGACCGCCGAACTCTTCACTTTAATGAAGTCCAAGCTCGGCGTTGCGCCGAATCTCATGCGCACGTTCGGCCAATCACCGGCCGTGCTCGAATCCTACCTCGGATTCAAAAACTCGCTTTCTGCGGGTATCCTGTCCGCGAAGGTCCGCGAGCAAATCGCCCTCGCTGTAGCCCAGACCAACGCCTGCGATTACTGTCTCGCCGCGCACAGCCTCATCGGGAAGGGCCTCGGCCTTTCGCCCGACGAGATCGCCGACGCGCGCCGCGTCGAGGCCAGAGAACCCAAGACCGACTTACTTCTGAAATTCGCGGTGGCGGTCGTGGAATCTAGGGGACACGTCTCCGACGAAACCCTGTCAGTCGTGCGTTCCGCCGGAGCAACCGACGGCGAGATCGTCGAGGTCGTGGCCCATGTCGCCTTCAATATCCTGACCAATTACACCAATCACGTCGCCCAGCCGGTCGTCGATTTCCCGACGGCCGCAGCGCTCCTAAGCCGCGCTCAAGTCGCATGACGACCATGGCCCTGAAGAAGTTCTGGGTGATCGGCGTGAGTGCGATGGGCGTGTTCTTCGGTGCCAACGTCACGTGTGGCGAGCCCTTGACGCCGGTCGCGCCGGAAAAGGCGGCGAGCATCAAGCGCGAAGGCGCGATGAAGCCAGGCAAAGATGCCCCAACCCCCGCCGACCCCTATCCGCTGAGCGCCGCCGGATGGGGGCCGGAAGCCGGGAACGGCCTGTTTGTCAGCCGTTGGGCTGAGGACTGGACGGGAATGCGCGAGGCTGGGAGGGCGCCACCGCTCTAGGCCGTCGCCATCGGCTGAATACGGATTCGCGCGGCGCCTCACGGCGAACGACGCCGCCTATGCCGGCGGGATGCGCGCGTATGCCGGCACGCAGAATGTTCCCGGCCACGAGATCGGCGGCTTACTCCGCATCGCCGGAACGTGGTCGGCCACCGAGCACCTGACCTTGTTTATGGACTACGAGCACCTCACCGCCGGAGACGTGCTCAAGCGTGCGCGATTGCCTTCGGGCAGCTATGGCTACGTCGGCGCGACCTTTCGATACTGAGCCCTTACGCGATATGAACCATTCGGCCGCCGCGACGTTTATAGCCCAGCCCGCTCCCATGCAGAGTGTCCTTGCCAGCTCTCCTCGAATGCCCGGGAACAGAAACCACGGGAGATGCGTGAAGACTTGCGTCCCCGCGCCAAGCCCGAGGGCATAAGCGCGGATCATCCAAGCTTCGTGTTGCGCGAAATTTCGCCTCAGGACCGCGGCAACACCGAGGTATAGGGACAACGCCATCGCCGACCCCGCCAACAGTCGGATGACGTAAAGGAACGGGCCATCGAAACTCGCGGGCAACTCTCCGACAAAAGTTGCGGGCGGGTGGACTAGGGTCATCCACAGGCCCGTTAGCGCGGCGATCAACCCACATACGACCAGCACCCGTCCGGCCAAACGATGCCACTTGGGATTGCGACGGCGGAACCCGGGGGCGAACTGGAACGCTCCAAGGATGCAATAGATCACAGAGCCAAAAATATGCATCACAACGGACAGCGGTGCGGCAAAGAACCGCGCGTTCTCGGGTGTGATCTCCACCCCACGACCGAGATGAACTAGCCGGAAAGTGCCACCGGCAATTGGGACGATGCTGAGAGCAATCAGCGCGCTGGGTATCAGCCAATTGGCTCTGGTAGTCGAACTCATTTTGAACCTACGAAAGGTGAAATCGCCGCTACAAGGTTTCCAGGTTCACATAGGCGGCAGGAACTAAGGTGGGGAATCATGCGCGCACCTCGTTCCTCAGTAGAAACCAAGGCGACGAGTAGCGCGGTGACGACGGTGAAAACGATCGTGACGCAACCTCGCCGATCGTTTCGCGGCAATCTTTGCTACTGTCGGATGGACGAGCTTACGCAGCTCAACGCTCCAGCGGTCGATAGCATAGTGCGCTTGGCCGAATCGAGTGTAGGCCCAAAGACCCTCCAACGGGGTGGCGTTCGTGAAGCCAGCGAGGGCGGCGAGTTGTTCGCCGTTAGCGGCATCGCGAACCTCGTATTCGACGCTGACACCGCCATTATCCACCGGACAGGCGACTAGGCTCGTGACCACGTTGAGGGCGGGATTGGAAGTATCTACGCCGGTGATCGCGGAGCGGATTCTTAATGTGCCCGTTTCGGCAGTTGTGACGATCTTCCACTCCTTCGCGAAAGCTTTTCGCAGAGCTTTATCGCCGTAAGCAGCAAGATCCGTTATTTCCTTCGCGGTGACTTTCTTTTGATCCTCGGCCGTTAGGCGAACGACCGCGGGCTCGATGAGCACGCTGGTGTAGTCCGATTTCTTCCACTCGGGCCGCTGATACACGAGGCGATGCGAGTCTTTCGTATCGGGCTTCAAGTGATCGTAGCTATCGAGAAATCCACTGGAGTGGTTCGACATGCTGGCGCACCCACCCACCAACAGTGAGGCGACGATCAATGGGAGGAGTGCCAACCGGGCCGCGAATCTTGAGCGAATGGCGTTGGCGTCGCTGGGTTGGAAATACCTCAGCGCCATGGTGAGCTTGGACTTCACGGTTATGAAGAGTTTGGCGCTATGACGGGAAGCAGCGTCGGTACGCTGCGGGGCCGACGGCGAACCGACGACCAAATGAATAAAGGGAACGGAAGTCCCGGAAATCGATGAATTGTTGTCCATATGTAAGCAATGCTTACTAAATGGAGTGCTTGTCAAATAAAATAAGCAGTGCTTACATATTTCCGCGCCGCTTCCCCGATCGCCCTATGCCAACCAAGCCCAAATCAAGTCGCACCAAGACCACCGACAGCTACCACCATGGAAATCTGAGCAGATGTTGATCGACACGACCCTGCGGCTCCCCGCGCAAGTCGGACCCGAGAACGTTACGGTGCGCCTCCTGCACCGCGCCGAAACCGTCGTCATCGAAGGCAAGTCCTACGGCATAAAAGACCGCATCGGCGACGAGCCGACCGCCTGAACAACCCGCCGCCGGCGTTCTCAACGGACCCGGCGGCTCCGTTTTATCACAGGTGGTTTTCTAATCGCCAAAAACAGTCGATGTTCGCTCCGCCGCTCACACCAACCCTTGGACCCTATTCTTGGCTCTAGCCAAAGAAGTTCACGACGATGCCACGACGGCGCTCAGGGTAAGCATACACAGTAACACCGGGAGCCAGAGTGCCCGCTCTCTCGGGCTTGGCGTGGCGGCGTTTACGATGACCCCCAGAAGACAGTATCCCACGACCAGCCAAGCGAGAAGAGGAATGGAAATGCCTACGCTCAGGCGCACGACGCCTGCCCGCGCCAAGATGACGGCAGCGATTGCCAAAAGCAGTCCGAGAGATGCCGCAGGGAGCGCGCGGACACGTGGTGGCAATGCCCCTCGCCACTTACCGCCAAGGGTCAGTTCTCCCCACGGGGCTCCGAAGATCAAGGCCAGCTGGAATGCGCATACGGTAAGGCAGATGAGCGCGAAGAGGATCGCTGCGGCTGAGATCATTGCAGAGGAAAACGGAACGACGCGGTGTTGAGGCCCGACCTCAAGGTGAGCCACGGCCACTCGGGGCCGTCGGGTCTGAGTTGGGTTTTTTGTCAGGTGTCTTCGTCCATTTCGGGTTCACGCGACCACCGCCCCGATCGGCAAATCCTTTCAGGTAATCGGAGATCGGCGGAAGACCGACACGAGCCCGCAAGGCGTCGACCTTGGCTTCATCATCAAGGGGCAAGGGCTCCCACTCGTCGGCAGCGTTCTTGGTGACTTGGCTGCCGCAGATCTGTTTCTGCCCTTCCCGCAGACGAATTCGATCTTCCAAAAGAGCCAGACTCGATGGCGGCATATCGCCTTTCGCGGCCGCATCGCGAGCGAGAGGGAGATACCTCTTCTGGTAGCTGAGGTCGGAATGCTGCAGGATGGGAAACGCCGCGTTCGCAGCCTTGCCTCCTAACCGCCTGCTGCCCGGCCAACCGTGCTGGGTTATGATCTCTTCAAGACGTCGGATGTTCTGCGCATCGATCGCATTCTGCTTCGACCACGCCTCACTCACTTCGGGCGAATTTTCGCCATGCTTCCGTTCCAACTCGATTACTCCGCTACGGTGCAACTGGTCCGTCTTCTGCATTTCCTTCAATTCAGCTTCGGCTTTAGCAACCGATGTCGGGTTCGATACGGAAGTTAGCGCAGATTTGTTTTGCGCCGGCTCTTGAGCACGCGTGGCCGATGCCAAAATGAGAAAGATCGGAAGGAAAAGTTTGTGCATGCAGCGTTATCTTCGTCGTAGAATTTTTAATTTTGTAGCCCAACGGTCAAGTTGAGCCGCGACCGTTCGGGGTTGCTGGCTCTGGCGCTTTGCTGACCGGTGCTTTCTTCACCATCCGGAAACGTTCGAACTCGATGCCGAAGCGAATGACCCGTTCAACCTCGACCACCGAGTATCCGTGCTTCTCAAAAAAAAGCCGACCGATCCGACTCGCTTCCGTATGTATTGGAAATGTGCCCATCGCGAGGGCATGCGCCTCAAGCGCCCGGCAAATTTTGGCACCAATCCCTTTGCGGCTGTAGCGCCCTGCACAGTAAAGAAACGCTACGTGGTCGTCGGGCTCAAGCTGACCGAATCCCGCAATCCGATTTTCCACTTCGGCGACCAAGGTGAGCCCGCGCGATGGACGCGATCTGAACTCTTCGATGTCGACCGGGTAAATCGCCCACGCGTCCAACTGTTCTTGCGTGTAAGCCTGCGGTCCGATCATGCGGACCGAGTCTCGGTAGTCGTCGGCCAGCGGCTCGGCATCGTTCGCCGTAAATTTGCGAAGCATCTCCTTTCGTTGGCTGAAGTTAACGATGTGCGATGTCCGGGCGCAGCGCCGGGATTTGGTGTCCCGGCTGATTAAACCAAGCCGCTGCGCGGTAGGGTGAGGCGAGGGCTTCAGGTTGTTCTGGGGGCACGGGCGTAGGCTGGAGTCGACTGAGCAGGGGAGGCAATGCTGGGGACCTCATGCCAAAATCAGAAGCGACGGGGAAGAGTCGACGCACACAGCGACGCGGTGCGGAGCGATCACCGGGAGGATCATCGACCGCGCAGCGAATTTCGAATGAAGGACGCTGGAAATGCTCGGCCGGATGTAACTCCGTGCCATGGTGAGTTTGGGCTTCTCGGCTGTGAAGAGGCCGGCAGTCTGGCCGGTAGCGAGACGGCGCGCGAACGCCACCAAGCTAGAATGCGGATGGCAAGAACGAGCAAGAGCGGGACGATAAACAAGAGGTGACCACGGTCCTCATGCACCCGCGAAACGTCTAAAATCAGAAAGATCGTCCAAAGCACGAATGCCACGGTGGCGTGAAGGGCTTGCCAGACGCGGATTCCTAGCAGAGCGGCCGTGCGATCAAATGAAGTGACCTTCATTGCCAGCAGAAAAAGGTAGCCGATCCCGCCCGGGACGTTCGATCCGGGGTGGACCTCATGAAATTGACGTGCGTAGTGGCCGATAAAGATCGAATAGCGATGGCGTGGATGAAATGAGATACGGCGAAGGAGAGCCCAAGGTAACGCCGGTTCGCCACCTTCCAGCGGGTCCACCCGTTCGGCCATATCCGGTTTGCGGCGGTCGCGCTAAAGGCCAGACAGAAAAGTCCTAGCGATACGCGAGCAGTGAGGCGGATCAAAAGACGGATGGAATCCACATCGCCATCATCCCGCGTCACGAGGAAGAGACCTCCGAGCAAGGTGACGAGGGCAATCAGGGCGACCAAGCGCCAGCCCATGATTCATTGAGTAAAGGGATTCCGAATCCCGGCCGCCGACAAATTGTCTTTCAAATTGTAAGCAGTGCTTACTGAACCTAAAGCTTGTCAAATAAAATAAGCAGTGCTTACATATTTCCGCGCCGCTTCCCTAATCGCCCTATGCCAACCAAGCCCAAATCAAGTCGCACCAAGACCACCGACAGCTACCACCATGGAAATCTGAGGCAGGTGTTGATCGACACGACCCTGACGCTCCTCGAGCAAGTCGGACCCGAGAAAGTCACGGTGCGGAAGGTGGCGAAATTGGCAGGCGTCTCCTCCGGAGCTCCGTTTCGTCATTTCGCGGACCGCTCCGCCCTGATGACGGCGGTGGCGGAAGAGGCCATGGGTCGGCTACAAGAGGAAGTTGCGGCTTCGTTGAAAAAGGCGGCGAACAAGAATCCCCTTTTGCGATTCCGTGCCATCGGCGAGGCCTGGGTTCACTGGGCGGTTCGTAACCCATCTCATTTCAAAGTTATCTCCGACCGGCGACTTCTCGACTTTGAGGGTGCTGCGGTATGGGGCCCACAAAGTCAGGCAATCCAGAAGGAAGGGATCCGCCTATTGGGTGAGGCCCAACAGCAGGGGCTTCTCCCGGATGTTGACATCAAGTATTTCCATCTGGCGGGGCGGTCGCTGGCTTTGGGTTTCGCCCGCATGTATTCCGACGGCCACTTTGCCAGCTGGAATCTCGACGAGCGCGCAGTCGATCGGATCTGGCAATCGGTCATGGACGCATTTTTCCGCACGCCCGTTCGACAAACGACGAACAAGCGGGACTAACCTTGGTATTTTTTTCTCAGTGGAAACTAGGCGACGAACGGCGCGAGGATGACGTTGACTGAGATAAATAGTTTTCCCATTCCGGTCGCCACGCCGGCGTTCACGGTATCACGGCTCTCGCATCCTCGGATAGTTGACGACCCGGGCGAATCGCTGGCTATGCGGCTGCTTTAGGGATGTGCATGTCTTCATCAATTACTCGGGAAGGGCTGTCGCACGTCAGCCCACCGGGAGCCGTCGGCCTCTACAAGTCTCCCGCGCGTGATCAAATGTCCGCGCGTTTCCGCGCAAAAAAAATGCGCGATGCGTTGCAAGGTCCTCGAAACGACTCCGTCTCCCTTCCGAACCCTCAAATCCAACCATCCAATGTCCCCCTCTCTCTCTCGCATTATCGGATTCACCGTCCTCTTGGCCGGCCTTTCCAAGACCGCCACCTCTGCAGCCCCGACCGCCGCCGCGCCCGCTGCGGCGACCAGCACGGCCGTCTATCCGCTGAAAACCTGCGTCGTCTCAGGCGGAAAGCTCGGCGGCATGGGCAAGCCCGTCGAATACGTTTACAAGCAAGCCGGCCAACCGGACCGCACCGTGGTTTTCTGTTGCCGGGCCTGCATCGAGAAATTTGAAAAGCAGCCCGCCAAATTTCTCGCCAAACTCGACGCCGCCGAGGCCATCGCCACGGCTGCGACGAAGAAATAACCCGCCCCGTGAATTGCTTCCGCCCGCTCATCGCCGCCGCCACGCTGCTCGCCGCCGCTTTTGTCGCTGACGCCTGCGACGAGTGCGGTGGCCGGGGCAAGGCGGTGTGGGCCGCGCTCGAGCTCCTGCCGAAGGCCTCGCAGCTTAATCCCGACGCCCCGATCGTCGAATACACGCTCGAGATCGCGGAAAACGTCATCTCACCAGGTGGTCAGCCGGTGCGCGCGCTCACCATCAACGGCTCCATGCCGGGCCCGGTGCTGCGCTTCCGCGAGGGCGATGTCGCCCGCATTCGCGTGCGCAACCGCCTGACGGCGGAGGAGACTTCGACCCACTGGCACGGCCTACTCGTGCCGAATCTCGAAGATGGCGTGCCTTACCTCACGACGCCTCCCATCGGGCCCGGCGAAACACGCACGTTTGAGTTTCTCCTGAAGCACAGCGGCACTTACTGGTATCACAGCCACACCGGCCTGCAGGAGCAGCGCGGCGTCCATGGTGCCATCGTTATCGAGCCCAAGGTGGACGCGCCCACGCGCAGCGATCTCCCGCACATCGACCGTGAGGAGGTCGTCGTGCTCTCCGACTGGACCAACGAAAGCGTGAGCGACGTCATGCGCACCCTGCTGCGCGGCAGCGATTGGTATGCGGTCCGCAAAGGCACCGCGCAATCGCTCCTCGGCGCATTTCGGGCCGGACACGTCGCAGATTATTTGAAGCGGGAAAAAGCCCGCCTGCCCCCGATGGACGTTTCCGATGTCGCCTATGACGCCTTTCTCGCCAACGGACGGCCGCGCCAGCAAATTCCTGCGCGCCCCGGGGAAACCGTCCGCCTCCGTATCGTCAACTCCGGCGCCTCGACTTATTTCTATCTTAGCTCCGCCGCCGGCCCGCTCACGATTGTCGCGGCCGATGGCAGGGACGTCTTCCCCATCCGCCAGCATCGCCTGCTGATCGGCATGGCCGAGACCTACGATCTTCTTGTCACCGTGCCGGCCGGTGCACCTGCCGCATGGGAAGTGCGCGCCACCGCGCAGGACGGCTCCGGCCACGCGTCCGTCTTTCTGGGCGAGGGTCAGGAAAATCTCGCGCCCATGCCCGCGCCACTCACTCCCTACGACATGGACGGCGCCCTCGCCGCCGTGCTCGATCAACTCGACGAGACCGGCGAGCTCAGTGACACCGAGGCGCTCGCGAAGGAGAACCCCCGTCCGCTGCCGCCCTACGCCCGCCTCAAGTCCACGTCGCCCACGACGCTCCCTACCGGCGCGCCGGTGCGCAAAATCACGCTCAAGCTCACCGGCGACATGATTCGATACCTCTGGTCCATCGATGGTCGCCCCATCGACGAGCAGAGCACTGTACCGGTGACGCGCGGAGAGATTCTTCGCGTCGTGCTGGTGAACAACACCATGATGCACCATCCCATGCACCTGCATGGGCATTTCTTCCGCCTGCTCATTCCCGATGCCGTGGACCCCGATTCCGCGCCGCTCAAGCACACGGTGGACGTGCCGCCCATGAGCCGACGCACGATCGAATTCTACGCCAACGAGGACCGCGACTGGTTATTCCACTGCCACCTGCTCTACCACATGAAAGCCGGCATGGCACGCGTCGTGAGCTATCCCGCGGGCGAAGAACTACGCGCCGCCGCAATCTCCACGCCCGATTCCCCGGCGTCATCTTCCGGCTCCCCATCGCCGACGACCGCCCCGGCCTATCGCCCCGCTCTCGGCGAACACGCGATGCCGCACACCTTCGCCTGGCTCGACGCCAGCATCCAGTCCCATCTCAGCTCGGGCTTGGGCACAATCCAACGGGGCCGAGACAACCTGAACCTCCAATGGAAAGCTGGCTGGGAAAAGGTCGGGCACCGCGAACATGAAATCGACGCGACCGCCTCGCGCTACTTCAACACACGCTGGACCGCCTTTGCCGGTTATCGATTAACAAACATCCTGGACGGCCCCGACACCGTGATCGCCGGCGCCACCTACCGGCTGCCCTACCTCGTCGATTGCACCGCGACTTTGCAGAGCAATGGGGACGCCCGCCTCACCCTGGGAAAAATGTTTCAACTCACTTCGCGCGTCAGCCTCACTGCGCGGGCGGAATACGACACCGCGATGAAATTTTCCTGGAGTTCAACGCTCTCCTCTACCGTTTCAAAACGCGTCTCGCTCGTCACCACGGTCGATTCCGACTACGGCGTCGGCGCCGGCCTCGGCTTCCGGTTCTGAGCGTCCCGCCTTGGTCCTAAAGGCGACACGCTTCCTCGCCGCCAAGACCCTTGCCCTGTCGCTCGTCCGCGCGTCTGTCTCGGTCCAATCGCACTCGTTAGGGCAACCGACGAGGGGCTGGAAATACGGCACAAACCGGGTGCGTCTAGCCGCTACGCCCATAACAACTCGACCACTCTTCCCGCCACGATCGCCACCCTCATAATTCTTTCGGCACTCTGTGCCCTCGGGGCGACAGACCCGCACGGCGGCGCTCCTGCACCCGTCTCCGAAACGAAGATCCCCACAAAGCAGCCGACGCTGTAAGATCAACGCAGGGACTCCGTCTGCTGGGTTGAACCCCTCATGAACAACCACTCCTCCTCCAAACTCGTTTCCAACATGAAAACCAACCGCCTCCTGCTCGTCACCCTCCTCGCTTTCGCTGCGCCATTCGCTGCGGCGCAATCGACCGCTCCCACCATTCCGGCGCCTGCCGCCACAAATTCCACCGTCAAAGGCCCCGCTAAGGCGTATCCCCTCAAAATCTGCCTGGTGACGGACAGCGACCTCGACTCGATGGGCGACGAAGTCTCGTTCGTCTACCAAGGCCAGGTAATCAAGTTCTGCTGCAAGCCCTGCGAAAAGAAATTCCTTCGCGCCCCGGGAAAATACCTCGCGAAGCTTGCAGCCGAGGAAGCCGAACAAAAGCGACTGTCCAACGTTCCGTCATCACTTTCGAAATGATCTCCTCTAACACAACGAAACCCCCTTCGGTGGTGACCTTTATCTTCGGTGCGGCCTTCTGGCTGCTTCTTGCTGGATCGGCTCGCGCCGACGAAATCGCCCTCGCCCTCGTCGCCGACGCCTACTCGCGCACTGCGTTTTCAAATGCACTCATCGTTTCCAAGACCAACGGCCCGGTCCCCACGCGCGGAGGATTGAACATTATTCCCGATCGGCAGGCCGGTGCACCCCATGGGCCGAAACGAATCCTGCCGCCGCTCAGGGGGAGCACCCCGGTGGCTGAATTTGATCGCGCACTGTTGGCGATCGGCGTCACCTACGGCCGTGCCGCGGCATCGACGGTCGAGCTCCAGCTCGAGTATTCGCAGCCCTAACTTTCCCGCGCCTGTGCACTCACTCGATTCAAGGATCCCGCCACTCGTCGTCATGGCTTCTGTCGCCGGGCTCATGTGGATCGCAGCGCAGGTCGTGGCCGTAGCGGGTTTTCCGATTCCAGCGCGGCAGGCCTTCGCGATCGGGTTGGCGGCGGTTGGAGCGGGTGTGGCCATGGCGGGCGTAGTCTCGTTTCGGCTCGCGAAGACCACCGTCAATCCGCTGAAGCCCGCAGCCGCCTCGAGCCTCGTGGTTTCAGGCATCTACCACGTTACCCGTAATCCCATGTATCTCGGCGCACTGCTCGTCCTGATCGGATGGGCGGTATTTTTGGCGAACGCCCTCGCGTTCGCTTTCTCCGTCACGTTCGTCCTCTACTTGAACCGCTTTCAAATTGCTCCGGAGGAGAACGCGCTCACGACACGCTTTGGCTCGGAGTTTTCCGCCTACTGCGCAAAGGTGCGGCGCTGGATTTAACCGGCAAGCCACTCAACCCAAACTAACGTGGCTCTCGTCATCGGTGTGATTCTCGCGCTGGCCGTGGCGCTCTTTGCCAGCGTCGTCGGCCTCGACCGCGAACGCTCGTTTTATGCGACGGTGCTGATTGTCATCGGGTCGCTCTACGGCCTGTTTGCCGCGATCGGTGGAGTCGGCTCGACGTCGCTCGCGGAGTGGGTCTTCGTCGCGGCGTTCGTCGGCCTCGCGGTCATCGGCTTCAAATTCAGCCCGTGGTTTCTCGTCGCGGGTCTGGCGGCCCACGGTGTATTCGATCTCTTCCACGGCCACGTCATCGCCAATCCCGGCGTGCCGGCGTGGTGGCCGGATTTCTGCCTCAGCTACGATGTGACGGCGGCCGTGTATCTGGCCTGGCTCATCCGGCGCCGGCGCACTCCGAAGACGGAGGTCTGAACTCATTCGCGTTGCCGCGCGCCGGAGCTTTACGCGCGGCGAAACGCGGCTACGGTTGACCGCATGTCCCAGCCCAGCTCGCCCGACGTCGCGTCCGCGCTGCTCGCTCACCGCCGCGCGTTCAAAGCCTTCCTTGTCTCGCGCGTCGGCAATCCAGCCGACGCCGAAGA